>LGVF01151318.1_pt1 | contig 20692 bp, 16 predicted proteins | sample 469901 | NCBI WGS metagenome assembly LGVF01 (sample SAMN03893561, study PRJNA290197) | marine sediment metagenome | material: sediment; isolation source: combined push core samples #3730, #5133, and #5579 collected at Hydrate Ridge | place: Pacific Ocean: Hydrate Ridge
TGGGAGTGCTGCTGTAGATAGAGGCGGGCGCCCGATTTGGAAAAACCGCCCATCAACCCGCCGCCGGGTCCCTGGCGATTGCGCATTCCCTTGAGGATAAACCACCAGACACCGATGATCAGCAGCCAAGGCAGAATGTAGATTAACGCGGTAGTCAATGGCGAGGGCTGCGCTTCATGCTGCGCCTCAACCTCCACGTTATGTAGCTCGAGAGCCGGAAGCAGTTCCGGATCAGGGATTGGAGGCAAAACGGTCTTAAAGTTCAGGTAGCCGGTCTCTTCGGCCACAGTAGCGGAAGAATCGATCGCTACCGCTTCCCGGAAGTGACCGCGCATATCCTGCCCTTGGAACACCAATTGCTCAACATTATCCTGCTCCAATTCAACCTTGAAACGACTGTAGCTGATGCTAATCGTCGGTTCTTGCTGCTTGGGCGCCATGGTCAGATAGATATAGTTAAAGAAGACCACGATCCCCACCAGAACCACCATCTGGCGCCAGAAATTTTTATTCATATCGCCTTTTCCAATGTAATAGCCATTACTTTGCCGAAATATACGTAGACCGTCGGAATTTCTTTAATTAGATGAGATACGATTATAACAACGGACCGAAACTTGGCAACCGCGCTATCCTAGTTGTACTGCCCGTTTCAAGCACGCCAGCAGTTGCCTTTAGTTGCCGTTTCTGCTAGAGTCTCGCTCCATCTCATACAGGCTGCCCGGTAGTACCAACGAGGCGAGGACCGCCCTATGTTTAAATTTGATTTGCTCAACACTGATCCATCCTGCGCCGCACGGCGCGGTCGGCTCACCACCCCCCACGGGGTCATCGAAACACCTATTTTCATGCCCGTCGGCACCCACGGCGCCCTGAAAGCCATGACTCCGGCTCAGGTCGAGGAGACCGGTGCCCAGATCATCCTCTCCAACACCTACCATCTACATCTGTCCCCGGGCGAAGGGTTGGTCGAAAAAGCCGGCGGTCTGCACCGCTTTATGAACTGGAAAGGACCGATCCTTACCGACAGTGGCGGTTTTCAGGTCTTTTCCCTGCCCAAAAAACGTATTACCGAGACGGGAGTCTTCTTTCGCCATGAAAACACTGGTGAAGAGATCTATCTCGGCCCGCAAGAGGCGATGCAGATTCAGAACACCTTGGGGGCCGATATCATTATGGCCTTTGACGAGTGCATCCCCTTTCCCGCCACTCACGATTACGCCTCCAAGTCGATCCGTAAAACCCTGCGTTGGGCCGAAGAATGTATCAAGCACCAGGCGCGCAAGGACCAGGCCCTGTTCGGTATTGTTCAAGGGGGGATCTACGAAGATCTGCGCCAGGAATGCGCCCGGATCATGGGAGACATGGATTTTCCCGGCTATGCCGTTGGCGGCGTCAGCGTCGGCGAAGGCCTGGAGCTGCTGAAAAAAGTCGTCGATTACACCGCCCCTATGCTGCCGGAGCTTAAGCCTCGCTATCTGATGGGGGTTGGGCTGCCGGAAGATATTCTCGAGAGTGTCGAGCGCGGCATGGACATGTTCGACTGTGTAATTCCGACCCGCTACGCCCGCAGCGCCACCTTGTTTACCAAGCGCGGAAAAATTCGCCTGACCAACCGCCGCTATCGCCGGGACTTCTTCCCTGTCGACCCGTCCTGCGACTGCTACTGCTGCCGCAATTTCAGCCGTGCTTACCTGCATCATCTGTTTCGCTCCAACGAAATCCTCTCGGCGACCCTTTCGGCTATTCACAATGTGCATTTTTATCTAAACATGATGAGTCAGGCTCGGCAGGCTATCGAGCAAAACGATTTCAAGGCCTTCAAGACAGAGTTTCTCGGCGAATATCTCTCCGGAGATTGACCACGGCTGCGGTTCGGCCGATAATGGCGCCATGAACGCCGAACCGCGAAACGGACAACTCTCGGTCGCTCTGGCCCGCCGCCTGCACCGTGCCCTGACCGCCGCCAAGGAGCAGATCTACGACTGCCTGCAGGATCCCGCGCCGGAAGTGCTGCGAGCCCTGCTGAAAAATCCCGCACTGCAAACGGAGCACCTACTGGTGCTGCTGCAGCGACGGGACTTGTCGGAAGACCTGCTTAAGGCGATCTATCACCTCGACCAGACCGGGGCCAGCCGCCAGCTCAAACTGGCGCTGGTAAAAAATCCGGCGACCCCGACCCCCGTTGTGCAATCCCTACTGCCCCATCTGCGCCTCTTCGAACTGGTCGATCTCTGTTGCCTGCCCGGGGTCACTGCCGACCAGCGTTTAGCCGCCGAACGGACCATGCTGCTACGACTCGAATTTGAGCCCCTTGGCAACTGCATCACCCTGGCCCGTCGGGGCACAGCTACGGTAGTCGGCGAACTACTCAACAAGGGAGAGCCGCGATTGATGGAACCCTGCCTGAACAATCCGCGACTCAAAGAGGCCGCCATCGCCCGATTCTTACGGGGCCCGAAGGCAACCGGCGAGACCCTCTCCATCATCGCCCGCCATCCCCGCTGGCAAAACCGGCCTAATCTTCGCCAAGCACTGCTGCGCCATCGCCACACGCCCCTGGTCTGGTTTACCTTATGGCTACCAAAACTTCCCCTGCGCGAGCTACGCACCCTGCTGCTGTCCCGCCAGTCGATCCCTGCCCAACAAACCCTGATCAATAGTGAACTTAAGCGACGCCAGGTTAAATAACCCTCGTCCGGTTAAGGTGCATCACATGACCTTTTGCGACACCGTCAGTTAATAGTGCGCAATACTTTTAGTCAAAACGAATTTTCATCTTTCGTGATACCACTGTAATATGCTATTTTATTGCGCCTGTGGGGTCAGCACTCCGCAACTAATAATCGTCCGCTAGCGCTCCCTTGTTCAGAGCAGTAGAACACTGCTGACAACGGAGTGTTATCCGTCTGGAACAGAACTGCTAACCATTAATCAAGATGGCCATGATAACTCTGCTGATCGTAGACGACTCACCGATTGCCCGGCAAATTCTCAAGAAATGCCTGCCCAAAGAGAGCAGTTTTACTGTTATTGAAGCGAGCGATGGGCAAGAAGCATTGGAGAAATTCCGCCAATATCGTCCCGAAATCACCTTTATGGACATGACCATGCCGGTTATGGACGGCTTTCAAGCCATTGCTGAAATCAAGCAAATCGACCCGCAAGCCATTATCATCGCGGCCACCGCCGATGTGCAGCAAAAGGCCAAGCAGCGCATTGCCGAGCTCGGCGCCTTGATGCTTCTGCCCAAGCCGGCGTCCCCAAAAGCTGTCAGGGATGCCCTGGCCAAGGCTGAACAGGCCCTGCGCAGACAGCTCTAAGAAAGATATGATGGCAGAAATTCAGTTTTCCGGCATGGAAAAGGATATCCTTCAGGAGCTGATGAATATCGGCTTCGGCCAGGCTGCGGCGGATCTGGCCCAGGTCATCGACCTTTCCATCGAGCTTAGCGTCCCCGATATTCAACTCTTTAAAGCCCGCGATCTGCGAGAGCATATTGGCAGCGAGGTGGACAGCGACCAGGAGTTCAGTCTGGTCGAGCAATATTTCCTCGGCAAGTTCAAGGGCATCGCACTGCTGGTCTTTCCGTCCAAAGCCGGCAAAAAGCTGGTTTCCCTCTTCGGACTGCAGGATCAGTGCAATAAGCCATCGCAGCATCTCGAACTGTTGGAAAAAGAGGTAATGATGGAGGTCGGCAACATCCTCATCGGGGCCTGCGTCGGCAAGATTACCGAACTGCTCAACGATGTGGTCATCTATTCGCCTCCGCGGGTCATGGTTCAGGACTTGCGCAACAGCGCCCTGCCGAAAAACCTCTTTGATCCGGCCAGCATGGCCATCTCCATGAAAACTGTATTCCATTTTGAGCAACAGGAAGTCAGCGGTCAGCTGTTTTTAATCGCCAACCAGGAATCCATCACCTGGCTGAAATCGGCCCTGCATGCCTTCATGGAGCAGTACGAATGATCTTCAGCCAGATTTCCGACATGATCAATATGGGTCTTGTGGTCCTCGACAAGGATCTGAAGGTCCACTTCTGGAACCGCTGGATGGCTCTGCATAGCGGCATCGATTCGGAAAAGATCGTTGGACAAAGCCTGTTTGATTTCTTTCCTAATCTCAACGAACCCAAGTTCCTGCGTAACTGCCGGTCGGTCTTCGCCTTTGGTAATTTTGCGTTCTTTTCCCAAAAGTTGCACCGCTACCTGTTTCCCTTTCGCCCCACCTACAGTGACAAGGCGCGCTTCGACTACATGCAGCAGAGCTGTACCATGGGGCCCATACGGGATGAGGACAAGAGTGTTCGCTATATCTTTTTATCGGTGAATGATGTGACCGAGGTGGTCAACTACGAGGAACAGTTAATCGAAATGAACCGAAAGGATGCGCTAACCGGCATCTTTAACCGCCGATTTTTCTCACAGAAACTGCAGGAAGAATTCATTCGCGGCCGGCGCCATAATCGGCCGCTGAGTCTGGTCATGATCGATATCGACCACTTCAAGCAGGTGAATGACAATTACGGCCACCAGGTCGGCGACGAGGCTCTCAAGGCCTTTTCCGCCAGGGTGCTGAAACGCATTCGAAAAACCGACATCCTGGCCCGCTACGGTGGCGAAGAATTTGCCTGTCTGCTGCCGGAAACCAGCGGCTCGTCAGCCCTGAGACTAGCAGAAGATCTGCGTCGAATCGTCGCCGAGGAAAACTGGATCTGTCGGGATGTAAATCTGCAGATGACCATCAGCATCGGTATTGCTGAAGGACGGGCAGAGATGGCAGATGGCGAAGCATTGCTTAAAAAGGCCGATGACGCCTTGTACGAAGCAAAAGCCAGTCGCAATCGGGTAATCCTCTACGACTGAGAGCCGCCGTCTTTCTTATTTAATCTAAGCGATCGACCAAACGCTGCGCAGCGTCAGCAAGCAACGACTCGGCCTGCACCATCGCCTGTTCAGTACTCATTCCTCTCGTCATAGTCTGCTCGCATAGCGAGAGACCGACTTTCCTGCAACGAACCGGGTCCAGCAACAACCGCCCAGCCAACACCGCTGCTTTAACCGAATGGCTTCGCGCCAATTGCACCACCTCGCCGACCACCTTGCCCTGCAAAGACTGCTCGTCAAAACACCCTTCTCCGGTAATCACCCAATCCGCATCAGACAGCGCTTTTGCTAGGCCGACCACTTCCATCACTCCTTGCGCCCCGGGGATCAGCTGAGCACCCAAGAAAGCACGGGCACCGAAACCGAAGCCACCGGCAGCCCCGTCCCCCGGCACATCAGGGGCCGACACACCGAGTTGACGTTGAACCAACTCCGCCAAATGCTGCAGACCACTCTCCAGTTTCGCTACCATCGCCTCATCGGCGCCTTTTTGCGGCCCGTAAACGCTGGCGGCCCCTTCCCTGCCGCACAGAGCATTGCGTACGTCGCACCAGGCTTCGACGGGCGGCAGATTCAGTTGGGGCCTCTTTATCTGGGCAATCTGACGAAGCCCGCCACCACCGAGGGGCACCTCGCGACCGACAGCATCGAGAAAACGCCAGCCTAGAGCGCGGGCCGCCCCTGTCCCCCCATCGACGGTGGCACTGCCCCCCAGGGTCAGGATAATCCGCTTGGCATCGGCCTGCGCCGCGAAGGCGAGCAGCTGACCTGTGCCGTAGCTGGTCGTCAACAGGGGGTTGCGTTGGACCTTTTGCAACAGAGTTAAACCGCTGACGTAAGCCATTTCGACTACGGCAATATCCCCGGGCAGCCATCCGAAGGAGCCCTCTAAGCGCATTTCAGGAAGCGGACCGGTCACCCCCTGGACGACCCGCCACTGTCCACGACGGTTCTCAACCAGGGCCGCTGCCGTACCCTCGCCGCCATCAGCTAGAGGTAGGCTCTCAATCTGCCAGGCCGGCTTCAAGGCACGCAGTTTACCGGCCACTACCCGACAAGCAACTTCTGCCGACAAACTGCCCTTAAAGGAATCAAAGGCCAGCACAATCTTCATCACGGCCCCCAGGTTAGCCTGCCTCCCCGAACAGATCAGGACTTCTGAGCGATTACCTTGGCGACGATATCAAACACCTCCTGCTCCTCGATCCAGAGCACAAAACCGTTGCCCTCTTCGTCGCTACCACAGAGATACCCCGCCCCATCAGACTGTCCCCCACAGGTCTTGCAGGAAGCATGAACTTCGAGGGGATGGTTTTTATCCATTTTCATCATGGTTTGTTTCTGCGACATATATCCTCCTTGTTAATAGTTGCCAAATGCTGGGCAGCTGGCGAAACTTGAATCTACTTCAAAGGTCCAAAAACAACATCAGCGAAACCGACCACCGCAGCTTAGTCTAGAAAAGCAATCAACAATTGTGTGGCACGCCCCACAATTGGGGCAGGAAATAGTGGGACATGCCCCACTGCTTCCAACACGGACTATCCGAAAAATGTCTTACTATTTAGCATGTTACAGAGTCGCAATGAGCCAGGACTTAATATGCTAGAAATTTACTACTAACCAAAAGATACGCCCTTAATAATTTCGGCCACTTGCATTAATGGAGAAAAACTCTGTCCCTTCTCCCCCTATATTATTTCAAAGCTGGCATAACAATTGCCAATTTAAACGGCCAAACAGACGGTACCAAACGGCACCCCTTGCCCGCCAATTATAACGGAACCGAGCAGAATCAGGTAACCCGATGCTGCTCCCCTTGCATAAACGGGCAAGGAGAAAACGGCCTCACACTTTTGCGGAGCAGGACTGTTTCTGCAGCAGGAGGATTGCCCGGCATTAAGTAAAAGGCCGCTGAGCATCATAAAGTTAGAGCAACAATCTAGCGGCCTGCCTATTTGGCTATAAACCATCACACTATCGAATGTTAACCTCAGGAGAAACGAATGATCAAATTGAAATTGCGAGCCCAGATTTTGCTACCGACCATGCTGGCGGTAATTATCGGCATGACCGTCGCTACCCTGCTGTCTTATCAGGCCTCTAAAAAGGCCCTGCATAGTAGCATAAAAGAACAGATGCAGCAGACAACAGTGGCACTGAGCAAACAGATCGACAACTGGGTCGACGACCTTGCCAGCGACATCAAAACTCTGGCCAGCCAGGAAGTGATGCGAGCCCCCCTTGAGCAGGCCGGTGACACAACGTCTGCTGCTAACCGTGTTCTGCAGGAAATGGCCAAAGAATACGGCAGCTATGAATTGCTGGCCGTTGCCGGCCGGGACGGCACGGTAGTGGCCGCCTCGGAGCAACGCTACGTCGGAGAATTAAAAATCGCCGACCGCGGCTACTTTCGCACTGCACTCGGCGGCCAGGCTAACGTGTCCGACGCCATCAAAAGCAAAATTAGCGGCGAACCGATTTTTGTAGTAGCGACCCCGATCGAGTTCAACGGTCAGGTGCAGGGGGTCTGCATCGGTGTTGTCGACCTGTCTCTCTTCGCCAAAGAGTTCATCAAACAGGTAAAGGTGGGTAACAAGGGTTACGCTTACCTGGTGGACAGCAAGGGCCGTTTCCTCTCCCATCCCAAGGCGGAACTTATCCTGGACCGCTCCCTCAGTGAATTCAATTGGGGTCAGGAAGTCCTGAACGAAAAACAGGGTTTCAAACAATACCCCTGGGAAGGCAAGGATAAGATTGTGGCCTTTGAACCGGTGGCGAAAACCGGCTGGATCATCGCCGTCGGCGCTGAGCTGGACGACATCTTCTCCTCGGTGACCAACATTCGTAACACCAGCCTGCTGGTTGCCCTGCTGACCCTGCTGGCGGTAGGAACGGTGATCTTCCTCATAGCACGGCGCATTGTTGCCGCCATTCAGGCGGGGGTCCAATTCGCCGAGACCATCAAGGCCGGCGACACAACCCAGCGCATGGAATTGAAACGCGACGACGAGATCGGCCAACTGGCCACCGCCCTGAACCAGATGGCCGCAGGGTTGACGGAAAATGCCCAACTGGCGCAGGAGATTGCCGCCGGCAACCTCAATGTCGAGGTCAAACTGGCCTCGGACAAGGATCAGTTCGGCAAGGCCTTCCAGCAGATGGTCGGCCAGCTCAACGAGGTACTGGGGCAGACTCAGATGGCCGGGGAGCAGATCGCCAGCGGCTCTCTCCAGGTCTCGGACTCTAGCCAGACCCTTTCCCAGGGGGCTACCGAATCGGCCGCCTCCATGGAAGAAATCAGCGCCTCCATGACCCAGATGGCCTCGCAAACCTCCCTCAACGCCGATAACGCCAAACGGGCCGACCAACTGGCCAACCATGCGCGCAGCGCCGGAGAACAGGGCAACAAGCAGATGGCGGAGATGACGCAGGCTATTGCCGAAATCAACGAATCCGGCCAGAGCATCTCCAAGATCATTCGAGTTATCGACGAAATTGCCTTCCAGACCAACCTGCTGGCACTGAACGCAGCTGTTGAAGCAGCTCGAGCCGGACAGCACGGCAAGGGCTTTGCCGTCGTCGCGGAGGAAGTTCGGAATCTGGCGGCTCGCAGCGCCAAGGCCGCCAGGGAAACTGCCGAACTCATCGAGGGATCGGTGGCTAAAACTGAAAACGGTACCCAGATTGCCAATAGCACAGCTAACGCGCTGAAAGAAATCGTCGACAGCGTTGCCCAGGTCTCCGATCTGATTGGCGAGATCTCCGCCGCCTCCAGTGAGCAGTCCGAGGGCATTTCCCAGGTCACCCAGGCCCTTGGCCAGATCGACCAGGTCACCCAGACAAACACCGCTAGCGCCGAAGAAAGCGCCGCAGCGGCTGAAGAGTTGGCCAGCCAGGCCGATGTGCTGAAGCAGATGCTGAGCCGCTTTGCCCTGCAGCGGCACGCCGGGCAGGCCCTTTCCGCCCCGGGCAAGCGTCGCACCGACCTGGCTCTGCCTGCCCCGAACCCTGCCCAACCGACCATAAAGTCTTCCGGCGGTAGCCCCCAACAGCAAGCGCCGGCGATGATCGCCCTCAACGATGCCGAATTCGGTAAATATTAATCGACACTGTTAGCCACTCTGCTCGAAAAAAAATAGCCCCCGCCGGTTTTTGCCGGCGGGGGCTATTTGTTCCTATGGCCAGAGCGGACAGGGACGAAAACGGTCAGACTTCGACTATGTGGATTCGGTTGCGCCCGGCCCCCTTGGCCTGATAAATCGCCTTGTCGGCCGCGCCGAACATAGCCCTTTTATCGAGCTGTGGATTCTTGCCGTTAAAGGTCGCCCCGCCCACGCTGATAGTCACCTGCAACGATGCCTGGTCAAAGGGGATAATCATCTCCTCGATACCGCGTCGAATTCGCTCGGCAAAAACCTCGAGGCCTTCCCTGCCCGTCTCGGGCATGATGACGGCGAATTCATCGCCGCCATAACGAACAACGATATCGGAACCACGCATAATCAGGATTATCTGCTCGGCCACCCGACGCAACACCGCATCTCCGGCCAGATGCCCGAAGTTGTCGTTAATCTCCTTAAAATAGTCGATATCAAAAAACAACAGCGACAGGGCATGCTCATAGCGCTTGGCTCGCTCCAGTTCCTTCTCCATGAGATCCTGAAAGTAGCGATTATTATAGAGGCCGGTCAATTCATCGCGATAAGCCAATTCTCGGTATTTTTTGTTAACGTCGATCAGCTTGCCAACATATTTGCTCGACTCGTCTTTGGCCTGTTTCAAGTCCATGACCAGCTGTTCGTAGCTACAGTTGAGTTTGCCCAGTTCCTGATTGGCTTCCTGCAGCATCTCGGAAAAAGGCCTGATCGCGTCGCCCGGCATATTGAAAAAGCTCAGCACCTCGTTGGCACGGGTGGCAACAGCATCGATCAGGTCTTTGATTTCCTTTTCAGTCAGGCCGTAATCGTCCGTCAGGGTCTGGAAAATACCGGCTACATTATTTCGGGTCTGGCTGCTGTGGTAGACAGCGGAAATCTTGCCGGCCAGATTCAGAAGCTCCACAGCTATCCGGCAACGGTCCGGTGCGCAATCGGCGCGATGATGATTAAACAAAGGCAGGTAGATACTCTCCGGCAGGCCCCATTCTTTGAGCAGGGCTCCGCCCAGTTCAGCATGGCACATACCGAGCAATTGCCGCTCGATGATATGGCCGGGAGTCTTGGTGCTGTTCTTCAGGGTCAGAACTTCCATATAGGAATCGGTGCAGTGCTGAAAAAACACCAGAACGCCGATATCCTGCAGCAGGCCGCAAACAAAAATGTCATCACTGTCATAGTTGACCAGGGGAGCGAGCATCTTAGCCGCAACCGCCGCAGTGACGGAGCGTTTCCAGAAATATTCAAAATCGAAGACACTACTTGAATCACCCTGCAACTTTCGAACGATAATAAAGGATAGAGCGATGTTCTTCAGAGCATTGATACCGAGTCTAGCCAGGGCGCTTTCGATGTTCTTAACCCGGCCGCCAAAACCGTACATGGAGGAATTGGCCACCCGCAACAGCTTAACGGTCAGCGACGGGTCGGCAGAAATGATCTTGCCAAGCTCAGCAAAGCAGCTGTCATCGTCCTGCACCGCTTCCAGAATGCGCATAACAATATTGGGTGGAGATGGAAGTTCAATCTTCTGGCTGATTAAAGCCTGCACCTCTCCAATCGACTGCACATTCCCACCGTCGCCCCCTGCTTCTGTAGCGGCTAAACCATCGTGTTCTGGCATAAGTAAGTGCCCTCCGATCCGAAATGGATAGTTCAAGTCTACACCGAGGTCTTTACTCAACATTGTTGGGCTGTAGTTGAGCCGTCCCTCTAAGAATTGTTACCCGTTTCGATCTGAGTGGTAAATCCGAACCAACGACAATACATTAATCTAGCACATTCGAATCATTTTCATCTTGAAGCGTTTTTTTGCAATATTTTTGTTCATATACCACAGCGTGCCCACCCTACTCCATGGCTACAACGAAACAATTGCTGAACCCGTGACCTTCAATGGAAAGCTTGGCCGACTCGGCGGCATCCAGGGAGGCATATTTGCCCACCCGCACCCGAAAGTAATTGTTGCCGTTGATCAGGCTGCGACAGACACTGGCGGCACCGAACCGGCTGCGCAATTCTGCCGCCAGACGCTGTGCATTGGCGTCGGAACTGAAAGATGCCACCTGCACGGCATAACTATCGGCCTGATCACTGGCGGTCGACCGATAAACGGTTCGGCCGTCAGCATCCTGCTCTTGAAAACCCAGAGCCTCGATCTTTACCGGGGCGGTGCCCGGTCCCACGACACCGAGCTTGTCAGCCGCCGAATAGGAAAGGTCGATAATACGCCCTTGAACAAAGGGGCCGCGATCGTTGATCCTTACCACGGTCTGACGGCCGTTGGCTAAATTGTGCACACGAACAGAGGTGCCTAGGGGCAGGGTCTTATGAGCGGCGGTCATGGCGTACATGTTGTAGGTTTCACCATTGCTGGTTTTACGGCCATGAAACTTGCGGCCATACCAGCTGGCCAAGCCTTGCTGGACGAAACCCTGATGGCTGGCGAGGGGCTCGTAGCGCTGGCCGTTAACGGTGTAGGGTTTCTGATGGGGCTTCAGAGTGGCGGTAGCGGGGCTATCCAGCACCCGGGTCTGATACCCGCCGCCGCAAGCGGTGCATAGCAGCAGCGAACAACCGACAGCGACAGCTCTGGAAATACGCATACAAATCATGGCTATTTTCATCTCCGAAGACACTTGTTACCGGCAGCAAAACAATCGAATTCATCCTACCCAGCCGCCAGCAATGCCTCGACCTTGGTCAGGGTGGGAATGGCGGTCCGGCCGCCGAGAGCGGTGGCCTTGATGGCAGCGCAGGCAGCGGCAAACCGTACCGTTCGGCGCAAAGGCCAGTTTTTCAGCAAGCCATACAGATAACCACCGTGAAAAACATCGCCGCAACCGGTGGTGTCGACGGCTTTCACAGCAAAAGCCGGCTGATAAAAACTCCTGCCGTCCTGAGTCAAGGTATGGCTGCCCGCTTCCCCGTCGGTAACGGTCGCCGCCAGGCCACCGTAAGCCAACAGAAGCGGCAAGACTTCCTGTAGAGATCCACCGGGTAGCAAATGTTCTGCAAAACGAGCGGAAACCACCTGATGATCGATCAGGGGCAACAGCTCTTCAATGCCCGGTCGCCAGCTGCCACCATCGAGCACCGTGATCACGCCGGTTTCTTTGGCCTGCCGAGCGGCCGCCAAAGCCGCTTCTAAATGAGAACCATCCAGATGCAGCAAGCGACTGTTGCGGATCAGGTCGGTGGGCAGCTCTTCCACCCTCAAGAACCGACAGCTGCCGCGGTGGCAAAAGATGGTGCGCCGCCCGCCCCCCTGTTCAACGGCGATAAAGGCAAACTGGCTGCCGGCTCCGTCATCGATCAGCAGATGACGGCAATCGACCCCTTCGTCCTGTAAACCACGACCGATCCGGCTCCCGAAGTCGTCACCGCCGATGCGCCCAACAAAGGCACTGACCACGCCTAGACGGGCAAGGGTTACCAGAGCGGTGGCCACCGGACCGCCCCCTTGGATGAGGGCACTGTTGAGATCGCACTTGCTGTCTACAGCTGGATACTGGTCCAGGCTACCGAGAATATCGAGGGAGCATTGCCCCAGTCCCACCACCGCAATCGTTTGTTTCACCACAGGGCTCTCTTCGAAAACTGGCTTACTCCTCGATAAAGCTCATGGCCCTCAGCTTCGTATAGCGCTGTTCCTTCAATTCTTCGGGCGAAAGCTGCTTGAGTTCATCGAGATGCTTTTTGAGATAGGCTTTCACCTGCTGCGCGGCTGCGTTATGGTCGCTGTGAGCGCCACCCAGCGGTTCGGGAATCACATCATCGATGACGCAACCGAGTTTATCGATGTCCCGTGCGGTCAACTTCAGGGCTTCGGCCGCCTGATCGCCCTTAGAGCCATCCTTCCACAGGATGGCGGCGCAACCTTCCGGAGAAATCACCGAATAGACCGAATATTCCATCATCAGCACCCGATTACCGACGGCAATAGCCAGCGCCCCACCTGAGCCGCCTTCCCCGGTGACCGTAACGATAACCGGCACACTGAGGGCGGCCATTTCACGTAAATTGCGGGCAATGGCCTCGGCCTGTCCCCGCTCTTCAGCACCGATACCGGGGAAAGCCCCGGGCGTATCGACGAAGGTGAAGATCGGCAGCCCGAACTGCTCGGCCATCTTCATTACCCGCAAGGCCTTACGATAGCCTTCGGGATTGGGCATAGCGAAATTACGCAGCACCTTTTCCTTGGTGTCCCGCCCCTTCTGGTGGCCGATAATGGCGCAGGGCTCGCCGTCGAAGCGAGCGAAACCACAGACCAAGGCGGGGTCGTCGCCATAGAGACGGTCGCCGTGGACTTCGAACCAGTCGCTAAAGATATGCTCGACAAAATCGAGGGTAAAGGGACGATTGATGTGCCGGGCCAGCTGGGTCAGTTGCCAGCGGTTAAGATTGGAAAAAATCTCCTTGCGCAGCTTTTCCGCCTTTTTCTCCAGCTTCTGAATATCAGAGGAAAAATTGATCTGGTCAGTGGAATAGTCGCGCAGTTCGCAGATCTTACGCTCTAGTTCCACCAAAGGTTTTTCGAAGTCGAGATAGAATTGCATCAGCATCTCCTGGTTGCTCCCTTGGGAAGGCAGATTCAAAATATAGCAGGCCATTACTGAACGGCCTGGGAAGCCCAGCAACGGACAAAAGGAAGCGACCGGAATGGTGACATGGCCCGCCTCAGCCACCCTTGAGCCAGTTTAACGGTTTTAGCCGCAGCTGAAAAGACCTGAAACAACGCCTTTCAGCACCCGCAAGTTAAGAGCCAGAGGCTATTCAAACGTTACCACATTGTAACCGAACAAGCGCTCGGCCTCTTCCATCATTTCATCGCTGGCAGCCACCTGCAGATCGTCGGGCAACTTGAGCAGAGTCTCACTGCGATTAGGGATCAGCAACCGCACCAAGGCCCGGCATTTGCCGCGATGGCGAGCCACGATGTCCCGTAGAGCCCGCAGCTGATCGCTGTCGAGGCCGGTGATGTTGAGACGAAAATTGACCCGAGTAGTCTTCTGCAGATTGACATCCTGTAGGGCCACGATCTTCTGCGCCATGAGCTTGCAGGTTTCCTCGCCGACATCGAGAGTGCCGGAAACTAGCAGTGGCGCTTCACCTCGCAGCAGCTCCACCGAAGCCTGGTAGACCTCGGGAAAGACCACCATCTCCACAAATCCGCTCAGATCTTCCAGAGTAACAAAGGCCATACGGTCGCCCTTTTTTGTCACCAGCTCCTTGAGCCCGGAGACGATGCCGCCGACCTGCACTTCCTCCTTGTCGGCCCGCTCCTGCAGACCAGCGGTATCGCAACTGGCGAAACGTTTCAGGGTATCGACATAACGGTCCAGAGGATGTCCGGTGATATAGAAACCGAGGGCCTCTTTCTCAAAACCGAGCAGCACCTTCTCCGGCCACTCCTCCATATCCGGCAACTGACCATAGGAGTTGCCTCGGTGGGAAACGATCTCTTCGGTCCCGAACAGCGATTCCTGGCCTGCAGCCAACTCTCGCTGGACCTTCTGTCCGACCTCCATGGCGTCCTCCAGCACCTCCAAGTACTGAGCGCGCTTGCCACCTAGAGAATCGAAGGCGCCGCATTTGATGAGCGCTTCGGCCACCTTTTTATTAACCTTGCGCAGATCGGCCCGTTCAAAGAAATCGTTATGGGTGGCAAAAGGCTTTTCCTTGCGGCCCTCCATAATCGCTTCAACGGCCGCGCCACCAACTCCCTTGACTGCACCGAGCCCAAAGCGAATCGCTTTATCGTGTACGGTAAAAGATCGACTCGAGGCATTGATGTCCGGGGGGAGCACCTCGATGCCCATGGAGCGCACCTCGTTAATGTTCTTGATGATTTTGTCGGTGTTCTCCATGTCCTCGGTAAGCAGGGCGGCCATGAATTCCACAGGATAGTGAGTCTTAAGATAAGCGGTCTGGTAAGCAATCAGGGCGTAGGCTGCCGAGTGGGATTTGTTAAAACCGTAGGCAGCGAACATCTCCATCAGGTCAAAAACCGCCTCGGCCTTCTTGAGGTCGAGCTTGTTCTCCTTGGCGCCGGCCATGAACAGGTCTTTCTGTTTGGCCATCTCCTCCGGTTTTTTCTTACCCATGGCCCGACGCAGCAGGTCGGCGGCGCCGAGACTATAACTGGCCAGAACCTGGGCGATGAGCATAACCTGTTCCTGATAAACAATGACCCCGTAGGTATCCTTGAGGATCGGCTCAAGCTGAGGAAAGTCGTAAGTAACTTCCTTCTTGCCGTGTTTACGCAGGATGAAATCATCGACCATACCAGAACCGAGGGGGCCGGGGCGATAGAGGGCACAGGCGGCAATGACGTCTTCAAAGCAGCTTGGTTTAAGTTTAACCAGCATATCTTTGATACCCGACGACTCGAGCTGAAAAACACCGGTGGTATTGCCCGCCGACAGCAAGCGATAGGTCTCGGCATCGTCGTCGCGGATCAGCTTAAGGTCGAAATCCGCATCCTTCCCCTCGTGAATCAGGCGTATCGCGTTCTCGATAACGGTCAGAGTTTTAAGACCGAGGAAGTCGAACTTGACCAGACCGATCTGCTCGACGAACTTCATGGTGAACTGTGTCACCTGGCCACCCGACTTAGGATCGGTATACAAGGGCAGGTATTCTGTCAGGGGATTAGGTGTCACCACCACCCCGGCGGCATGAGTCGAGGCGTGGCGGGTCAGCCCTTCTAGGGCCAGAGCCACTTCCAGCAACTTGGCAACCTGGGGTTCTTTGGCGGCCAGTTCCTTGAGTTTCGGTTCCTGCGCCAAGGCCTCCTTGAGGGTGATATTCAGTATTGCCGGCACCAGCTTGGCAATCTTATCGACCTCGCCATAGGGCATATTCAGAGCCCGACCGACGTCGCGCACCACCCCCTTGGCCATCATGGTGCCAAAGGTGATGATCTGGGCGACGTTGGCCTCGCCGTACTTCTGCCGCACATAATTGATGACCTTTTCGCGGCCGTATATGCAGAAGTCAACGTCGATATCAGGCATCGACACCCGCTCCGGGTTAAGGAACCGCTCAAAGAGCAGGTTGTAGGGCATGGGATCGATGTCGGTGATGCGGATGGCATAAGCCACCAGAGAACCCGCGGCACTACCACGCCCTGGCCCTACGGGGATGCCGTTATTCTTGGCCCAATTAATAAAGTCGGCAACGATCAGAAAATAACCGGGAAAACCCATTGAGCGGACAGTTTCCAGCTCAATTTCAAGGCGATCGCGATAGTCCTTTTCTTGCTCGGCGGAAAAGTCGGGACGTCGCCGCTGAATCTCTTCCAGGCGTTCATCAAGCCCCTTACGGGCATCGTCGGCCAGTACTTCGTCGAGGGTCTGGTCCTCGGGTTTTTCGTATTGCGGAAAATGGTAGGTGTTGAAATCAAAATCAAGGTTACAGCGCTCGGCGATAGCCAGGGTATTACTCAAAGCCTCGGGCACTTCCTTGAACAGCGCGGCCATCTCCTCAGGGGATTTGACGTAGAATTCTTCGTTGGGAAAGCGCATCCGATTAGGGTCGTCCATGGTCTTGCCTGTCTGAATGGACAGCAAGACCTCATGGGCGTAGGCGTCTTCCCGGGTCAGATAGTGACAATCGTTGGTTGCGACCAAGGGCAGACCGAGTTCCCTGGAGAGTTCAATAAGTCCCTTATTGGCCACATCCTGTTCGGTAAGAAAGTTTTCCTGCAACTCGAGATAGAGACGGTCATCGTCGAAAATGCCGGCCATCTCCTCGGTGCGGCGCTTGGCCTCGGCCATCTTACCTTGATTGATCAGGGACGGAATCTCACCACCGAGACAGGCGGTCATGGCAATCAGACCTTCGTTGCGCTCGGCCAAAAGCTGCCAGTCGATACGGGGCTTGTAGTAGAAACCTTCACGATAGGCCGCCGACACCAAATGGCAGAGGTTACGGTAGCCGGTAAGATTCTGACAAAGCAGCATGAAATGATAAGAGGCGTCAGAAGAACCGCGGGCACTGGTCTTGTCAAACCGGGACCCGGGCGCTATATAGACCTCGCAACCGAGGATCGGCTTGATGCCGGCGGCTTTGGCCTTGCTATAGAACTCCACGGCACCAAACATGTTACCGTGATCGGTCACCGCCAGGGCCGGCATCTGGCAGGCCACGGCGCGCTTGACCAGGTCACCGATCTTGATGGCGCCATCAAGAAGGCTGTATTGACTATGGAGATGAAGATGTACGAAACCGGGAGGGGTCATTAATATGTCCAGCACAATGTGTAGAGAATCGGTCGCCTAGTGAAACCTGAGCTTAAGTAGTGTTCATCCGGAAACTCCAGATGTACACTGATAAGTTTCTGATTTGGAAACGAGCAATTTTCCGCAAGATCAAGAAGATCAAGGCATTGCGCGGAGGCGTACATCGGTACGCCGCACAAGCAAGGCCGCAGATTGACGCAGGGATCGCGAAAAAGGGCCGTTTCCAGACAGAAACTAACTAAAAAAACCGATATCGGCAGACGCTTAAGCGCGACGATGACCGGTTCAGAAATCGGTCGGAGATTTTACCACCGACCGTGGTTGAGGGTCAACCGCCGGAAAACCATGACAACAGGCTGTAAAATCCTTGATTTGGCTACTGAAGCGAAGATGACTTTGCCAACAGTCTTTTTTGTAGAATTTGCCGAACCCGCTCTTTTCCAGACCAGTCCGGCACAGGCCCCGGGGAGAGCCTTTTTTGCAGATCGTCTTCTGTTCCAACAAGATGCTTTCGCAAAAATTCATAAGATAGCTAAGCAAAAATTTCGACCTAAAAGGCGTAGTGGTTTTTCAGGGGTGAAGGCATACACATAGTATGTCGAAGTCCTGAAAAAGCACTGCAACGAAGTAGGGTGGACTTTTTGCGACGCTATCAAACAAGAACCGGTACGCCAAAATGGGAAAGAAAATCAACAGTCTTGATAAGCGGCAACCCAATCAGAGTCGTGTAGTCATCCCCAGCCATCCGCTCCATAAGACTGATGCCGAGCCCTTCAATCTTGAAGGAACCAGCGCAATCGAAGGGCTGCTCCCGCTCAAGATAGGCATGGATCTGCTCGCAGGAGAGCTTGCGCAGGGTCACCGAATAGCTGTCGTAATCAGTCAATGATTCGCCGCTGTTGGCATCGTAGATACTGATTCCGGTGTAAAAGGTGTGGGTCTTACCGACCATCTCCCGAAGTTGGGCTGCTGCCTGCGGCAGTCCACCGGGCTTGCCGTGAATATGTCCACCGGGGCCGACAAAGACCTGATCCGCACCAAGGATCAAAGCATCGGGATACTTCTCAGCCAGGCTTCTGGCTTTATGAGCGGCAAGATGCTTGACCAGCAATTCGGGAGCCACCTGCTGGTCGATCTTCTCTTCATAGAGGGGCGGCGCCACATGAAAGGGGATCCCCAACTGCCGCAGCAGTTGCAGCCGATAGGGGCTGGTTGAGGCTAGCACCACCGTTCTCATAGCTCGTTTTCCTTTCCGTTCAAATCAGATCATTCTACCTGCAGACGGCCGGGAAATGCAACGATAACCAACTCCATTATCGAGTGGCGTCAGGCCACTGCAGCCCAGCAGGGTTCACCGGATCCGATCAGGCCATGACTAGACTCTAGAGCATAATGCGGAACTGTCTGTTCGGCACCAGCTGCCCGGTTAGAAGTCCGCCCTGCGTCGGTGAAGGCAAGGGCCTGATAAAGAGCGGCGCAAATCTGGTCACGGTCTACCCGGTTGAAAAAATCCTTCAGCGCCAGGCGATTCAACCATTCGTCGGCAAAAGTAACTCCTTGGCGGGCCCCGACTTCCACTGCGACCTCCCCTTCATACCAACCATCACCCAGAATACCGGAAATAACCCTGGTTGAAGCGCCTGATGTGCTCTCTTCCTGATGATGGATAACAAAGTAGGGACTGGCGGCCACTTCCTGCTCAAGCTGCAAAACGATCATGATACGACTCCTTTGCTGAGGGTTGCCTTCAGCAAGGAGTCTAGGACCAGCGAGTGACAGAATATGTCACAAGTCTTCAGTCAGCAGAATTTTCAATGGCGAGGGTCTGTCGCAGTCCACAAAGAAAGGTGTCGCGCAAAGAGGCTGGTTCGAGCACTTCGACATGGGGCAAAAAGGAATAGAGCCATGACAAGATCTCCTTCTCGCCACCGACATGCAGGGTCAGAATCAGGGCACCATCGGCCTGTTCCTCAATCTCTTGACTGCTATGCCAGAGGCGCTCCCGCACCAGATGGGCTACGGCGACGTGGAATCTAACCCGAATCAAGAGCGGATCCTCAGCCACCAAGCCAAAGGCGTCACCGGTCAGATGCTCGATAGAAAAATCTTCCGGCAGCTCAAAACGCTCTTCACCGACGGAGACCGTCTCGATACGATCGACCAGAAACAGCCGTAGGTCTTGGCGGTTGTGCGCATAGCCGCCGAGGTAAAGGGAATCTTTGTAAAACAGCAGGGTGTAGGGATCAAAGGGGTAATCAGCGGCGGCGCGCTGGGCAGGAGCGTAACGAATGGTGCAACGCAGTTGAAACAGCAGCGCCCTGCGCAACGCCTCAAGCACCTGGCGCTTGCCACTGTAATCCCGCAAGCCCTGAAAGCGCGGGGTCACCGCCACGGCCAGACGCTCCAAATGAGCCACGCTGCGGGGTGGCAGACTGGCGCGAATCCGGGTAAAGACCGCATCGAGATCGTCCTGAAAGGGGGTGCCGTGCAAAAAGGCCAGCTGCCCACGACAGAGAAACAGGGTCATCAACTCGGGCAGGGAAAAGATAATGGGGGGAATTTTGCTGAAACCGGTAAGAAAAGAATAGAGTACGCTGCCATCGCCGCCGGCTTCCTTGATCAAGGGATAGCCGGCTTCCTCGATAGCCTGCAGATCGCGGTAGACGGTGCGATGGGTAACCTCGCACTCCTCGGCCAGTTCCGCCACGGTGGCTCCGTGACGGGCTTCGAGCAACCGAATGAGATCGTGCAACCGGGCGGCCTGACTGTATTTCCTGGCCGGTTTACCCGGTCCTTTGCCGCCGCTATGCTTGCCGGTCTTACCGGAAGCCACCGGTTCTTATTCCCACTCGATAGTCGCCGGCGGTTTGCTGGAGATATCGTAGACCACCCGATTGACGCCCTTGACCTCGTTGATGATGCGGCCGCTGATATGGGCCATCTCGGCATAGGGCAGCGGGTACCAGCCGGCGGTCATGAAATCCTTGGTCTCTACCGCCCGCAAGGCAATGACGTACTCGTAGGTACGGCCGTCACCCATGACACCGACGCTCTTCACCGGCAGAAAGACCGCAAAGGCCTGACTGATCTTGTTGTAATGACCGGTGCGATAGAGTTCTTCGATATAGATGGCGTCAGCCCGGCGCAGGATATCGGCGTATTCCTTTTTGACCTCGCCGAGGATGCGTACCCCGAGCCCCGGTCCCGGAAAGGGGTGGCGCCAGACCATGGCATGGGGCAGGCCCATCTCTTCGCCAACGGCCCGCACCTCGTCCTTGAACAGTTCCCGCAAAGGCTCGAGCAGGGAAAGCTTCATGTAATCAGGCAGGCCGCCCACGTTATGGTGGCTTTTGATATTCTGGGCCTTACCGGTTTTGGCCCCGGCCGACTCGATAACGTCGGG
>LGVF01039494.1_pt1 | contig 20547 bp, 28 predicted proteins | sample 469901 | NCBI WGS metagenome assembly LGVF01 (sample SAMN03893561, study PRJNA290197) | marine sediment metagenome | material: sediment; isolation source: combined push core samples #3730, #5133, and #5579 collected at Hydrate Ridge | place: Pacific Ocean: Hydrate Ridge
AAAAAGTATATAAAAAAGTTGGAAAACTGTTTTTCAAATACCGAATTTAGGTCATCATTTCCTGCAAATTTTGAAGGTAAATCTGATAAATATGCTGAGATAGTATTGGTTGATAGATACTATAAACAATATCCTATATCTCTAAAAAATCATATAAAATCAATTCCGATAAATATTTGGGAATTTGATAGAGCATTATATCATTATGATATAAATTTTAAAATAAAAACAAATATTGAAGATATTGGCAAAACAATAGAAAGTAATATTAAAAAGCAAGCAGAAAAAGCTATAGGTAATATCGCATCCCGTAAAAAAAGAATTGACCAAAAATTACAACTTCAAAAAGAAGAAAAATTTTTTAATAAATTTTTTAAAACTGAAATAGATACATTAAAAATGTATGTTACTAACGATATACTTGTAACATTAAATAGTGATGAAAATTTACAAAGATTTGTAATATGGCAAGTACTTTCAGGTATACCACATTTTAATTATAAACTGCCGAGTGCAAAATGGTTGTATACTAAAGATGGTATGTATGATATATCATCACCTGATACGTTATATATAAAAAATATATGGAGCAAATCAACGGTTCGAGCCTGTGAAATGAAAGATGGTATAGTAGATAAAGAACAAGGAAGACCGTTTAAATATAATAATTCAATTGAAAGATTGAAAAATGAAGAAGTAAAACTCTTTCCTGCCATTAGATTTTTTAATAAAGTGACAGAAATTAGAGCAAGACTTATGCAAATTATCAAAAGAATGGATAATAATATTTTTGATGCTTTAAGTTTTACTTCCATAGGTGTAAAAGGAAAAATAAATTTGTAGAAAATTATGATAATATATAAAGTAACAAATATTAAAAATAATAAATCTTATATTGGACAAACTACACAAAAATTTTCTATTAAAAAAACACAACATATTAGATATGATAAACATTTACAAACACATTTTTATAGAGCTTTAAAAAAATATGGTAAAGAAAATTTTGAATGGGAAATTATTGAAAAATGTAATTCTAAAAATGATTTAAATTTAGCAGAAGAATGGTATATACGATATTTTGATACTTATAATAATGGTTATAATTCTACAACTGGCGGCAATGGCACAAGTGGACATCAATCTTCTAAAAAAGGCAAAACGTTTGAAGAAATGTATGGAGCGGAAAAATCAAAATTATTAAAAAAAATACAAGGAAATAAAGTATCAAAAACACTTCAAGGAAGAACATGGGATAAATATTTATCTGTTGAAACAATTCAAAAATTTAAACAAAAATATTCTAATAGAATGAAAATAAATAATCCAATGTTTAATCCCGAAATAGTCAAAAAACATTCTATAAAATTAGCAAAAAAATATTTAATTATCTCACCTGATGGAACGGAAGAAATAATAAATAATATAACAAAATATTGTAAAAAAAATAAACATCATGCTGGTTATATGTGCCAGCTTGCAAATGGAAATTTAAAATACTATAAAGGTTTTAAATGTAAAAAAATATAATATATAAAAGGAGAGATTTATGGAAACTGTAGTAGTAATGGGCGGAGATGGATATATAGGTTTTGCCCTAACATTAAGACTATTAAAAAAAGGTTATAATGTAATAGGATTTGATAATTTAAGTAGAAGAAAAACAGTAAAAGAAATGGGGTCATTTTCAGCAATCCCAATAGACTCACCAGAAAAAAGACAACTTTTATATAAACAATATGGAAGGGGAAAATATTATTTTATTCGAGATAATATTGCAGTAAATTATAAAAATATTATAAAATATATAAAAGCATATAAACCAAAAGCAGTAGTAAATCTTGCACAACAACCTTCCGGCCCGTATTCTCATATAGACAGACAACATGCAACATATACAGTTATGAATAATATTATTGGTATGCTTAATGTTATATATGGTATAAAAGAAGGTTCCCCTGATACTCATTTAATTAGTATAGGAAGTATGGGAGAATTTGACCATTCAGCGGGACTTCCTATATATGAGGGATTGTTTGATTTAACTCTTGAAGAAAAAACAGCAAATGTTATATATCCAAGGCGACCCGGTTCTGTATATCATAGTTCAAAAGTTGCATCTTCTTATGATATAGATTGTGCTTGCAGATGGTATGGGATATCAGCAACCGATATTATGCAAGCAGTTTGTTTTGGTAATTGGACACCTGAAATAAAAGAAACAGGAAGCCATACACGACTTGATTCTGATGAAGCATTTGGAACAGTAGTAAATCGTTTTATTGTACAAGCAGTACTTGGTGAACCATTAACTGTTTTTGGTAGAGGTGAACATTCAAGAGGATTTCTTGCACTTAATGATTCTATACAATGTTTAATGTTAGCCATTGAAAACCCACCAAAAAAAGGTGAATATAGAACATGGAATCAATTAGCAGAAACATTTACTATGAATCAAGTTGCAGAAATGGTACAAAAAGCATGTTCGTTTCCTGTAGCGATTAAACATATAGAATCTCCACGAAAAGAAAAAACAGATTATTTTGAATATGATGTTAGAACAGATAAATTAAAAAATCTTGGTTTTAAACAAACAAGATGGATGGACGAAGAAGTAAAATATGTTGTCAATCTTCTTAAAAATAGAGATGATATATTTCCGTTAAAAGATGTAATTACACCAAAAATTAAATGGAGATAATATGATATCTGTAATAATGCCATATATGCATTCAGTTGAACGTTTACCTTTATTAATGGAAACTATAAAAGCACTTCCCAATGAAGTAGAAATATGTGTACTTGAAATTGGTAAAAAACAATATTTAGATTGGGGTAAAAAATATAAACATAAATTTGTAAAATATGATTCAGATATAAATCATAGAGCATTAGCATTAAATATTGGAGTACGAGAATTATCTACTGGTAGTAAATTAGTTCTTTTAGATGCTGATGTAATTGTTTCTTCTATTTGGTTTGAAGAAGTAAAAAAATGTGATTATCCCGCTGTTGCATGGGGTAGAATGCATTATTTGACAAAAGAATCTACTCAAATATTTATAGATGATAAATTATTGGAACATGCAGATAAGACAAAAACTCCACGGTTGGACGGCCCCTCTGGTGGTATAACAGTAATTGATAGAAAAATTTTTTATGAAATTAAAGGTGTACCAGAAAATTTTGAAGGTACATGGGGCGGCCCTGATAATACTTTATTTGCTAAATTGAGAGCATTTGGTTATCCATTTAAACATCTTAATTGTGATGTTCTTCATCTTTATCATTCTAAAAATACTCCACGGAATTTAGGAATTGCATTATTTGCAAGAGAAATGTTACGTTGGTCTAAAAAAGATTGGGATATTGAATTAAAAAAAATTGGTGATAATTGGGGGAAAGTATAAATGAAAAGTAAACTTGTAGGTGGAATAAAACATAAAGTTGATATAGAAATATTAATTGAAAAACTTAATAATTTATGGAATGATTTCAATCCTGATACATATAAACGTGTATTGAATTCAAATAAAACACTTTTAAGCGTAGCTATGCTTTCACTTATAAGAACAGATAAACTTTTAACAATGTTGGCTCATTGGAATGATTATAGATATATAAAAACTAATTTGGCTTTACGAGTTCAAGATGCTGAAAATGTTAATAAAGAAAGTAGAGAAGAAATAATGTTTTGGGCTAATAAAGCATTTAATCTTACCAAAGTAAAATTTACTCATGGTAATAAAGGTTCAGGTGTTCCGAGACATGAAATGGTACAAGAAGCATTATCATATAATACTCCTTATATTATGACAACAGATGATGATATGTTTTTTCCTATGGGTTCAATCGAACTTCTTATATCAATATTAGAAGACAATCCAGAATTGGGTGCTGTTGATTTACATTGTTTGCCTAATCTGAATGCATGGGAAATAGGAGAAAAAGTAATGCATTTCAGACAACCAAAGAAAGGCTTGGATTATGTAGATGCAATGGGTTCAGCAACAATGATTATGAGAAGAGAAGTATTTGATAAATGCAATCTTGATACTGGATATTTTGTAGGTTGGGGAGATATAGATTTTTGCGTTCAAATGAGAAAAGTGGGTTGGAAACTTGCTATTATTACTATACCCGGTTATTCAGCATTTAATGATAAAGATGGTAATCCAAAAGAATATAAACAAGCAAGATATGGTGTAGAATTTGCAAGAAAAAGTTCAGAAAGATTTAGAGAAAAATGGGGATTAGAAATATGAAAATTTTATGGGTTACAATAAATCGTGAAAATAGAGTAGCAACAATATTCGACCCGTTGCGAGAAGAAGTATCTAAAATCGCAGAAGTTGATGTTATAATGAAACAACTACCAATGCTTGCAAGTGCTTATCAAAATTCTAATATAAGATTAAAAGAAAAATATCTTGTAAATCCAAAAAAAGCAAATGAATATGATTGGGTATTTACTGACGCTCCTTTTGCTTTTCAAAACGAACAATGGTCTAAAATAAAAACAAAGAAGGCAGTATTATTTGAAGACCAACACGGCCATAATCCTGTTTTTTCCAGACTATTTAAAGATATGGGTTTTGATTTATTTTTTTCCAGATATGGTAATTTAATAAGTAGACATTCACATTTAAATAATTCAAGAATAATATTATTGCCACATAGTATTGATGATAAAATATTCAAAGATTATAAATTTAAAAAGAAAATTGATACATTAATGGTAGGGGTAGTAGAGCAGAAAAATTATCCTATCAGATATGCTATAGATAAACAATTAAAAGGGCAAAAATTTTATAGAAGAATATTCAGACCAGTAGAAACCCAAGGAAAAAAGAAAAAATGGCCTACAGGTATAAGTTATGCAAAATTATTAAATTCAGCGAAAATTACTTTTACTTGTTCATCTATTTTTAAGTATAATGTATTAAAATTTTTTGAAATTCCCGGTGCAAAATCTGCTCTATTTTCAGATTATAATAATGAATTAAAGAAACTTGGGTTTATACCCAATGAAAATATGGTAGAAATAAAAAAAGGAATGAAGTATATTGATTTTATTAAAGGTTGGTTAGAAAGTAAAAATCAATTGGAAGAAATTACACAAAAAGGATATGATTTGGTTCATAAAAAACATACAGCAAAAATCCGTGCGGAAGAATTTGTAAATCATTTAGATAGTAAATGAAAATACTTTGGTTATCATTAGATATAAGCCATAGAATAGCTTATGGAATATTTGATTCATTATTAGATGAAATAAAAAAGATTGGCAATGTTGATATAATTAGAAGACATATAGAAGAAATGCCGGGGAAATGGCAACAAAAATATGGCATAGGTAATATGAAACCTAAAAGTCTGGTTGATATAAAAAAAGCAAATGAATATGATATTATTGTTGTTGGTGTTCCTCTTGCTTTTATGAAAGAAAATTGGAAGGACATAAAAGCATTAAAAGTAGTACAAATAGAAGACCAACATGGGGTAAATCCTTCCTATACAAAAATATTAAAAAATATGGGATTTGAAATAATTTTATCCAGATATCCCAATATAATTAGTAAACATCCACATTTAAAAAATAACGAAATATTTATGGTTCCACATTGTATAAATGATGAATTTTATAATTATAAATTAAAAAAAACGATAGAAACATTGATGATAGGAAGAATACATCCAAAAGTATATCCAATAAGACAAAAAATACATAATGAATTAAATGGTCAATCATATTATAAAAGAGTACCACGACCAGCAGATACAATAAATAAAACAAAAAAATGGCCCGTTGGAAAAGACTATTCTAAATTGATAAATTCAGCGAAAATAACATTTACTTGTTCGTCTATTTTTAAGTATCCAATATTAAAATTTATGGAAATTCCCGGTTCATCATCAGCATTATTTAGTGATTATAACGATGGTTTAAAAGAATTGGGTTTTGTTCCAAATAAAAATATGATACAAATAAAAACAAAAGATAATATAAAAAAAATAGTTAAATATTGGTTAAATTCTCCAGATGAACTTGAAGAAATAACACAAAATGGATATAATTTAATTCACACTAAACATACTGCTAAAAAAAGAGCAGAAGAAGTATTAAATTATTTGGAAAGTAAAATATGAAAGTAAATTTTTATTGGCACGGGCAAAATTTTCAATTTGCAAATCGTTTGACTTTATTATCACATGTCGTAGTTGGACATGAAGTATGTATATGGTTGGCCGGCAAAGAACCAAATTTTAAATATTGGATATCTGATATAAAAGAAATTGAAATAAGAGATGCTATAAAATATGTGAATACTGATGATTTAAAAAGAAAGGGATGGAAGGTTAGAATGATATCTGATTTATTTTCCCATTTTATTTTAAAACATAAAGGAGAATATATATCTGATACTGATGCTGTTGCATTGAAACATTGGCCTGATGAAGATATAGTGATATGTCCAGAAGGAAAAAGTATATATGCTTCTATTGGAGTTATCAGATTGCCTAAAAATCATCCGGTTAATGAGTGTTGGAAAAGAACAATTAATAAAAATTCAAACAATGTTAAAAGTTTTGCAAAATGTTGTGTTAAATTTAAATTAAAAAAATATGACTCAAAACAATTTTATCCGGTAACTCCGCACCCAAAACAATTACCATATGTTTTAAGAGATATTAAAATACCAGATGCATATTCTTATCATCTTTATGGTAATTCTTTATCTAAACGAAACATAACACATGAATTTATAAAAAAGAACCCAAATACACTTTTGAAAAGATTGAGTGATAAATTTTTTACTCGTTATAATCTTTTTAAGGAGAATTAAATGTCTATAGTAGGAAGTGGTTCAAAGTTCGGCCAGACCAAAAATATAATCAAAGATTTACCCAAGGTTTTTGAAAAATTTGATATTACTTCTATGTTGGATTTACCTTGTGGTGATTTTTTCTGGATGAAACATATAAATTTTGATAATATAAGATATATAGGTGGAGATGATTCAAAAAAACACTTGAATGCTGCAAAGAAACATGAAAACAAAAATATCAAATTTAAAAGAATCAATATACTTACTGATAAATTACCAAAAGTGGATTTGATATTCCTCCGTGATTTATTTGTTCATATGTCATTTGAAGAAATAAACATAGCACTTAAAAACATATATAAAAGTAAATCAAAATATATTTTAACAACAACATTTACAAAAATTACTGAAAATATAGTTATACAATCAGGAGAATATTCTACTTCCAAATGGAGACCTATAAATTTTGAAGTAAAACCATTTCATTTTCCAAAACCATTATATATTCTTATAGAAGGATGCACACAAGTATCAAGATTAATTGGTCGATTGATGGATGATAAATCTCTTGGATTGTGGATAATAGACGATATCAAGTAAAACATGAAAATAATAGAATGTGGAAAAATAAGAACATTTAGAGAAATATCACTGGCATTTCAAGATGCTCTTTTAGATATGGGATATAAATCTAAAATTTGTAATTGGGTACATTTATGGAATAAAAAATATAAATGTAGATGTGATGATTTAAAACCTGATAAATTTAATATATATATTCACGGAAGAGAAACTAATATAAATTTAGATAGTTCAAAAACTATAAATATTTGTTTTCAAACAGAACAATTATTCTTAAATCGTCATAAATTATCTAATAGAAATAAATGGGATAAAATTCTCGAAATTTTCCCGACTCAAACAAATTATCCAAATACTGTTTTTTTCCCTTTGGGGTATTCAAAACATTTTGATAGTAATATAAAACAGAAAAAAGAAACAATTGATTTTTTTACATTTGGAGCAAAAACATTATATAGAAAACAATGGGAAAAACTTTGGCCCGGCCTTTTTTATAAAAATGGTTATGGTGAAGAAAGAGATAATTTAATAATACAATCAAAATTAAATATAAATTTAAAAGCATATAATAAATATTATTTTGCTCCTATACATGCTTTGTTTATATTATGTAAAGGTAAAATATTATTACAAGAAAAAACCGAAGAATATGGAATGTATAAAGATTATATTATTCCTTTTGATAAATCAAATTTTAAAAAAATTTCAAAATATTGGTTATCAAATAATGAAGAAAGAATAGAAAAAGGTAAAGAAATCCAAAAAGATTTAAAAAATAATCATCACTTCACAGATTATTTCAAAGAAGCAATGAAAGGTATATTATAGATGAAAGAGTTAGTATATATAATATGAAGGTCGCTATACTATTACATGGTATCGTGGGTGGTACTGGTGGCCGGAACGGTATTGGTCAACCGATTGATATAGTTGACTGTTTCAAGACTATGAACTATAATATCCTGTCAAAGTATGACTGTGATGTGTTTGCTCACTCATGGTCTACAGACCAAGCTGCTTCAACTATATTGAATTTATACAGTCCGATATACGGTCAGTTCGAACCGCAGGAATACTTTGGTTTTGATAAGAACGATAAAGGTCTATCAACAAAGAGCGATAATGGGATGAAGTTTAGAATGTTGAGTAAGTATTATAGTTTGAAGAAAGCGGTAAAGTTAAAGAAACAGTATGAGATAGAGAATGACTTCAAATATGATTGGGTGTTTGCTACAAGGTATGACCTTGTGTATCTTAACTCATTGGTATTAGAGGATAAAATATCTACAAATTTTTATGTAGTGAATAACCAATTATGGAAGATGCCACCACACGGCAAACTATTACATGACATCATTTTTATGTCCAGTTCAAATAACATAGACGCATTTAGTAGTCTGTATGATGATATGATTAGTGGGATATATAACCCATCCAAACCTCACATGGTGGTATGTCTTAAAGCAATAGATATAATGGGCAAAAATCCTGAAAGATTAAAGTTTGTCTATGAAAGGTTCAAAGATGTTGAAGTATACAGACAAGCATTGAAACCAGAAGATAACTACGGAGACAGGTTCGGGGCGAGAAAAGTAAAAGGAAGACTTGAGAAACTATTAAAGGAAATAGGATAATGGAAAGAAGAGAGTTTGTATTTTTGGAATCACTGGTACGGTTCATAGAAGCCAAGACCATTATAGAGGTAGGTGTACAGGTCGGTGATATGGCTGTTCATCTATGCAGAGCAGCTAAACAGAACGGGGGCAAATACTTCGGTTTTGATATTTGGTCACGGCATGGTTTGGATGGTCAGTTTAATCAGGCTGGTAGTAAACAGTCAGTATCAAAGAGATTGGATGGTGATTATACATTGACTCAAGTTGATACTATCAATAATCAGAAGGGTTTTGAAGGTATGTTGAAACAACAATGTCCTAATGGCATAAACTTTGCCTTTATAGATGCGTGTCATTCATACCTTGGAATAGCGAATGATTTCTTTACAGTATATCCAATGTTGAGCAAATGTGGTGTCATAGCGTTTCATGATACACTGATGATTGATGGATGCCGAGAATTTGCGCATGACCTACGAACAAAGTACAATGATGGAACATTTGATATTGTAGATTTCCCATTTGGTATAGGTAGCAAACGTTGTGGTATCACACTATTATCAAAGAGGTCTTTTCCTATACTTAACATCGGGATTACAGAGGTATGTGGCGCACCATCCAGACCAAAAGAAATAGAAGAAAATGAAGAGCAGTGGTATAAGGAAGAAATAAAAGACAAACCTGAAATGCCCCGTACTTTCAAAGATACTATACATACGGATAGATTAGGTATGTGTAATAAAAGGAAGAAATACGAATAACTCAAGGAGTAAGATATGATAAAGACAGATAAACCGTGGGGTTATGAGAAACTAATAGAGCATAACGAGAAATATGTAGTCAAAGAAATCCTTATGAAGGAAGGACATTGTTGTAGTCTTCAATATCATGAAGTTAAACATGAAACTATCTGTGTTATTAAGGGTACGATGAAACTTGTGGTCGGTGATGATAAGGATAGCTTAAAAGATGTTATCATTGAAGAGGGCGGATGGTATGTCTTGCCGCCTATGATGGTTCATAGAATGTGTGGTATAATTGAGTGTATTTACATAGAATCTTCTACACCCGAACTAAACGATTTGGTACGAGTGGAAGATAACTATGGAAGAGAATAAATGAAAGTTCTAATTACTACAAGTGGGTTGGGGTCAAGGCTTGGTGAAATATCTAAGTATACAAACAAGTCACTAATTAAGATTGGTGATAAAGCGGCAATCTCCCATATCATAGACATCTACCCCGATATCACGGAGTTTGTCATAACACTTGGCTACTTTGGTGACCATGTGCAACAATTTCTGGAACTGGCTTATCCTGCCAAAAAATTTGAGTTTGTTGCCGTCAATCCATTTGTCGGAGAGGGCAGTGGATTGCTCAAGTCCATGTCTTTCGCTAAAGACAATCTACAATGTTCATTCATATTCCATGCTTGTGACACCATACTAATAGAACAACCACCCGTACCACACCATAACTATATGGCATGTACTGAGTCAAGTAGGTCTGATTTTTTTAGGACAGTCCGAATAGATGGAGATGTCATAACAAAAATAAACGAAAAAGGTGAAATGGAGTACGACTATGTCTATATCGGTGTTGCCGGTATCCATGACTATGAATTATTCTGGAAGGAATTGAATATCCTTTTAAAGAATGAGATAGTAGATTCAAGTGACTGTCATGTATTCAATAGATTGTTATCACAGGTGCCTGTCTATTATTGGAACACTAAGAAACACTATGATACAGGGAGTGTGGAAAATCTAAACGAGACACGGAAAGCCTTCAAAACCATATACAATGTGTTGGATAAGCACGAAGAGTCGATATACTTCGATAAAAATTCAGTAATCAAGTTCTTCAGTGACGAAGAGTTATGTTATAACAGGGTATTACGAGCCGAGAAACTTAAAGGTATAGTACCTAAGATAATGGACTACAAGGAGAACTTCTACAAATACAAACTGGCTAAAGGTAAGTTGTTGGCTGATGTCATAACAGAGTACAAGATTAAACAATTATTAAGTTGGGCGGAGAAAAACCTTTGGAAGGATGTAAAGTCAAAAGATTTCATAGCCAAATGCCGCAAGTTCTATATAAAAAAGACTGGACAGAGAATACAGAAGTATCTTGGCATCATGAAGATTGAAGATGGTACTGATAACATAAACGAGATAAAAGTACATAGTTGTAATAAAATGATGTCCATGATAGATTGGGATAGAATATGTGACACGTCCCCTGTACAATTTCATGGTGATTTTATATTAGACAATATATTATATAACAATGGTGACTTTACACTGTTAGATTGGCGGCAAGATTTTGGTGGTTGTACAAACGCAGGTGACAAATACTATGACTTGTCAAAACTAAATCATAATTTGACATTGAATCATGACATATTGTCTAAAAAATTGTTTACTATCGAAACAAAACGAGATATGATATATTGTGATATACTAAGAAGTAGTAACATGGTTCAATGTCAACAGCAATTCTATAAGTCGGCAGAGGAAAGAGGATACGACCTATACAAAATCAAAATCCTTACACCTATTATATGGTTGAACATGTCACCACTACATATATATCCACTTAATAAGTTCTTGTTTTACTTTGGGAAATATAACCTATGGAGAGAACTAAATGAAGAATAGAATATACATCGGCCCAATGTCGAAGGCTGTTGTGGATGGTGTCATAGAATACAACAGCCGAACAGATGATAATATTGGCTTGATAGCTTCCAGAAGACAGGTAGATATGAATCATGGCTACTCAAACAATTGGAACACCGAAGACTTTGTTAAATATGTAAAATCAAAAGACAAAAATATCCTTGTTTGTCGTGACCACGGTGGTATAATGCAGGGTAGTATAGAAGACTATGGATTAAAGTCTATGATAGCGGATGTAGTTGCTGGAATGGATATCATACATATTGACCCTTGGAAATCAAAAGACTATAGATACAGTATGTTGTATACTATCACTGCCATATTAACACTTGCGGAGTATAGTGATACTGTCCAGTTTGAGATAGGCACAGAACAGTCCATATTTGAATACTCAGCAAATGAAATAGATGGCTTTTTATTTGATGTTCATAATGGTGTTGGTGACCTATTTAGTAGAATTAAATACTCGGTAATTCAATCTGGAACCTCTTTACAATCAGGGGAGAATACAGGTAGTTATGATGAATCAAGATTGAAATCAATGATTGATGTCTGTAAATACCATAAACTATTATCAAAAGAACATAATGGTGACTATATAGGGGTAGAACTATTGAAACATAAACTATCCCTTGGCCTTGATGCCATAAACATAGCTCCTGAACTTGCTGGCATAGAAAACAAAATACTCTTGGATAAGATGAATATAGACCAAAAAACTTTATGGTCTATATTGACAAAGAATGATAGCCAATGGGCAAAATGGTTTCCAAAAGGGTTCACATTAAAGGAGGATAGTATAGATGAAGTTCTTAGTATCTGCGGCCATTATGTTCTCAGTCATAAGGATTTTAAGGATATATTCGATATAACATTAGTTGAAAATGATGTTATTGAAGGTGTATGTAATTTCCTGAAAGAAAGGAGTATATAATGGACACAAGACCAAAGACGCTGTTCCTTGATATAGACGGAACATTGATAAAGCATTGTGGAAGTGGCAACCAACAAGCCAATTTAAAAGACCCTGAATTACTGCCCAATGTACTTGAAAAGTTAGATAAATGGGATAGATTAGGGTATCGTTTCATACTTGTTACAGGACGAAGAGAAAGTGAAAGACAAGCAACGGTAGAACAACTTAGAAATTTAGGTATCGTTTATGATATTCTTATCATGGGGTTAGGTGGCGGTCAGAGAATTGTGGTTAATGACCTGAAAGATGATTCAGACCATCCGACTGCTGGTCATGTCTGTATAAAAAGGAATGAAGGTATCGGTAAAGTGGTAATATGATTAATTAAAAGGTTGTTGTTTATGGGAAAAAAATTTATAATAATTAAATAAAGGAATAAAATGAATAAGAAATTAAAAAATGAATATGATAAAATATTTAATTCACCAGTGGGTTGTGGTAAAGATATATATGAACATTTGCCTATTTTAAAAGAATATTCTATGAAAGTAAAACATATTACAGAATTTGGTGTAAGAACAGGAAATTCTACAATTGGTTTATTATCAGGTAAACCTAAAGAAATGATTTCTTATGATATAAAAAAACATCCAAAATTTGAATATGAAGTTTTAAAAAATATGGTTAAAAATGATACAAATTTTATTTTTATAATTGGCGATACATTAAAAATAAAAATAGAAAAAACTGATTTGCTTTTTATTGATACGTATCATATATATAAACAATTAAAAAAGGAATTATTTATTCATTCTTGTAATGTAAAAAAATATATTATATTGCATGATACAGAGACCTTTGGAAAAGTAGGGGAAGATAAAACAGTTCCCGGTTTAAAACAAGCTATAGATGATTTTATATATGTTTATAAAGAATGGAAAATTCATAAAAATTTTATTAATAATAATGGTTTAACAATATTAAAAAAAAAATGAATAATATAAACACAATAACATATTTTTTGCACACTAAAGTATTGAATGTTGGTATAAAAGGTGTACATTTAAAACAAAATTTGATATGATATAATTTTAATTTTATTAATCACTTTAAAAGGAGTCTATTATGAAGAAATTAATTTTATCAATTTTTATGGTTTTTATTATGGTTAGTGCGGTTTTCGCTGGTGAATGGCAAACCACTGAATATGATATGGAAACAATATTAAAAGATAAATATCCAACTACAATACAGTGGCCTACATATGGAATGAATGATAATAATTTGATTGGTGGTTCTATTGTTGTGAATGAACCAAGAGATGCGTATACTTATAATATTGTTACTGGTGAAATAAAAGAATATACAAATTATAGAGATGTGTATGGTATAAGTAATCTTAATGTTATTGCTACAACATATGGTCGATTAATATATCCAGATGGAACAATAATTAATATAAGATTAGACCAAGGTGGCTGTCAAGCACGTGATATAAATGATTATAATATAGCAGTAGGTGATAATTGGATATATTCAAATGCTTGGATAAAATTACCCGATGGAACTTTTATACCAATTGAATATCCGGGAGCTTTGAATACAATCTTTAGTAGTATTAATAATTTAAATATAATTGTAGGTGCTTATAAAGAACAAGATGATGTAATTTTTCATGGTCTTATTTATGATTATAATTTAGATGAATTTACAATTCTTGATTATCCAGATGCCGTTTCAACATCATTTACTGGTATAAATGATGATGGTGAAATTATCGGTAATTGGTTGGATTCATCGGGTATATCACATGCTTTTTTATATTATGATGGTGAATTTACAGATTTTCCAACCGATACTTATAGAAATGTTTATTTTGTCGATATCAATAACAACAGTGAAATACTTGGAATGTATGATAATCAAAGAATAGGATTAAGTTTTATTACAAAGTACGTTGTTTTGGATACAGTTGTTGATTATATACCAAATATTTTTAAGTTAATGATTAACGAACAAACAAAATTAATTACTACTGGTAAATTAATTAATCCAGAAGGATTAGACCTTATAGACGGTAAACAAGTAGAAGTTGAATTTACTGTTCGTTATAAAGGATTAAAAATAGATGGTAGTGATTTAGTTATTAGTTATGATGATATACAAGAAGTTATAGTAAATAATCAAAATAGTATTAATATAGAATAGGAGATTATATATGGATGTAGTGATTATAGGAAATGATGGATATGTAGGTAGAACATTAACAAGATATCTTGAACAACATGGACATGAAGTAAATGGGTTTGATATTAAAACATCTGAAGATGGAAAAGGAGTTCAAGATACACAATATAGTCTGCCTTTTGCAGATGTTATTATTTTTCTTGCTGCTTTTCCCGGTGCAGAAGCATGTTTAAAAAATCCCGTAAGAGCAATAAGGGATAATATTACCGCTCCTATATGGACACTTTATAGTGAATTTATTACTTTTGCTACTGATACTAAATTTATTTTTGCTTCTTCATTAGGTGTAAAAGATTGGACTCAAAATTTTTACACTACAACAAAATGGATTGTAGAACAAGAAATGATGCGTATTGCAGAAGAATATAATTCAGATGTAAGAATTCTTCGTTTCGCTAATATTTATGGTGGGCCGAATTATTTAAAAATGAAAAATAGTGTTATTGCTAAATTTGCAAAAGCTAAAGCAAATGATGAAATGATTATCCTTGAAGGTGACGGTTCACAGATAAGAGATTTTATTCATATATATGATGTATGTAATGCAATAGAACTTTGTATAAAATCTGATATGTCATATTCTGAACCTGTTGAAATTGGCACAGGAATAGGCACATCAATTGTTCGATTAGCAAAAATGTTTAATCATAAGTTTACATTTGCGCCTGAATCTGATATGATAGGAACTATTAAATCTATAGCTGATACAATTGATGCTGAAAAATTATGGGATTTTAAATCTAAATATAAGTTAGAAGATTATATGAAAGGGGTATAATTATGAGTGGATTTGATGATTTATTTAAGCCTTTTGATGATATTATAGAAGATACAAAATCAGATGAAAGAGGGCCTGAAAATGACCAAAATGACCCTGAAAATGAAACTGAAGACGTTTGGGGTAAAGCTGATTCTTGGAATACTGGTAAAAAACAAGATATTTGGAATAATGATAATGATAATTGGGATACAAAAAAAGAAAATTATAATCCAGATATTGAAAATGGATATATTGATGATTTTGATAAAGATGAAGATGAAGATGAAGATTTTGATTTAGATATTGATAATATTTAAAAATACAGGAGAACAGTGTTTTAAATTATGGCAGGATTTACAGCGGCTTATTTTATTAGCCCTAAAGGTGAGATTATTTATTGTGGTGTTAAACATATAACAACAATTATAAAATATCCAGAAAAATTTGGATTAGATAAATGGTTTTTAGAGTACGTTTTTGATTTTTATAAAGAAAAACTTGGACAAGAAGGAAAAGCAAGAGAGCAAATAATATTAAAATTGATTGCTGAAGGTTGGATACGAATAAGAAAATACGGTGATAATTTTTGGACAGTAAATGTAGATAAGTTGACAAGAGTGGTCAAACAATATTTACAAAAATGGGCAAAAGGATTATTAAAAGGCAAAGATGGTGTCAAAGAATATGACCCAACAATTCCTGTAAAAATTGATATAAAAGGTAAAAAAGTTAAAACATCTGATATAACATCAATTGCTAAAAGTGATAGTTTTGTTACGGAAAGTAAAGGAACAACACTTAGATGGAAAAAAATTGAAGAACTTGATGATTTGCCTTTATATGATTTTGCCAAAATTTCAAAATTGAGAAAATATTTAAAATAGTTCTTGACATATTCTATTTAATGTGTTATATTTAAATCAAATAGAAAAGGAAAAATCAAATGAAAATTGCTGTTATTGGGTCAAGAACTTTTAATGATTATAATCTTTTAAAAAAAGAATTGGATAGTTTTAATATAAATCAAATAATATCCGGCGGTGCAAAAGGTGCTGATTCTCTGGCGGAAAAATATGCTAAAAGTAATGAAATTGAAACTTTAATTTTTAAACCGGATTGGAAAAGATATGGTCGGGGTGCTGGTTTTATAAGAAATAAATTAATTATAGAAAATTGTGATTATGTTATTGCTTTTTGGGATAAGAAAAGTAAAGGAACAAAAAATTCTTTAGGAATTGCTGAAAAATTAAAAATAGGAATAAAAATAATTGAAATTTAGAAAATATATAGAAGAATCACTACAAATAAAAAATGGGGAATTATTATTTACTTATGATGACACAGAAGGCGATAGTACTCGTTTTGGTAAAGGTAAATTTGAACCATATATATCAAAATCTAAAAAAATGCATGGTGTTACTGTCTATTCAATATACAAATCTAAAAATCCAAATACAATTTTAAAAACAATCAAAAAACAAACATCAACAAAAATGGAAAAGAAAGGATATGAACAGTTTTTGAATAGAACATCATTATATTTATCAAACAGATTATTGAAAGATATTGATGTTATTTTAATACCTGAAACTTCCACGTTTTTGTTGAAAGATATAATAAGATATGTTAAAAAAAGACAACCACATATTAAAGTAGTTTTTGATTCTTTTTATAAACTTGAACCTGAAAAAATTACGATTGATTATGAGAATTTTAATGTTAGTGATGAAACAAAAGTAGCAATGGAAAAAATATTGCAAAGAGCTAAAAATAAGGGATATTTTGAAATGAAAAAAGTTCCTAAACAATTATCACATTATATTAAAAATTTTCTTGGATTAGATAAAACAAAAGTAAAAGAATCTTATATGGTTGACCAGAATGTTGCTTTGTTTGATGATTTTTTATCTGCCGGAACGACAATGGGTAATATGATTAAATTATCACAAATGTATTCTTCTAAAAAAATTATAGGAGTAACTTTATTTAAGAAATAATAGATTAGGATTTACATTTCATATCATTATACCCACAACCATCTTCTTGATGAATTTCATTATGACATATTTTACATACCGTTACACACATATCAATATCTGCTGACATTATTGGATTTTGAACTATACCTTCTATATGATGACAATGTAATGGTACATCTAAATCATCTTGATGCTTTCCACATTTCAAACAAGTGTATTCATCACGTTTAAAAAACCATCTGTCTTAGCTCTGGTTGAACTTCTCTCGATTGAATATTTTCATTTAATTTCGGATGACCAACTTGATATATCGTAAACCATTTTTATTTCTTTTGTTTTTACTAAATTCATTTAAATCTTTTTCAACTTTACATTTATTACATATCTTCATATATCTATTTATATTTTTTCAAAATTGGTTGTATAAAATCTTTTTGAACTTTTTGATATTTTATTTTATAGTCTTCAGGTGAACGAGCAGAAATATCATTTGAAGTTGAATTTACAGAAAAAGATGCTTCTGAACACGGAACCCCATAAAAACCATTATAAAACAATTTGAGTAAAAAACAATAATCTAATAATCGTTCATATTTTTTATTTGTAACTAATCCTATATCTCTTGCGATTTCTGTTTTAAATAATGAATTTGAACTTATATAATTACCTTGTAACAATTTATTTATATCAAACGGTATTGCTGGAAAATTACAATTAATATGACCTTTAAATTGAAAAGAAGCATACGCATAAGCTATTTCAGAATTTGTATTTGATAGTTTTTCATATAACCTATCTATCAAATATCTACCAGCAATTATATCATTATCTATCATATAATAATAATCAGGTAGACCAAATTTTTTATCATACCAATCTAAACCGTCTTTGAGATTTATGGGAATGATATATCTTCCAGATGAAGAAATCCAATCAAACGGAATATCATTTCTTTTAAGAGTTTTTTTTGTTTCTTTTGATATAGTATGACCCGCCCATAGTGGAGTCACTATCAATACTTTTGGTTTTTTGACTTTTTTAATTATTTTTATCATTTATATCTTCCAACATCAATTCTGCTGTTGCTGCTAAGTATACAATAGCATCATAGATTTCTAATACTGCTTTATGTTTATCTATTGTTCTATATATACGACCAGCTTCTATTGTTTTTTTAATTGCTTGGTATGCAGGTGCCGCTGAACCGTTAGGATGTTCTTTTAAAAATCGTGGAATCCACACAAGTTTTTGTTTTTCCCAATTATCATTATTAGCGTGTCGTTCTTTTCCTTTACTATTTGCTGACCTATCATAAGCATGTGTTAAATGATTGAATAACACATTATATTTTTCATCTATTTCTACATTTTTTTGCATTTACATTTTACTCCTTTTTTGTTTTAAATTTTTATGAAAACCGGAATGGATTCTTTCATTTCAACAAATACGAAATCTTTTGATAATTTATTTATTTCTCTTTTAACAATATTACATAAAGATATTGTAATTTTTTTCGCAGGCGGATACATTGTAAAATTTTTCCCATTACAACCTTCAAAAGTTTGAAATAATTCTGTTTGTTCAATATTTTCATCTTTTTTTGTTTCCGTATACAAAAAAGCAAGTACAATATCTCCTATTTGATAATTACTATATAAACTTTTTCCTTTTAATTGTGATAAAAGTTCTTTAGTAATAGGTTTTCGACCTTCTAATTGTTTTTTAAAATGTTTAAGCATATTTTCTTTTACTAAATCTTTATACATTTTTTTAATCTCCTTATAATTTTAAGTAATATTTTGTTTTATCTACTATATGATTAATTTTAAATTCAGGATAATACTTATCAATATTTTCATATATATTTTCTATCAATATATATCTAACACCAAAAAATTTATTTGACATACTATCAATTATAAAACTAATATCTTTTTCATTTTCTACTACTACATTTTTGAACATTCCATGAAAAAATCTATGCTCGGCTGGAAGAAGGGGTAATATACCATGTTGCATATAAGTAAAAAAATTGTCTGGTAAATAACCAATTCTATATTCAGTGGGTGAACTTAATAAAATAGTATATTTTACATCTGATAAATTTATATTTTCAAAAGATTTTATATTATAATCATCATATGTTTTTTTAAATTCACCTTTATATCCAACTATTTTATCAGGATATAAAGAAGCATATTCTTTATAATATTTTTCAAAACTTTTGATTTTATTATCAAGATTTCCTTCATAAAATAAATCTATACTTCTATCATCATTTTCTCGATAAATACTATCCCAAAAATTCTTTATAGGAACAGTCCATTGAGGTTGATAAATAAAACCAGTTCTATGATTAATAGCAGGTTCTAAAAAATAAGTTGAAAATCTTTTCAGGAAAATATATTCTTTGAAAGATATCGAAAGAAATCTATCGAAAATAATTGTAGGTATTTTTTTTCTGATATAATTTTCTATTATTTCGGCTTGCCGAATAAAATTTTTATCTGTTTTTGGAACCCAATCAATAAAAATAAAATCTATATTTTTATCTGTTTTATTTGAAATATCGTGAAGTTTATATTCTTTTTCCAAACAATTTTTTAAATTCTTTTGTATATTAAATGTACCTATCATAGTAAAAATTTTTTTATTTTTTTTATTTGTTTTTCTTTATTATCTATCCAATCTTGTTCTTTAATAATTAACAAATTAATTCCTTTTTCTTTACATTGTTTTAGTTTTATTTTATCTTTAATTATTTGATATTTTTTATTATGCCAATATTCACCATTATATTCTATCGCTTTATTCAATTCTGGAATATAAACATCTAATTCTAAATTTTTATTTGTTAATGGATTTAAAATCTAATTTTTAATTTTATATGGGCATCAATATAATTTTTAGATAATAGTTTATATTCTTCATTT
>LGVF01059673.1_pt2 | contig 20517 bp, 28 predicted proteins | sample 469901 | NCBI WGS metagenome assembly LGVF01 (sample SAMN03893561, study PRJNA290197) | marine sediment metagenome | material: sediment; isolation source: combined push core samples #3730, #5133, and #5579 collected at Hydrate Ridge | place: Pacific Ocean: Hydrate Ridge
GGATGCTTGCTCATCGCGGGAGCGGCAGATGTCCATTATGCGGCTCAAAGAACTGGGTGAAGCGATGATCATGTACGACGCGATGATCAAGGCGTGCGAAGAGTCACACGAAGTGAATCACCTCATCGAGTTGATGAAAAAGCACGTGGATGAGCTTGATTTCAGCGCGATCGACGTGTACCAGGCATTTCCTGCCGACCAACTTATGCAGGCGTCGCCGTTGTTTGCAGACCTCATAGATGAAGCAGACCCACGCCATGGTATGACTGAGTTTCAAGCTTCTTACGCAGTCATGGCGGTTGTGAAATTTGACGCGTGCCGCGACGGTGGGAAATGCCCACTATGTGGTTCGGAAAACTGGGTGAAGCAATGAACACGGACACTAACCGACAGGACGGGTGGTACTCCGTACTCTACGGCACAAGTATACTGTGTGGATCCAAACGCAAGCCACACGTTTTTGATACGTATGACCTTGCCCGGTGTTATAATGATCGCAAGTTGAAGCAAAAACGAACGCTTGAATGTGATCTTAAAAAGAAATTGGACTGGCCGGAGTACGAGCCCATCTCCATTGCCAAATACCGCCTGAAATATGCTGGGGTTACACAGACGATATGGACGTCGGCGTCCGTGCATGATTCCGCGCATCGTTCGGTGGCAGAAGACATCCGGATCATCAACGATCTCTTGCTCGACATTGTAGATGAATATTTGGAGGATGATGTTCATGCGTTGCTCGACCGGATCAAACGGGAAATATCGGAGATGGCATGATGACTGTTGAGACCCACATTGCCGCGATCGATGGATCATTAATCATCGATGGTATTGATAGTAATGCAACGTTTGATATATGCGTGCGCACGAGTGTTCCGTCTGCTTTGCATAAGCCGGTGTCATGGGTATCTGGTCGTGTGTCGTGTATCAATGTCACCGCCGCAGTTGCGTCTCTTTTGTGTCGCAGTGTATCCGTATCAGATACGCCCCCCGAAAAGCCATCTTTCATACTCAGTGGGCATATACTCCGTGATGATGTTACAATACAGGCGTGTTGTAAAGAATGTTATCTCGTGGGTGGAAAGAGCATGAGAGCCATAAAACGATTTCATGTTGGTGATCAAAGTGTTGTGTGCGATTTTGTATTCAGGTTGTGTGATCCTGCGAACCTGGTGATCACATGGGATGAATAGAATCATATCGCCGCATCATTTTTATACCAGCACGAATAAATAACGTCTGGATGGCTCTCGGATCAGCACAAGAGATAATTGATTTATGTCAGTCGAGTAATACCGCGTTGGTAGATCGGCAGCTAATTGTTGCGAGGGGATTGGTTGATGATATCTTGCTTGCGAACGGTCTTACTACTCCGGCAAGCAATAACACGCTGTCATATGCCGTAAACAATCTCGCCTGTGCTCTGATTGCTTCTGCGCCGGGCGAACTCGATCCAAGATCAAATTACAAGGTTGACGGATTCCAGCGGTCGGACGGGAACGAATCGCAGCCTGATTACTATTTTAGTACTGCCAACAAGTGGATAGGGCAGTATCTTGCATTACACGGAAAGAAGTACAATACACCGCTCGGTATATCCGTGGTGGGATCGACCGGGCGCAGGATCGGGGAATATGAGGAGCAGTCATGACGCAGTATCAATGTGATGACGGGGTTCTTGTGATTGGTGATACTGCATCACCGACCATGTTTGATGCCACATTTGGTATTGTTGACGGTGCGCGGTTTCCACCATTCCGGAGATATTTTGATGGACACATTTCATACGCACTGTTCACTGCCAAGTTGATACGTGTGTTACAAGACGCACGGATACCACCCGACGAAGCAAATATGTTTACAGTGACTGGACGAGTCCGAACCGATGAAACCGGATTTGGCAAAATCACATGTAGAAACTGTTTTTTCACCAACTTGACCACCATACCCAAAAGCGAATCCGAGGAGCTCGTGTCATGTGATCTCTTTTTTAATGTGATTAATCCAAATGCGGACGTCACGTTTGAATTTTTGAGCGGCGCGCATAAGGAGCAGTCATGACCCGGCAATCCAATATTGACCGACTCGGTGTCGGCGGCTCAGTCATGGCGATGTACCGTGAATCCACACCTCCTGCTATGATTGCAACGGCAGTGGGAAAGGGTATCACGAGGACACAGGTCTCTCGGTACACGCAGAAACATGCGATCGTACCACGGAATGACTCGGTCGCTATGCTTGCTGCTGCGATCAGCGGCATTCCTACCACGCGGGATACCGAGGTCGCCGGAACAGAGTATTATGGAAAGTTTGTTGTCGACACGGAGAACACATTCTCAAAATATTATGCGATCGCCAGATCAGGCATGTCTGCGCAGGTCTCCAGAGCATTCATTTCGTTATCACTGAAATTAACAGACGGGATGCGCTTAGTCGGTGATGAAAGTGATCAGTCTGAGATTGACGCACTGATGACCGATCTTGATTTCTCTGCGCTGTCACAGGATGTAGCCAGAACATTGTGCGAAATGGGCACGGCAGTAGTGATCGTAAAAGATACGGATGATGATTTGACCAAGCCGGTGGTCCAGCCGATGGATTATATTTCGTTGTTGACAGAAAAAGAAACACCTGGTACGATTGATACGCAGGTTTTGGCGCACGGTGATATCACGAAGATCGTTCATGATGAGGGGAACTCTGGGCAGATCGTTTATGAGCGTGATGATGTTGCGCTGTTCCGGATGTGGTCGAAATACAATTATTTCACGGATATAAAAGGCAGGTCAACCTTCGGTATGTATGGAGATAGCATGGTTCCGTACATCGAGGCGCCACTCAAATCTCTACTGAATGCAACTTATTATTACAACGAATATATAAAACGTCACGGACTCGGCAGGCTACATATCGACATGCGAGAATTGTCTCGTGCACTCGCCGCAGGTGAGATCACGCATACACAGGCAACGACCGTGCAAGAAGCCAACACCGCAGCGATCCAAAAAATCAAGTCAACCGAAGACATAATAACCGCGGGCGATGACGTTAAGATGCTGACACCCGGTGGCACGATCGACATTGTAAAATACCGAGATGCTCTCATCAAAGAGATCAACCGAGGGCTCTTACAGTCCGATGTAACGGGTGGTGATGTTGGGAATGCATGGACCAACTCAGGATCAACCGTATCTAAAAATGATTATGATCTCGTGTCCTCAATGCGAGATACATTCTTTGCAACGATGGAAGCAGAGATCATCTTGCCGTGGCTAGAACAAATCGGCATCAAGTCCGAGACAGTCACGCTGTTTGCAGAACCGCTTTTCACTCCAGACATATCATCACGCGATCTGATCGAGATGCGATTGAACGGAGACATCACACAGGCAGAACTCCGACGCAGGGCAGGGTTTCCGGAGCAGATGCCGGAAGAGAGTTATGCATGATCTGGTAGTATATCGGTATATATCGCACATCATAACGTGACATAACGATAATTAGGGGTTTATATACTTGCTTGATTAAAGTAGCGAAGCATGCAATCAATCGCCATTCCTGCTTCATCGTATTGTGTTGCAGCAGAGCGCACTGAGAACATCCCCGAACACGCAATAGAAATTTCAGGTCCGTTAATCGAGATCGGTAAAAAGAATTTGGCAGAATGGGGAATCACGACCGCGGCGGTTGACAGCATAATTGAGAGAGGAGTGGGAATTCCTATCCGAGTTTGCAACGATCTTGACCCGCATGCCTGTGATCTTGCAAACGATAATTATTCGCAGGTCGGTTACACCACCAAGATGTGGCAGGACGGCAACTGGATACACGCATCAGCAGCGGTAACAAAGCCAGCCGCGGCAGGGTTGATCTCCAATGGCACCTGGACCCCATTTGGGCAGGGCTCGTGGAGTGCAACCGGTACAGTTGAGCAGGTTACAGCAGACTTTGAACAGACCGGCATGCTTGAGCAGATGATGCCGCAATCCATAGCACTGTTTACTCCTCCAGCAAAGCCGGCTTATACTGGCTCAAAATTCGAGATGGTAGCGGCAGCGGTCATGCATGCGGCGGAATGGTCAACCGCATACATAAACTCGCTCCCCGATTCAAGTTTCGCATACATCGAGTCGTGCTACGGCGAGACTAGCGATAACAAGAATCTGCGGCACCTACCATACAAAGACAACGATGGTAAGATTGATTTGCCACATTTACGCAACGCACTGAGCAGAGTAAAGCAAGTAAAGCTGTCATGCGATGCGGACAAAGAAAAACAAGACACAATCATCTCTAACACCGAAAGGATGTTGCGCAAGTTGCTTGATGAGGCAACGAAGACCGCAACAGCACCATTAAATCAACAGGTGACTAATATGACAGAAATAGATATTGAAACACCCGGAACCTTGGTTCCCGCAGATGCGCCTCCGGTGGTGGAACCCCCAGCGGTCACCCCATCACCGATACCAGACGCAGCGCCGGAACTCACTGAACCGGACGCATTTACACAGGAGGACCTTGACGATGCTGTCAAGTTTGCTCTTGAGAAACAGAAGGCAGATTACGACGCAGAGATTGTGAAGATGACGCCGAATGATGACCTACAGCCGATGTTCGCCTCGGTCAAGGCAGACACGATCGATGAGATCAAGCGTGCCTCACTCGTTGACAGATACGTTGAGCTCGTGACCGCATCAAGCGTGCTATCTGCTCCTTACAGGGTGGATGGAAACATTGACGCTACGAAGTTGTCAGCAAAGAGAGCAGACATGATGACACTCAAGACTGCTTCAGTTGAGCAGGCAATCACGGATGCGGAAGTAATGGTCGCTGCAATGCCAGCGGGAAAAACCGCTTTCGACGATGCAACCGTACCTAGCCACACACAGGATGCAGGCTTTGCGGCTGACATGCAGAAGCTCGGCGTAACGGCTGTTGAATTTTTATGAGGTGAAAAGAAATGACAGCAGGAGATATAAAAGGCGATGAAGCGGTTGTAATCAAGGTTACACCCGGGGAGACCATCGCCAAAGGACAGTTGATTGATACTTCCGCCAATGGCAAGTTTTTTGTGAGTGCCGTAGATGGCACCGGTAAGTTTGCAGTGGCGATCGAAGCTATGACCGCAGACACTGACGCCCGAGCCGTTGTGTGGGGCAGGGTAGAGGTTACAGCAACCGCTGCAGCAATTGCAGCGGGGCAGAGTGTTGAGGCAGGCGCCGCTGGTACGGTTCGGTTGGCTGCTTATGGCGCAGCATACGAAGTTGCTGGCACGGCGATGGAAGACTTTGTGACGTCTGGCACCGGAACGATATGGGTAGGGCTGTACTAACGAGGTGATTAAAATGGCAGGACTAATAGGAACATCTGACATAAGCGGCTCACTTGATGCAAAGAACATCGTTAGCGGTGTCCTTACAACTGCGCTTGAAATGAGCAACCTCGTATCACTTTGCACCTCGGTATCCGTACCGGAACTCACCGCAACGATCCCGGTCATGACAGCTGCGGCTGTTGACGAAGACGTTGAGGAGTTTGAGGTGTCGGAGATCGGCGGATCAGCATTTACTCATGTTGACTTTGATCTGAAGAAGGATCGCGTGTTTGTTGCAGCATCTGATGAGGCAACTTACAAGAGCAAGGCAGGCGACCCGCTGACGATCCAGATAAACAGTGCTGGCGTGCGGCTGGCAAATATCATGGACAAAAAGATTGTAGCAGCATTTGAGACCAGCCCACAGACTGGCGGCGCATCTGCGCAGTGGTCGGACGTTTCAGCAAACCCGTTGCTCGATCTGGCAACTGCTGTAGCAGCGATAAGACCGTATAAGGCGGACTTCATCGTTATGCCGACAGCGGTGTATACGGACTACATGCAGCTCGACTTCATGGAAACGACGGCATCTTACGCACCATCCGAAGCGGCTGGGTCGGTTGCGAAGATCCCAGGCGTTGAGCTTGACATCTACATCAATGATAATGTGACTGCAAAGTCTGCAATCGTTGGTGCATCAAACGGAACCCCCGCCGCGGTCGGTAATGGACCGGTTAAGGTCAGGGAGTGGGATGAAGCAACACTCGGCGCGAAAATGTATCAGATGGATGTATTCAGACAGGCAGTCGCACCGGTCTTCACGAACAGTTCCAGTCTGAACATGTCAGTGTATGCAATCACCGCGATACTTGCATAAGACCTTTAGGAGGTCGGGATCACCCGGCCTTCGTTTTTATTATGATATTCAAACCCACCAAAGATCGGAAAAAGAAGACTGTGCAAGAGCCATCCAAGCCAGTCGCTGTCAAAGTGAAACCGACAGAGAAGATCACTAAGCCAGTTTCTACTAAAGTAAAGCCGCCAGCTATACCGGGGGCGGTGCGCACGAAGACAGCAGATAGCAAGAAAACGAACACACGTGATGCACGTAAGAACAATGTAAAGCCATGAATAATAGGATGGTATAATTATGAAACAATATCTAAAGAGTAAAACTCTGTGGGCGAACGTAGTCGCCCTGATAGCGATCGTGTCCATGGGGCAGTTTAGTTTCGTACTCGATACTACAACACAGGCTTCGATGCTTGTGATGATGAACATAATTCTGCGAGCGATAACAAAAGAAGAGCTGGTCTGGAACATGGAGTGACATGTCAAAAATACATGTTTTGGAGTCCGATGGCAATTTTGGTTATAGCATTGCAATTCACTTTGATACGCCACTTGGTAATAATTCTGTGGGGTTGTCATGGAAATCCTGTGCGCTTGCAGCAGGTCTCATTGGATCAACATCGCTCGAAGTTGGTTCGGAGCCGGGGAACATCACACAAGCAGAACACGATAGCATAATTGCCGGCGACACAATTGAAGTGGTTGCCACGGTCGTACCGGGGGTATCTCCCACCAGCGCCGCAGTCAATGCTCTTGCAGATGTAGCAATTGCAGCATACCAGGCAATGATGGCCCGGCGATTAAAATATTATGGGCATATGATAGGATAATATCATGGCAACTATTTCAAAATCTTATGCAGAAGCACTGGCGCACCAAGCAGTAACGCATCCTGCTACAGTTGTGGGGTCTGCTCTTGATGTCAGTACAAAGTTGGCGCTGACGCTTGCATTATTTCATGCGTCGGTCGAAGCGATGGCAAACACGAATCCAGGAAAGTTTCTTGTTCAGGTTTCGGGGGCGACATCAGGAAACGAAGACTGGGTGACAGTTGCAGAGTTCGATGCGACGATCAGCACCGCAGACACAGAGGCAATGACTGCATCAGAGCCACAGGGCGAGACGGCATTAGCAGTTGCAGCAACCGCAGGATTTGCATCTGAAGACAAATTGTACATTCAGGATTCCAGCGTTGTGGCAGATGGAGAATGGGGGCTCTGTCGGGAGATCGTAACCAACACCACAATAGATTTGGTTGATGGGCTCACGAATGCAAAAGATAACGCAGACGTGATCTGGAACGATGCAGACATTTGGACGTGTCAGCTTGATCTTACAGCAGTCGGGAGAGTCCGGGTGGTGTTTCAGTCAGAAGGTGCTACATCGGTGAACTGCCACATCAAAGCTATGGCGATATATGGTGACAGTATTGGGTAAGGGATGATGATTTCAGGTTTACAGAGTTTGATAACGAAGCCGAAGCCCGGTGCTATGCTTGATATTACACATCCATTGTCGCTGGGGCTTTATGGGTGCTGGCCGTTTAACGAGGGTGCCGGTAGCGTGGCACATGATATTTCGTACAACAAGAATCATCTTACGTTGAACATGGCGCCCAATATGCAAGGCTCGGGATGGGTTCCCTCCATAAGTGGTGGCGGGATCGGGTTCAATGGTGTTGGTGACGTTGCAGAAACCATCCGTAACATCGGGATATCAGGAGCGTCACCCAGAACGATTGCTGTGCGGATGATTGCTGCCGACAAGGACGATGAGTATTATGGGCAGCTGCTGTGCGGATGGGGTGTTTGTTCAACCGTAGATGCATGCTTAATAATTTATGACACAAATGCAGCTACTATCTCCGATGAAGGGATTCGTGCTGAAGCATGGCAGTCGACTATTAATGGCAGCCCCAATACGATTACTCGTGGGAAATCACAGCACGCCGTAGTAACTTACGATGGTACTACTGTCCATATCTATGTTAATGGCGTGATCGATGTTTTTGGCGATAGCGCATGGACCACAGCAGATTCGACTATGCGAGTTGGGCATGGGTTGGCATGCGATTCGTATGGCGGCAATTATAAGGGTGTTATTGATTCACTTCATTTATATGACCGAGCGTTGTCAGCAGCAGAAGTAATGCAGCTCTATCATGACCCGTTCTGTAATTTCTTACGCACCTCAACTTATTATGTTCCCACCGATGGTTTGTCCATACCAGTAGCGATGTATCATTATAAACAACAGAGGATATCATAATGACGGTTCCAATACGACAATCGACAGCGTCACAGGAGATCCCGCTCGGGTATATGCTTGACAGCACCGATGGCAATACCGAAGAGACCGGGCTCACGATTGCGAATACCGACATAAAATTGTGGAGGCATGGCGCTACAACGCTCGCGAACAAGAATAGCGGCGGTGCAACTCATATCAGTAACGGCATATATTATTGTGTGCTCGACGCCACAGATTCCAATACATTGGGGGCACTTTGGGTATATGTGCACGTATCTGGTGCACTTGCGATTAAGGTCGAGTGCGAAGTCATGACCGCAAACAGATACGATTCGTTGGTGTTGGGCACCGACAAACTGGAGACCGACGTCGTGCAGATGAACAGTGATGCACAATCATTAATAGACCTTAAAGACTTTGCAGATGCGGGGTATGATCCGGCAACGAACAAAGTGCAAGGCGTTGTACTTTGCGACACCACCACCACCAACACTGATATGGTAGCGGCAGCACCAACGTCGGCAGCGAATGCAGACGCTATATGGGATGAGGCAATAAGCGGACACACCGGCGCAGGATCATTCGGTGCAAAGAATCAGTTGGTAGTTCCTTCCGAAACCTTGAACGACTACAAAGCCACCGGATTTAACACAGTCGTGCCAGATGCGGCAGGTGTAGCAGCGACACCCGCCGAAGTAGCGACCGCACTATCAGACATTCATCTTGATCACCTGCTGGCAGTAAACTACGACCCCGCATCGAAACCAGGTGTGGCGACTGCTTTACTTAATGAGCTCGTGGAAAACGACGGTGGAGTCGCTCGGTATACTGCGAATGCACTTGAACAAGCACCGAGTGGTGGAACCAATCCCAACGTTCTTATTGATACCACAATCGCATCGGTGACCAGCCAGACAGTATTTGTGCTTACGGCTGGCTCTAACGATGACGACGCATACAAAGATCAAGCAGTTGTAGTTTATGACGCAAATGACAGCGATTATCCGAGTGTGCGGAAATGCTCTGCTTACACGGGTGCGACGAAGACAATAACGATTGACAGTGCTCCTGCTTTTACGATTGTTGCAGGCGACGGTACAAAAGTATTCGTTACAGCTCCCGGAACCACAGCACCGACGGCGGTACAAAATGCAGATGCCGTTTGGGATGAACTCAAGAGCGAGCACACAATTGCTAATTCCTTCGGGGATTATCTTGATGATGAGATTACCAGCAGAAACTCGGTTACACCAGATGCCGCCGGCGTTGCGCCGACAGCAATTGAGATCAGGCAGGAGATGGACACAAATTCCGTAGATCTCAATACAATAGCAACAGACGTCGCTGGACTGAATGGCGACGCTATGCGTGGCACAGATGGAGCAAACACCACCACCCCACCAACCACTGCAGCGAACGCGGACGCTGTGTGGGATGAGCTATTAACCGGTGCCACCCACAACGTTGCTACGAGCGCAGGACGTAGGTTGCGAGAGGTCGGCGCATTTGCTATTCACTCGGGCACTGCACAGGCAGGCTCATCGACAGGGATCACGCTTGCAACAACCGCGAACGGTGGAGACGGCGTGTACAATCGTAATCTGATTGTGATCGTGAACGGTACTGGTCAAGGACAGACCCGCACGATCGTGGATTATGTTGACGCTACGAAAGTTGTTGTGGTTGATCGTGACTGGAGAACCACACCAGACAACACGTCTGAGTATCAGATTGTGCCGGACGACACCCCGCTAACGGTAGATCATGGTAAGGTTGTGGCAGCTACGGCAACCACGATTACGCTGCGCAGTTATGCGTCGAGCGTCAATGACACGTATCTATGTAGCCAGATTGGAATCATTGCCGGGACTGGACGTGGGCAAGTTCGTCTTGTGGGTGCGTACAACGGGACGACAAAAGTCGCAACGATCTGCGGTGATAACTGGGTCACGACGCCAGACACAACTAGCATATACGTGATGATGCCATACGGCACAACTTGTGCTAGTTGCATGGGGACCACCGCACTTACACAGGTCAATACGGAGTGTGACGCTGCACTCACTGATTACGATCCACCAACTCGGGCAGAAGCAACGACCGACAAGAACGCAATCATAACAGAAGTCAATGCAAACGAAACGAAGATCGATGTGGCACAATCCGACCTCGATACGCTCACAGGAACCGACGGTGCAACTCTCGCCACAACACAGGCAAACTATGCACCGAACAAAGTTGTCCCGGATGTCGCAGGGACGGCGACAACGTTGCACGGTGTAACAGATGGCAAGATTGATACGGTCGATACGGTTGTTGATGCAATCAAGACAAAGACAGATGATTTACCGTCTGGTGTTGCAAAGAACGTGGCGCTATCAAACTTTGAATTCTTGATGGTGCTGAGTTCGGATCATGTCACGCCAGCGACTGGAAAGACGATTTCCGCCACGGTAAGCAAGGACGGTGCTGCATTTGTAGCGTTGACCAATGCTGTGTCTGAGATTGCGAGTGGGATGTATAAGGTAAACCTAACACAAGCCGAGATGAATGCTGACGTAGTAACCTTAAAGTTCACCGAGACCGATTGTGATCAGAGGATAATTACAATATACACGAGCTAACCACCATGATACTCACATACCCGAATTATCTGGAGCAGTCGCAGGTTATTGGACTTAATGCTATGAGCGAGTATCATAGTGTATGTGTCGATGTCGTGACGCCATATCCTCTGCTGATTACGATCTCCAAAGCAACAGAATATGACATATCGATAACGCATAGTGGAGGTGGCTCATGAGTGATGTGTATCAGACCGGTGAATCAATCGGTATTACAGCAACGATTGTTGACGTCGCTGGAACGGCGGCAGACCCCAGTACAACAACTATCTCGATACAAAAGCCAGACGGTACATTAGACATTACTGATGTGGCAATGACACAATCTGTGTCCGGAACATATACGTATAATTATATGATTCCGTCGGGTGTTGGGTTGTACAGAGCGCAAGTGAAAGCAACTGGATCAGCCGGTCGGATTACCATCGAACCAGACCGGTTTCTCGTTGAAGCCGCCATATCATAGGGTATGTCATGGCATGCGATGACAAAACCCCATGGACGCCGACGGACCACCCATATACGATTAATCGGCTGCGGGTGACGGTGGGCAGCGATACAAATCAGACCACCGGCGCGTGGTCCCCTGCCACAGAGTCGTCTCTCGCTGTTAAGGGATATTTCGGGCGAGGGGAGTTATCAACAAAAGCGATGTCAGTAGAGACGCTTGACTTTATCTCAGGTGGAATGTTCAAGACAGGAGATGCATTCTTTCGATGCCACGGCGATTGTGACGTCTCGGCGAATGATGTCCTTGAAATATACGAAGATACGACTGGATCAATTAAATCATATTGGCGTTGCATCGCAAAGTTGACAGAACTAACTACATATAAGAAGCTTCGGGGCTACAGTAGATTATACTTCTTAATCCGGAGAGAACAGCGATGAAATTTACAACATGCCATATCTGTGCTGTGTGCGGCGGCGAGGGACATGTCATCGACGGTATGACCGGCAACGATGTCCCGTGTGACACGTGTCATGGAACAGGACGGATATGCGAGGACAGCGAATGGTAACACAGCGAACCGTGATTGTCAAGAATAACATCCCGAAGATTCTCGCGGGGCTGAAGACCATGCAGACCGGGAAGCTTGCAGAAGCAATCGGCGCAAGATATGAGCGCGCGCTGGTTGAACGCATCCACGAAGGCGATCCTTCTTGGGCGCCACTGTCCGCTGCATGGGTGGAACAGAAAGGACACGGCAACCAGTGGTATTATACGGGCTCTCTTGAAAGTGCAATCAAGTATGAAATCCGTGGCGATTCTGTGTATATCGGGATTGTGAAGCCCGAAGGCGATATCGGACTAATCGCAACACAACTGGAATTCGGTACATCGAAGATTCCAGCCAGACCGCTGTTTGCTCCGGTCGCTGATGAATATGCAGATGAGATCATGGAGATGGCGAAGAAATGGGTGAAGGCACAAATTGAACGAGGTAAGCTATGATGACACTCAAATACACAGAACAGCACAGAGTAATCGGCAAGGCAGGAATGCACGTGGTCGATGGTGAAATACGTGATATAACGACCGGTACGTCTATCAAAACCCATGTTACAATCGATCGATATGATAATGCAGCAGAAGCTAGCCGTATCAAGTACGGTCATATCATGAATCTACTGAATGATTCAGACAATCCATATTTATGTGATATCGTTCGTACCGTGCGGAACAACCCGTTCGCAACACTGATGGGGATGGCGTGGTATGTCAAACAAGAATGTCCCGCATCAACCGACATCACAGCAGATGATCTTCGTGCGCTGATGAAGGAGTTATCAGATAAGACCGGCCGGAAATACTCATTCGTAGAGTTCAAGTCGTATTTGATTGATCATATGTTTTCTGGAGTGGACTGAATAATGCTTACACAGACGCAGCGTAACATCATATTTACAGGCATTGGCACAGCTTACACGATTGACACGGTAAATTTCACGGCGCTCAAAACATATCGAGAGCACTGGGACGGTACACTGAGTACGCCGGTGATATGTTTGGAGTATACAAAGGATGGCGCAAAGCATACCGCAATGGTAGGCAGGTCAGCGCAGTTCGATACGACCGATCTATCGATAGACGTCTATGCAACGACATACAATAATGTAGTCCATGGCAGCAAGATCGTAAGGGAGATTGCATCTGCAGTCATAACATGGTTCAACACAACCGACACGTTGGATTCCGACGGGATGTCTGTGTTGCGAACTGAACCGGCGATAACTTTGCACGAGTTGGAAGAGCGCATATATCGAATACGATTCGTGGTCAAACTGCTCCACAAAGCCATCTAACGAGTGAGTGTAAGCGTCTCTGCGGCATAGTTATGACTGTGTGCTTGTGATTGTGTGTTGAGAGATTTAGTCAGAGGTTAGCGACATTACTTTTTCATAAGTTTGTCATAACACGCTTTTATTATTATTGCATCCTGTAGTGCATTGTGCTTAGCACCCTTTTGTATTTTCATGTCCTCTGTAAACCCTTCTCGTGATATGTCTGGATCTATGCCACGTAATTTAAACATTGTACAAATATCGAAAGGGATATAATACACGTTTTGCGGGATGCTCATTGCTCCTCCTATCAATTCGTTGAATAGCACCCAGTCGTATGCTAAACAGTCCGACCACATTTCTACATCTCCTATTTCAGTTAACCAATCGAAAAAGCAGTTTTTGACGAAGTGTGTGTTTCCGAATGCCTCTGTTTTTGCTTGATGCGTTCCTGCTAATTGTGTGCTACAATTATTATAGCCTTTGTGTTCACTGCCATAAAATCGCAAGTGTTTGATAACGTTTTCACTGATCCAATTATCGACTTGCTTGCAATCGAAATCAGCAAATTCCGCATAAAATGTTTCCCCGTTTTCTGCTATCGCGCCGATGCTAATGAGTGTTGTATGTTGATGCAATCCCGTGGATTCGGTATCGAAAAACACCTTTGTGGGTTCTGAAGACATAGTCACATATTAGGCGCATTTAATATAAATCTTTAGAATGGTAACTCATCGAGTGCTATCTCATATTGTGACAGTGTGAGTTTCATGTCTTTTATCTCTCGCTTTTTGCGTGGCAGGGTCAGCTCCAACCATATCGGGAGTTCGGCTGTTGCTCTGTCGATTTTCAGTCGTTGCAATCTTATTAATTGTGCCAGTCCCGCGCGCATTGCGTTTCGTTGCGCCACGTCAAGTAGCAGGGACTTTCCGAACGCGTCAACGATGATTGATGAATCACGCTCGATCACACGACGGCGTAACAATGCTTTCAGTAATTTGAGACGATCGTGTTCTATGCCGGTTATTGCTTTCGAGTCGATTAATTTTGTAAGTCCCAGTCGGATCGTGTCTATATCTATGGTTGACAGGTAATGCCTCTGGAGGACGGCTGATGATCGTGTACGTGGGAATCGATTCCAATACTTATTTCGGAATGTGTTTGATGTTTGAAATGCTTTGTTTATGGTTTCCTGGTCGAAATCTTTTGTGTAATCTCTGGCGCCAGGTATTTTACCAAAGTAGCAAATTATACGTGATCGACAATTAGAGGTGACAACACCATTGCCAATGCATAAAGTACTTATAGTCTGGAAATCATAGATATATCCATGAAACGGAAAGACGTTGATATGGATTATTTCTTGGAGCTCTATCATTCCGGAATGGACGTCAAGCAGATGTCGAAGCTGTTCGGCATCAACACGACTACGATCTATGATTGGTTGAAAGTTGCTGGGGTCCCCACCCGGCGCCGGTGTGTTATCGATACCACCGAGATGTTGACCCTCTATAATTCTGGCATGAGTGGTAAGCAACTCGCCGACCATTTCGGGGTTGGTGCCACGACGATACACAGACGGCTTGCTGGGTTGGGGCTTGCAACCACCAAACGAATCGTTGTTGATGTCGATCAGATCGTTGCCCGATATGTCGCGGGTACTTCTGTCAAGGTGCTTGCCGAGGAATTCGGTGTTGCTCCGTCGGTCGTTATGGATCGTCTCGGTGAGCGTGGTATATCCCTTCGAAATCGGAGTGACGCCATGTATATTAGGATGGCTCACACGTCCCCCGAAGAACGGAGCCGTCTCACGGATTCCGCTCATGCGGCCATCCGCGGCGTCCGCCACACTGAAGAGCATAGATGCAAGATTGCCAAAACTCGGGAGAACATCAGATTCAAGGTTAGTCGAACCGAGGACATGTTCGTTGAAATGCTCAACGACCGCGGAATCTCGTGCACCCAGCAAAAGGCGTTTGGACGTTACAACGTCGATATCACCATCGACGAATGCCCCATCGCCGTGGAGATCAACGGGGGTGGCTGGCATGGATTCGGTGCACACGCCGCGCGATACGCTGAGCGCACTAAATACATCCTCGACCAAGGGGTACACCTCGTTGTTATTTGGATCAACACTTCCAATTCCCCTCTCGAGAGTGGTGCGGCAGACTATGTTGTCGCCCTCGCTGGCAAATTGGGCAGCCAAAAACCCATCCGGGGTGAGGAGCATATGATTCGGGGTGACGGTCAATCTACGTCCATCGGACAACGTAAGTTCAACGACCTGCCCGTCATACCTTGCTCTGAACGCCGCGACAATATCACCGGTCGGTTCGAGTCGTGTCCCTTCGATGAAACAATTAAAATGTAGAGGCGGCGTTTGAATGCCTGGATCATTGATTGCCCATATTGTACGATTTAAAACTCTGCACGCATCCGAGGTGCGATTGTCAATATGTGCCATGAATTGAACACCGTCAACCACGCCGCTGTCTTCATACCGATGTAGCGTGGCACGGTTGTAAATATCTGACGTGGCAGTCCTGGCAAAACGTGTTGCTCTGATTCGGTCGCCATCGAAATATTTGAGCAGATCATTTGTAGTATTCTCGATTGACGCCCCCCGCTCCAGTGCATGCATCATCCGCCACCTGATCTCCTTGCGGTCACTGACGGCTATGTCTTCGAGAGACATGATCGCCTCGGTGGTGTACTGCGCAATATAAGGATCATCCTCCAGCGGATACGCCTCGCCAACGTAATCAGCAGCGAAAACTCGTTTCGGTGCATGCTTTCGGATAAGTCGGTTCGCCTCAACCACCCCGGCGGCATATGCTTGCATGAAGGCAAGATAGAGTCGTCGTTTATCAGACTCGCCGAAACGATTTAACGCAGAGTCAAGATCGGTATTCACAATGTCTGATGCCAACTTACCGTACATCCGGTTGATTGCAAGGGTTGCTTGCCGTTCAGCTTTGTCTATTGAGTATATTTTTGCCATATCTGCTCTTGTGTCATCTCTGGGTGTTCGTACATCCATTCGGTGTATTCGACCCACCAGTCGTCATGGTATTGTTTAAGCTCGGTCCACTTCTGGCGGTAGTGCTCGGTCCACTTCTGGATTACCGTTCGGACGATCCCAAAGACGGAGGTTGTGGATTTCATGTTCTGTCAACTCGATGCCGTTCGGATACCGGCGATTAAATTCTGCAACAAACTTATTGATGAAGTCTTTGGCTCTCGCTCTATAATAGATGTCCTCCTTTTGCATGAATCCAACGATGTCCCGGATATCATGCATCATTTCACGTTTCAGTTTATCACTCTGAGAAAAGTTCGTATCAATGTACTCTTTTAGCATATCGTCGGCGAATTTCGTAAATGCACTGTCGTATCTAAATGGGTTCTTTCCGTATCGGTTTTCAATGTACCAATGCGCAAGCTTTATTGCTTTCCTGATCATTGGCTTTGCTTTCCTCTGCATGATCTGCCCGAGTGGGTTGTGATATGGGTTGTGATCGAATCCGGTCCGATCAGAATGATCATCATCCCCATATTTCTTTACAAGCTTTTTTTCAGCTTGTATTTTGAACGTGAGGATCTTTTCGAGTTCGTCCGGTGTAAAATGCATTGGGTCCAGACCAATCTCGTATTTGATTACGATCCGTGCTAACCGCTCATCTGATATTTTTCTGTCCTCAAAATCCTTCGCAGCTAGTTTTATCCGCTTTGCTGCTTTCTTTATGTCTCTTTCGTTGGATCGTTTCATATTTTGCTCACATCGATTTTGATTTCTGTTCGCTCGAGCGCAGCCATGCCTCTTCGGATTATGCTGTCATAACTCTCTGTTGCTTTGCCGTTGGCGTCGTGTGTTAGACTGCGTGCCTTCATCATGTCTTTCGTAACTGGGTGCACGCGTACAGATGTATCCGGCATGTATGCATCATGTATGTACCTCCGCCTACATATAGGCTACGTTATGCACACACTTGTATAACAGCCGTTTTTATAGCAGAACATCTGATAATAGCACATACGATAAATATTGGAGGTATTAAACCATGGCAGCAGGAACAGTAACATACTATACCGGAAAAGACGGCGCGATATACGTCAAGTCTGGGCGAGACACCGATCCATCAGCCGCAGATCTTATCACTGCGGCAGATTTCAAGGTTGGTCTATCAAGAAACGTTGTGAACGTTGGTAAGATCGGTGCAGCAAATGATATGAGCTACCCCGGTAAGCTTGCGATCACGGGATCACTTACGCAGGTACTTGTAACACCTGAATACTTAGCGTGGGCACTTGGTGACACAGATGATTTGGATGGAACAACGCATTCGTACTCCCCAGGAAACCCACAGTATTTCAGCATTTGGGGCAAGCTGTTGAAGGATTCTGAATGGCTTGATGTCAGTGCTAATAACTGTTTCATTACCGGCGGCGAACTGCCGATAGGCGATGCAGATACGGTTGTGCAGTGCGATCTACCATTCCAAATCGAGGACCCATCGACCGACTTCAAGATCAGATGGGATTCGGGTGCATAACGTGGTGGATACGATTTCTCTGCCATCGTTCCGTAACGGCGAAAAGTTTACGGTTGGCGAACTGCGGTTCGGCGCAATGAAACGAGTATACGCCGGAGGCACGGATGATGAGTTCGCGCTGCTCGATAAGATGGTCACAGAAACGATGAAGATGGCATTCCCTGACGTTACGACCGAGGAGATCGATGATATCACGATGACGAACATGAAGACGTTGTCTGATGAGATCGCCCGGGCAAACGGCGCAGAGATGCCGGATTTTACCGCGAAGAAGACCACAAAGTAGTTACGGCGGCGGTAGCCTATCATTACGGTTACCGCCTCGACTACATCGATAGTCTTCGATGTGCTGACATCAAGATGCTCATTGAATTCGTGACACGAGATGAGCAAGAATCGCAAGAACCACAAGTAGAGACACCCAGAGAAGACCCGGCGGAACGCATGAAAAAAGCGTTAGATAAGGCGAAAGGAGTCACGACATGACTGATGTCGCCACGATGAACCTTGTTGTTAATCTGAAAGACAACGCGACAAGCAAGCTTACTGGTATCAGTTCGAAGTTTGACCGGATGGCTTCCAACATCAAGCGTTCGGTTGGGAGCATGCTTAAAAACTTTGCGCTTCTCGGTAGTGCTGCTGGCATTGGCATGATTGTGGTCGCAACGAAAAATGCGATTTCAACATTTACGGATTTCGAGAAATCGATTGCAAATGCAGCGTCCGTGACCGGTGCGGTCGGAGAAGCATTTGAGGCAACGAAAGAAAACATTGCTGCGGTCTCGAAGGAACTTGGAGAATCAACTGTTTTCAGTGCATCGCAGGCAGCAGACGCATTCTATGATCTGGCATCGGCTGGTTACGACGTTGCTAACATGACCAAATCGGATTTGCAGCCGATCATGGACCTGGCAGCAGCGACTCAGAACGATCTGGCAAAAACGACAGAGGTCGTAACATCTACACTCGGGCAGTTTGGGCTTGGTATTGAAAGCTCCAGTCGTGTCGCTGATGTTTTCGCAAAAACCATCGGTTCAAGTAAAGCGACGTTGCAGGCACTGGAGATGTCCCTGAAATACGTCGGCCCGGTCGCAAACGCGATGGGAATGGAGATCGAAGAGGTTAACGGCATCCTCGGGATGCTATACAATGCTGGGTTCAAGGGCGAGCAGGCAGGCACGGCATTACGTGGAGCGTTTTCGCGGTTATTAAACCCCACCGAGTCAATGATTGAACGGCTTACTGCCATGGGGCTGTCAACGTCTGACGTCAGTTTAGAAACGCACACCTTTGCTGAAGTTCTGGACATACTCACCGCGGCAGGGATGGACACATCCGACGCGATGAAACTGTTTGGTGTGGAGGCGGCGCCTGCAGTGTTGGCATTGACCGAAAACACTGACGGAATTCGAGAACTTGAGAGTGCATTGCGCGATGCTGGCGGAGCAGCGGAGACGATGGCAAGGCAGCAGCTCGATACACTGTCGGGATCGATTGCTCTGATGAAGTCTGCACTCGAAGGCGCCGCCATAATAATCGGTGGGGCACTGGCTCCTCATGTCAAGAAGCTGGTTGATGGCATCACGAAAATGATACCAGTGGTTATGAAGCTCGGCACAGCATTTGCAAGCAAGCTTGTTCCAATTTTTGACAAGACAATTTCACGAGTATCGAGATTCATAAGAGCGATTAAAAATAAGTTGTCTCCAGCATTCAAATCAATTTCACGTATTGTGGAAAGCTTTAAAAAGATCTTTGCTGGCATGTTTGACGATATGGGGGGCAACGAAGCAGCAATGATGGCACTTACTCATGTCGTGTTTGGGCTTATCGATGCTTTCAATTTCCTTGTATCTGCTATGGCAAGAGTGTTTGCGTTTTTTGAAGACCATCCCGCCCTTGCAAAAGCGGCACTCGCGATCGGTGCGGCGATTGCTTTAATCACGTCTCCAGTATTATTGCTCATCGCAGCCGTGGCAGGGTTAGCGTATGCATGGGACACGGACTGGATGGGCATGAAAACTACCACAGTGAAGGTAGTTTCATCTATTCTGAAATATGTCGATAAAATATCAGACTTTTGCAAGGATTTTAAATTTGCATGGCCGAAGATTCCGGAATTAAAACTGCCAAAGATACTGAACCCACTCGTTGATTTTTTCAAGAATTTCAAGTTCAAGTGGCCGAAGATTCCAAAATTCAAACTGCCAGCTATACTGAATCCACTTGTTGACTTCTTTAAGAACTTTAAGTTTACATGGCCGAAGATTCCAGACTTTAAACTTCCAGCGATATTGAATCCGCTTGTTGACACATTTAAGAACTTTGAATTTAAGTGGCCGAAGATTCCAGAAATTGCGTTTCCTCCAATTACCAACCCCATTGATGGGCTGTTTGATGGGTTTGCATTCGAATGGCCCAAGATACCAGTATTGGAGTTACCAAAGCCAGCCAACCCATTGGAAGATCTCTTCGACGACTTTGCGTTCGAATGGCCAGAAATACCAGTATTGGTGTTACCGACACCAGTTAATCCATTGGGAGGAATATTTGACAGCTACACATTTGAATGGCCAGAAATACCAGTATTGGTATTGCCAAAACCAGTTAATCCATTGATAGGATTGTTTGG
>LGVF01392930.1_pt1 | contig 20425 bp, 10 predicted proteins | sample 469901 | NCBI WGS metagenome assembly LGVF01 (sample SAMN03893561, study PRJNA290197) | marine sediment metagenome | material: sediment; isolation source: combined push core samples #3730, #5133, and #5579 collected at Hydrate Ridge | place: Pacific Ocean: Hydrate Ridge
TATTAATTGCAATAGTTACAAATGACCTTCGAGCGGTATGCGTTCCAATTAGTTCATACTTTTTATAAACCGTAGTCTCGTATTTATTCCCAATAACAATTGTTTTTTCTAATTCTTCAGTTAATCCCACTATTTCGCCAGCTTTCTTTATATAGATATTTAGCTTTTGATTTGAAATGACTGGAAGTCTATAATCATACTTTTTCAGTATTGCAAGGCTATAACTATTTAGTGGAATTGTTAAACGTTTTCCATTTTTAAGTTCTAGCATAGAAATTACATTATCTTGGATATTACTTCTTCTTACTCTACTAAAATCAGAGTAACGCATACCTGTGAAAGCACCAAAGCAAAAAAGGTCACGAGCTCTTGTCAGATATTCCTTTACAAAAATGTAATTATAAAGAAGAAGAAGTTCGTCGTATGTCAAGGCTATTTCCGTAGTAACATTACTTGGCTGTTTAAAATATTTGAATTCAACATTGTTTGTAAATCCTTTTTTGACAGACCATCTCATGAAGTTTTTTAGAACTGAGATATTCCTCCCTATAGTATTATTCTGGTGTTTCTTTACAGTTCTACAATAACCTAAAAAATTATGATAAAATTTGGCATCAATAATTTCAAAAGTAGCTTTAAGATTTTTCCTCTTGATAAATTCAACAAATATATTTTGAAATGTCTTATACCTTTTTATTGTATTCTCTGAAAATTCTTTACTAGTTTCTTTCTCTTCAATAAACTCTTTTAACTTATCTGTAGTGCGATTTATATTTGCACTAATGTCAATATTCTTAAATTCTTTATCGAAATGAACTTTCAGTATATCTCTTGTAATATTTATAGATGACAGCTTCAAAGAGGAAAGAATTACATGCATAAAATCTGAATGTTTTTTAACTCTCACCCAACTTTCTTTTATCGGAAAATGCTCTGGCTTCTTACTATTCAAAAATTTTGGTGAATGTCCTTTTTCATTCCAAACTTCGGTATCAAAAGTTTCTCCTGTACTATACTTGAAATAGACTCCATTACCTATGTGAAGCCTTATTAGAATTAATATCGTTTTTTTCTTTTTGTTGCGTTTGAGATAGATATATTTATCCATAAAATAATAGGTTTTAGTTTAAAAAAATAGGGGTCTGATTAGGGGTCTAGACATACTGAAATGAGCCCATTTTAATGAATGAACTACATGAAGTTAAAAAGCTAGAGATGTCTGTTTTAATTAGGTTTTAGAGTAAAATTGGACCTAGGACAGATTGGTATTATCATTCCCGCCCAAGGTACAACGACAGGTATGTCAATGAAGCTTAAAGCCTTTAAACACTAGTATTCTAGTAGTTTAGAGGCTTTTTTGTTTTTATATAGGTACTGGACTAAGTACTGAACTTAGTGTTTGCCTTTTTATTGTTTTTATTTATTTCCACATAATAAAATGTGTTTCCCGCACGGAATAATTATTATAAATATCCACTACTGTCCGATAAAAAAAGCACAACAGTTTAGGTTGATTAGTGATTTCAGTGTGTTCAAGATATAAATGAAATGTACAGGTTCATTTTCATAATTTTCTTTGAATCAAATCCTTCATTTATTATATCCATGAGTGTACATAGGTATTCATGAATCGCTTCGCTTATTCCTCAAGGTGACTCGCTTTAGCGACCGTTGTCAGCCTTTGCTCTACATGCTATGTCACGCAAAAAGGCGTCACGCAATTAGTTCACGAATAATTTCTTTTAGAGTTCATGAAAGCAAAGCTTTTCCGAACAGTCTGCAACTATCACTGCCGGAAGAGCAAAATTAATATATATCTTCCATACTCCATTTATATACATAATTTTTATCGGACAACAATAAAATAAAAATTAGCCATAGACCCTGCTATGCTGAATTTTTCTTTTTCACCTTGACTAAAATACAAAGTTTTATTTTACGGAACTTCTACTCGATAAATAGTATAAACTAAAGATAAAAAAGCCACTCGAACTAACAAGTGGCTTTTCATTCATGGTGAAAATATCTGTAATAGCATTACAGTAACAACTTCAAATTTCGAATATCAATTCTAATTGGAGTAATAACTGAACTTGAAGTCTCAGCATTAACTGAAGCTGCTTTCTTTGCAGTAGGTTCTTCATCTTGAACCTGGCTGTAAATTTGTTCTGCAGTATCAATAACACCTAAACTAGAACCTCCATAATCTATAACTAGTTTATACATAACAATAAATTCATTATTTTCTCTATTATATTCTCCAGAGTGTTCTAATGCAATTGGAATGTAATAAGCTCTGTGATGATGATCTTCTGTTGGATCTCCATAAAACAAACCTCTATTATCAAGATCGTTTGGGTCTAGGTTATAATACATACTTGATTCTGTTTGAGTAAACTTAAGTTTACCACTATTGAAATCAAATTCAAACTCTAGCTTATCTGGTATTCCATATGCAGAATAAAAATTATCAAGTATTACAGTATTATTAGTACCTTCTTTTAGGACTATCTCCGTTTGACCGTCAGAGATTTTACCATGATTTCCATAAATATCAAAATCATTCAACCCTAAGAAATCAGACATCACATCATTGGCATTTTCATATCTAATGTTGAAATAGTAATCTAATACTGAGAATGAATCACCATCAAAGTCCCATGTAATTTCTAAAGAAGGGTTTCCTGAAGCGTCTTTGAATGCTCCTTCAGGTATTTTTACAAGTATGGAATCTTCATAAGCAAAAGTAATTTCACTAATATCAACACTTACTTTATTACCTTCAACAGTTAATTTGTCCGCAGAAATATTGTATTCTTCTCCTGAAGAAAAACCAAATAAATTAATATTTGCTGTTGCTTCGATAGTTACATCCTCATTGAACATTAATTCAAAACTAGTATTAGGATCAACAGTAGATAAATGTGAAGGTGTAGAAAGAGTATTCATCAAAAATGGACTTGAAATATCCATTGCAATAATACTATCTAAACCTACAGGACTCACTTCATCGTTTACTGATCTGAACACCGAATAAACATAATACCTTGTACTATATATTAAAGTTTTAGTATTATGAACTGTACTAGTACTAGTTATTGGTATATCGCCTGTAATAACAGCCCCTTCCACATTTCCATCAATTATTGAAAAATCTGTTGGTGGAGCGATTAAAGTATTGGATACTGCATAAAACATAGTACCATCTTTACTACCCTTTGCATCAATCCCAATACTTATTAAACCTCCTGTACCTGATATTGTACTTTCACTTAAAGTTACTTCTAATGCAGAAGTAGCCTTCTTTTCAAACTCTGCTACATTCTCTTTACTACATGAGTAAAATACCGTAGAGAATAGAGTTATAATTATTAATATCTTTTGCATCTTATATCTATTTTTTTGTCCAAACTACTGTTTTGAATCCGTCAAAGAATCCAGCATTAACATGAACACCATAATCAGTAAATGTAATTACACCATCATCAGAGATTCTTTCACCTACAATATTTTCATCAGGAAAGAAATCTAAACCATTACCTGCTGAATTTATTGCAACTTTAACAATATAAGCATCGCCGTAAGTAGCACTATTGAATAATACCTGACCTGTGTAAATAGTAATTATTCCAGTTTCTGTATTAACTTTTGCTCTCAACATATTTTCAGCATCCGGCTCTCCCCAGAATCCAACTAAATCTACCTCATCACTAGATCCCTCAACAGCAATAATTGAAGATTCCCACGGATAAACTCCATTGTAATAAGAATCAGCTTCAACAGAATATCCTCCAAGTATAAAGGCAAGAGGATGCTCATCATCAATAATTGAAACAAAATATTGATTAAATTCCTTTCCTCCAATACCTAAAGAAACATTATCTGTAGCACCATCAAGTGTTATTATTAAATGTTTATCTCCGTCAGGTGTATCATTATTAATCATCTGAATTTCTAATGTTCCAAATATATCTGATCCATTAAGAGTAAAACCATCAGCATTAAGAACTTTATAATCTTCTCCCTCTACTGCTGGAGTATCACCTACTCCTTCTATATTAAAAGAAACTGAAGTAGTCATACTTTTATCTGTAGTAGTTAGATAAACTGGTATTTTTAATACTTCTGAAGAATTCTCGACTATTGATGAGTTACTACCTTCAAAAGCTACGTACTTAACGCTATTTGATATAGTATAATCAGCCTTCTCGCAAGATGAAAAAGCAATCATAAATACAGATGCGAAAATAATTTTTATTATATTTTTCATAATTAAAATCCTAAATTTTGTTCCATATTATCATTTGCGAAAATCTCATCTTGAGGGATAGGCATATAAATAAATCTATGATCTGTTGATGGTAATACCTTTGCATTTGGCACTAATACAACATCTTCATCAATTCTTTCTATCCCAAGGTTATGTCTGCGTAAATCGTACCATCTATGACCTTCATAAGCAAGTTCTAATCTTCTTTCGCTTAATATTCTAGTAATTGCCATTTCTTGAGTGTTAAACGCTTCATCTACATAATTATGTATTCTGTTACCTCTTAAAGCATTATAATCTGATGCTGATTCAGCAAGCATATTTGTTAAAGCATAGGCCTCAGATCTTATTAAATATTGCTCTGATAATCTGAATAATTTTACATGATTTAGACCTGGCTGATCTTCAGTTCCTAGGTACTTTGCCACAATTGGTTCGTTATCTAACTCCCTATATTTATAGATTACACTATTCCTTACATCATTAGGGTTTGAATCTACTAAATTCATAATCTCGTAAGATGGACTAAAGAAAATATCATCATTCCTATCTGTAAAAATTGAACCTACTGCACCATCACCAGGAATTTTCATTAAAGAGAAAATAATCTCAGTATCATCAGTGTCATCCCAAATACTAGCATAATTGTTAATATTTGACAACTCCATTGTTGCAATAAGTTCAGAACTGTACTTAATTGCATTAGCATAATCTTTCTTATACAAATACATACGAGACAACATAGCTTTTACAGCATTTTTTGTAACTCTAAATTTATTTCCAAATGATTCTGGCATTAACGAATATGCTACTAATAAATCATTTTCAATAGCATTGAATGATTCACCAACTGTTAACCTTGAAGGTATATCAATTCCTGATTTTGTAACGTAAGGAATACCGAGATTGTCCATACTATTTACATCAGAGTAAAGCCTTAGCAACTCAAAATGCATATATGCTCTTATTGCATAAGCCTCTGCTTTGTATTGGGCTAGAGCAATTTCTTCTTCCGAATTTCTAGGGTTAATACTAGAAACTTTCTCAAAAAGTTTATTTACATTTAACACAGGTCTGAATCTAGCTCCCCAATTTGAACTAGCCTCACCAGTACTAGAATTAATACTCCAGCTATGAATTGCAACTCCCTGACCTCTATTCTGAGAAGAAAGTCTTGTATCGTCTGTAATTCTGGATGATGTACTAATCATACCAATTGATGGCATTTGACCATATGCTCCTATCACAACTTGATTGACATCTTCTACATTAGACATTGCGTCCTGATCTAATATATAATCTGGCTGAACTAAATCTAGATTACAAGATCCTAGAAACAAACTAGATGCTGCTACTATATAATTTAATATCTTTTTCATAATAATATTATTTAAAAGTTAACATCAAGACCGATAGTAAAGATTGTAGGAGTAGGATACTCATACGATGCTATATTGTTATCATCTTCCGGATCAAATCCTTGCCAACTTGTCCATGTCAATAAATTTTGAACACGACCATAAACTCTTAATCTCTCCAAATGCATTTTCTGAACAAGAGAGCTAGGTAATCCATATCCAAGACTTATATCCCTCAACCTCATAAATGAAGCATCTTCTATAAACTTTGAAGAAAATTCTAGGTTGTAATCTTTAGACTGTATCTCTGTTATATCTCCTGGTTGTTTCCAAATATCTTCCATTACAACAGACATATTATATTGTGCAAAATTGTGATTTTCTTGGAAAAACCTTTGATTGTTAAATCTTTTGAAGCCTGACTGGAATGAGAAAAGCATGTTTAAATCAAATCCCTTCCAGCTTAAATTAGATCCAAATCCACCAATTGTTGGAGGAATATATGTTCCAAAGTTAGCTACGTTGTTTTCAGCAGAATAGACTGAAGTTACGCCACCTTCTTTATCAAAGTATAATGGTCTACCTGTTGTAGGGTCAACTCCTGCCCATCCAACTATATAATGTGAGCCTAATGCAAGACCTGTACGTATTATTGATGTACCTTGCTCAAATTCTTTTACCTGACCTAAGTCTGTAATTTCATTTTCATTGTAAGCATAGTTACCAAAAACACTCCAAAGAAGTCCGTTAGCATTTATTAAATCATACTTAATATCTATTTCTATACCTCGTTTTCTCATTTCGCCAGCATTGTAATTCATAGATGCAAAGCCAGTAGTTCTAGATAATTGATAACTAATGAAGTTTTTACTCACATTCTCGTTATATAATTCTATAGACCCTCTTAGCCTTGAATCGAATAAACCAAAATCAAAACCTAAATTTGATTTATGAGCTACCTCCCATTGAAGATCTTTATTATCCATAGTTACAGTTGAAAGACCTTGCTCGCCACCATAACTATTTGTTGTCCATGTAAAATCTTTTTGAATACGACTAATAGGGCCTTGATTTCCTGTTTTACCATAAGATGCTCTTACTCTAAAATTAGAAAGCCAATCAACATTTTCTAAAAATGCTTCTTGTTTAATGTTCCATATTGCTGCCGTTGACCAAAGAAGAGCCCATCTGTTTTCTTTTGTGAATTTTGATGAACCATCCATTCTTACATTTCCACGAATAGTATATTTTCCCTTATATGTATATTTTCCATCAGCAAAATAAGACAACAATGCTTGCTCCCATTTTGAACCTCTAAATACATCTGGTGTATTGTGTAGGGCATCATTTTTTATGGAACCTGGGCTTATTGCACGTGTTGAACCATATAGCTTTTCGTTTATACCATATCCAGAATAACCAAATGACTCATATCTTGAATTTACCCACTCTTGACCTAGCATTATTCCAAAAGTATGATCATCGTTCAATTGCTTATTGTATAAAAGAATATTGTTCATCGTTTGACTTAAACCATTGCCATAAATTTGAGATTGACTACCATTTTTAAAATCATCTTCTTGTCCAAAAAATGTAGATGGCTTAGTTCCGTATTCTCTAATTGTGTTAGAGTTATCTATACCATATATTGATTTAAATATAAGATCACTTGTAATATTCCAAATTAACGAAACTGAACCAACATGCTTCAAATCACGATATTGACGCGTATTTTCAATTAAATTTTCGTAGTTCTGAGGTCCATATGTTGAAGAAAAAGCATAGCTACCATCTTCGTTGTATAATTTTTCATAAGGATTTGCCAAATATGCTGTCGCAAAAGGGTTTCTTAAATTAATAGCACCCTCTCCAGGTAGATCATTAACAACAGCATCACCAATTGATAAGTTTACATCTACTCTTAAATTGTCGTATATTTTATGTGAAAAGTTTAACCTTCCTGTAATTCTTTTTAAATCTGATGCAAGAGCTATTCCTTCTTGATTGAAATAAGAAACTGACATATAATAATTTGTTCTTTCGCTTCCTCCACTTGCATTTAATTCATGTTGTTGTGTCATACCATCTCTGGTAAAAACATCAGTCCAGTTAGTATTAATACCACTTAAACGCTGTAATTCTAATCTGTTTGCCTCTAATTCTTCAGGAGACAATCCTGCATTATCAGGATTATTTGGTGATAAGTTCCACCCTTGTCCACGTCCGGCATACTCTTCAAAAGATAATTTTTGAGGAGAATCCATAACTCCAACCTTCATTTCATTTCTTTTTGAATAACCGAAGTTAAAACGGTAATTCACTTTTGTTTTTCCAGCTTTTCCTCTTTTAGTTGTTATTACAATAACTCCATTTGTTCCTCTAGAACCATAAATAGCTGTTGCTGAAGCATCTTTCAATACTGAAAAAGTTTCAAAATCATTAGAGTTTAGAGCTGCAAAATCTCCTGCACTTATCTGAACTCCATCTAAAATATACAAAGGAGTTGACCCTCCAGAAATAGAAGACACGCCTCTAATTCTTACCGATGAAGCCGTACCTGGCTGTCCAGATCCACTACTCACCTGTAAACCAGCTGCTCTACCTTGTAAGGCCTGATCAAACGATGCTATAGGCACCTGAGCAATTTCAGACGTTTGAATTGTTGCAATTGAACCTGCAACTGTTGCTCTAGTCTCTTTTGTGAAACCTGTTACTATAACTTCTGATAATGTATTAGCATCAGAAATCATTACCATATTAATAGTAGACTGATTGTTAACTGTAACAACCTCATCTTTTAATCCAATAAATGAAAAGCTAAGTTGTTGACCTTTCTCTGCACTTATTGTATAGTTACCATCAAAATCTGTAGCTGTACCAGTTGTAGTTCCCACTACAATGACACTCACTCCAGGAAGTGATAACCCATCTTCATCTGATATTACATTTCCACTAATCTGAACTTGCTGCGCAAACGCAGAAGTGCCAAGTAGAGTAATTAGTAATAACAAAAGAATTGTGATCTTTGTTCTCATTATTTTTTTAGATTTAAAAAAAGGAAATAGATGGTTATGCTATCCTTTTAAGTGTGTAAAATTGTTGAATGCTCTAATTTTTATTTATAAAAAGGGGGAATTTAATCTCCCCCCTTCTCATTTTAACCTAATATGGTTTACAATTTATAAGCGATTATTCAATAATAATTTCTCTTACAGTATCACCAATCTCAGTAGATAATTTCACCAAATAAACTCCAGTTTTAAGACCTTCAACATTTATTTTAGCTTCATTTTCACCTCTACTTATGTCACTAGTAAGAACTAATGAACCATTAGTGTTGTAAATATTAACTTGAACATCAGAAGAGCTTAAATCTCCTAAATAAAGTTGCATTACATCTTTAACAGGATTTGGATATACAGACCAACGATTAAATAACATATCGTCAATGCTCAATCCACCATGAACAAGAACTTCAAGAGTTGTTACTGCTTTTTCTCCTTCGTTATCAGTACCTGTAATAGTAATAATAACAGTACCCTCTCCTACTGGTTTAATTAGAAGGTTTGTTGAAGAAGCAAATATTTCAACTTTATTATCTTGAGATGTTTCGAAAGTATAAGTCAACTGCTCGTTATCAGCATCAAATATTACATCTGACAAATTGACTTTGTACTCAGGATTATCAACCGTTAACTCAACTTTGTCAAGTTCTTTTGCTACTGGAGCACGGTTCACATTCCATACATCTACACTAATAGTTGTCTTAGATACTTTACCGTGCTCATCATCAGCTACAATGATAAACGTTTGTGTTCCTTGCTCTTCGAAGCTTGGAGAATACTTAAAGTTTACAACTCCATCAGCATAAGTAAGCTCAGTTAAATCGTTAGCTTCTTCAAGTACAACACTAGTAATTGCGTGTCCTTCAGCATCAACAACATCATGAGAAACTTCGTATACTTCACCTTCATTCATAGCGTGCTCATGAATTGGAGCACCACCAATAACAGGCCCTTGATTGCTACGCATGTGCATAGTTACTTCAGACATTGGCAATTCAGGATCGTTAGTAAGTACAGTTAGAGTAGCGTAAGAATCTTCTTGTAAAGCTCTACTTGCATGGAATCCTAATTCAATATCACTAGTTGTACCATTATCTACAATACCAGTAATTGAGGAATTGATAGTTAACCAGTTGCTTTCTCCTTTAGTAACTTCCATAGCTTTCATCATCCAACCATGACCATAAATACCATTAGATGCTCCAGCATCATACCATTCTCCATCAGATGAAGCAACATAGAATGTTTGAGGTAAGTTCTTATCTAATTTAGCAATACCTTGTGGGTAAGCAATATTCATAGCATACTCAAGTACTACATAGAATCTCTCGTAAGGATATAGTTCAATTTCAGTACCTAAATCAATTGTTAAGTAACTTCCACTAGGATCTGGTTCAGTCATTTCGTGAGCGTAAGTAAGCTCACTTACAGTAACTGCTGTACTAATATCTGATCCAACTAATACTCTTACAACTATATCAGACTTAAGCATATCACCCGGTGCATACCAAGTACTAATTGCTGATAAGTTGAATCCAGTTTCTGGTGCACTATAAGCTGTAGCTAAAGTAATAGTTGTACCTTCTCCATAACCTACTAGAGTAGCTGGAACTTCTTCAGTGTCATATTCTAAAACAGTAGCGTAATCCTCTACATTTTGAACGCTTGCAGAATTAACATCTACTTCAATTTGAGATAAAATAGCATTACTGTATGGACTATTTGCAGTGTATTGTGCAACTGAAGCAGGTGCAGTTCTGTTGTAACCAACACTTAAACTGTACTCCAATTCAGCTTGTCCATTCATATTACTAAACTCTCTAGTAACAATAGTTTCGCTATTATCATCAATAGACAATACTTCAATATCGCTATTATCAAGTTCGAAAACAGGTGGCAATACAGGTAATGCACTTAGTGCAATTTCTGCATTAGTTGGTAATGTAGAAGTAACAACTAACACATCCTCTAATGTATTACCGTCAACTACATTTGGAGTAACAACTACTCTATAGTTTAATTTATCTTGAGGATAAAAAACTATTGGAGCATCTAAAGTTAAAGGAAAATCAACCCATTCCCATATCCAATAATCTCTGTTAAATACATATTCTTGCAATTTGGCATGTGTACCATTCTTGAAAGAAATTGATTTAATTGTATCAACTGCATTACCAGAGTTAATTACCGAAATATTTGCATAGTAAGATCTCCATACTGTATTTCTTTCGTAAGTCATAACCTCTCCTAAATCCAAAGACTCTTCAGAGAAAGTAACTAATGCTTCACCATTAACTTTTAAAGAAACTGGTATTTCAGCTACAGGACTTAAAGCCGTATTATTCTGAACTAATAGAGTAGAATTATAATCTCCACCAATCATATTTGTAGCATCGAAAGATAAATCGAAAGTCTGAGATTCTCCAGCAGAAACTCTATACTTTTGAGAAGGTATAAATTCAATTGCTGTGTTTTCAGTAAAATAATTCTGATTACGTTGAATCTGAATATGATCAGTTGCATCGCCGTTTTTAATTCCTGTTACAGAATTTCTCATATCAGCATATGCTGGCAATTTATATTGGAACTTAATTGTTCCGTTTTTATGGATAATTGCCTGGAAACTATAAGGATCTCCAAATCCGAAAGGTCCAATAAATTCGTTCCATGTAACAACAATTTTATCTTCGTAAACTTGATAGAATACTCCAGAAGTTTCGCTTGCAGAGTAACCTTGAACACCCCAATAAGGAGCTATAACATTATAAGGCTCAGAGTCATCTCCCAAATCATGTCCAAACAAGTATGCTACTGTTTGTTCATCGAAAGAAATAATTCCTGAGAAACCTATATATAGCTTCGAGAATTTTTGATTATAAAACTCAAACTCGAAAGGTAGTTCAACTCCATCCCAGAAATCTTTTGAAATATCAGGATAAGATAAAGCAACAGGGTTATCTAAATTTTGCCAAACATAAGTAGGACCATTCTCCATCTTACTTGTTCTGTAAGCATAAGAGAATTCTGGAATATCTGATCCTTGTGTAGAAGTAAAACCTATTTCACTTTTAAAAGCTTGTAGCCATTCAGTACCTGCAATAGTAAGCTCCAATTCATGTCCACCATCGTTAGTTACAACAAGCTCGTCTAAAGCTTTTTCTCCAGAGTTCAACACCATAGAGTACTCTGTTTTATCTGTAGCAAACATAGGACCTTCGATTACATTAGCTGTGAAATCAGCAGTTAAAGTAGCTCCATCACCATCAGTAATAATCAACTTATCAGTAATAGATTTTACAGCATCAGTTTTTAAAGAAACTTCAACAAAATATGTTTGTTTAGCATTTATACTAAGCGCTTCAAAATTGTTAACAGTAAAGTTATCATTCTCAAATGCCATACTGGATAAATCAATGGCTTTAGTTCCAATATTCTTAATTTCGAAAACATCATTTAATGTCACGTTTTGGAATAAATCGCCATAGTCTTTACTTACCACGTTAAGTGTTAATTCTGAATTACCTCCAGAGTTTACATCAACATTAAATCTAACAAGTTTTGATTTGTTTACTGGATCGTTACTTAAAACTGTTAAGTATTCATCAAAGTTACCCTCGTTAAGTTTGCTAGCAGAGATAGTAACATCAACATCTACACTACCACCTGCATCAATAACGCCTGAAGTATTTGTAGCACTAGTAATAATTCCTCTTCCTGGGCTCTTTACACTAATTGTTGTTGAATCAGTAAGTATAAGTCCGTTTCTGTCATAATAGTTTTTAATAGCCAAACCATCAGTGATCTCTCTATTTTCTATACCTATATGGATAGCTCTTATTTCGCGAGCACCATAATTTACAAAGCGTTGGTATTTAAACTCAATATCTCCACTGTCTTTAATAATAATCTGGAAAGTAATTTTTCTATCAGGAACATTATCAAGATTTCTGAACATATCAGTATATTGTATAACAATACTTCCAGGATATCTTTTGTAATGAATACTTCCTCCGTTTACTAAATCTAACATATGAAACATTGCCGAAATCATTCCTTCAGGGTTATATTTCTTAAGGAAACCAGCTGTAGAGTTAAATGCAGACTTAGTTGTTAAAGAAAGAAGGCCGTAATTAGTAATATACATACTATCAACCGACTCACCGAAATACTGAAAATCGAAACCTAAAGCAACTCTATAATATTTATTATGAGTACTAGCAGTATAGAAATCTGTAATATCTGTACCTGTTGTTCTAATATCTTCCCATACAAATTCAGCAGGGTTATTATTCATCTCATAAGCATAACCAAACTTAGATACAGCACCTAAATCAGCTTCAACAATACTTAAATCATCTACAAATGCAGGTAAGGCATATGTAAGAGGATAAGCTCCAACGTTATTGATAGAGAAAGTAGAAACGATATCATCATTACCCATAGCAACATCTGTTAAAAATGTTTCTTCTGGTGCAATAGTTACAACTGGTGGAGTTTCTCCAACACCATGTAATCTTATAACATGAGTAACACCACTTTTACTTACAAGTGTGAAATTAGCATTTATACTTCCTGTTGCTGATGGAGTAAACTTTAGTTTAACTTCTATGCTTGCTTTTGCAGCAATCTTACTTACGTAACCAACAAGTTCGAAATCTGCATTATCAATTTCTTTTGATAGAACTACAAAGTTTCCAAGACCAATATTTTCAACCTCAACAATTACTTCTTTTTCAGTTCCTACAAACAGACTTCCAAAATCTACAATATTAGCAGTAGAAAGAATTGGTTGATGCCCTGCTACAGTAACTTTTAAAGGAATTCTTAAAGGAGAATTCTCAGTATCATTTGAGTTTAGAACTACGTTAGAATCATAAACACCGTTCATAATCTTATCAGCACTTATGCTCATATTTACATCTTGAGTACCTACACCATTAATTGTTCCTTCAGCAGGATCAAAAGAAATATAATCTCCAAGTGGTGCAACTGTACTTTCTACTTTTACATTCCAAGCATATCCACCAGCAAAAGCTTCAGATAATAACATCCATGATTTACCCATATCTAAACTTACATATGAATTATCTGAATATTGTTGCTCTAAAGCACTACCAGCTCCAAGAGGGTATACGTTACCAGCAGGTGCGTGGTAAACAACCCAGAAAGACTCACCTTCTTCGAAGAATAAATGTTCGCTTAGAGTAGTGTAATAGTTTTTATATGTATCTCTATATGGTGCTTGTCCTTGTTCTACTAACAATAAATTTGACTTATTAATAGCATCACCTTTGTAAATCTCTACAACGAAAGGACCATCTTCTACATCTAAACTCATGTTTGCAGATATTCTAGTAAGGTTGAAACCTTCAGGACTTGAAACATAAAATTTAGTAGCAGATGAAACTGTGAGTGTAGAATCAGAATCTCCAATAAAAACACTCAAGTTAGCAGATAGCATGTTTGTTTTTTCCCAAGAAGCAAGTTTTGGTGCTGAAACTATTTCAATATCGCTATTGTCAACAGTTTCTACCATAAGATCTATATTTCTTGTAGCACTACCTGTCTTTGCAACTGGATACTCTACATTATTATATGATAGTTTTACTTTAATAGTTCTAGTCTCAATATTATAAGTAAGAATACCTGATTTAGTATTTTCTATCTGTAATATTTCTTGGTTTACAGATGAAGAAGATACATCAATTACACTAGCAATTGTTTCAGTAATGATACTTGCACCAGGACCTTCGTTTGTTGTTCCTTTAATCACATTTGAAATTAAAGACTCATTACCCCACCTATCAAGAGCAGTAACAACAAAGTAGTACATAGTTTGGAATTCTAAGTTACTAACTTGAGTCTCAATTAAATCTCCCTCTGCAGAGAAAATATCATTTTCAATCTCCATCATTGAAGCACTTGCAAAGTTATCCTGAGTGATTTCACTCTCAGAGTAATAAACTTTGTAAGATGCAGGAGTACCGTCATCATCAGTAGGGTTTGTCCAAGAAAAAGTTGCATAATCTTGAGATATACCTGTTAAAGCTAAATCGTCAACTAATTCAGGTGCAACACCATTATCAACAGCAATTGCTAGGTAAGCATTAGAAATACCTATACCTAATTGTCCAACATAGTCTTCGTTGTGCATATCAACGTTATCAACACCAGAAAACAATCTGCTTCTTAAATCTTGATTTGTGAACTCGTCCGATCCAAATTGAGACACTATCAATGCTGCTATACCAGAAACATGAGGACAAGCCATTGAAGTACCTTGTAAGTAACCGTACTTATCATCAGGAAGTGTACTTAACACTCCTGCAGTAATATCTAAAGCCTGAGCTCCACCATAAGATGCTATATCTGTCCAAGTACCATAGTTAGAATAACCAGCTTTCTTATAATTTGGTCCTAACCCTGAAACAGCTATTGCTGATTCATAAAACCCAGGATAATAATCACCATTACTACCAGAGTTACCAGCAGCAAAGATAACTACACCACCACTCATCGGACTTCCAGCATATTTTCCAGCTTCAGAGATGAAATAATCAATTGCATCTGCAACAGATTGTTCCATACTTCCTGGCCTAGTATACCCCCAAGAGTTTTGAGAAATTACAGCACCATTATCAGCACCATAAACGATAGCCTCAGCAAAGTTTCCAACACCTCCAGCTTCGTCAAAAACCTGACAAGACATAAGTCTTACTCCATCGTTGCTACCACTACCACCGGCTACACCAGCTACGCCAACACCATTATTGTTTACTGCTCCAACAGTTCCGGCAACGTGTGTACCGTGAAAATGCGCAGTAATACGTGCATCATCTCTAATAAAGTTATAACCATTAACGTCATCAACGTAACCATTGTTGTCGTTATCTATATCTTCATCACCATCTTTTTCATTAATATTTACCCATAGGGCTCCTGCTAAATCTTTATGATCAATGTCTATACCACCATCTACAATAGACACTACTATATCAGTGCTACCAGTATTAATTTCCCATGCTTTATAAGCATTGATATCGGCTCCTGTTTCCTCCCAAGTTTCAGTACCGTTATTGTGATAATGCCACTGTGCTCCTAAATAAGGATCATTAAAAGGTAAACCTTCATAGGTAACTTCAGTATTATCCATGTATTTAGGTGCTCCAACTTCAAGAGTTTTAGCTCTTAAACCTTCAGCAATTTGTACATCTTTTGAATTTAAATAGTTATTTACAACTGAGCTTATATTAGCCTCAAGGTTCATATCTATTTGATACCACAGATGTAAACCATGCTTAATATGTTTTGCTTCATTTCTTCCAGCATGTCTGAAAACACGCTGCATATTATTAACTCCATAAGTTTGAGCTAAAGCATCCATAGTTTGTACTCCTACACTTAGGATACCTCCTTTAGATGACGCAGGTTGTGCAGACATATCGTCTACAGCTTCCTGAGTAAGCTTTACTCTAATTTTACCAGGAACGAACCCTTCGTTCTGGGCAAAGGAGTTTATTGAAAAAACCATTAAAAAAATGGTAATCAATTTCCTTAAATTTTTGGAAATTTCTCTCATATACAATTGTTTTTAGATTAAGTTAATTATTAGTTATTTTTGGTTATTAGTTTTCTCTTCTATATCCTTCTTTAAAAACTTAGTCAGTTTATTTAAAGCACTATTTCTTGCCCTTAATAGCTCCTCCAATTCTTCAATACTTTCTGTTTCTTCTTCATTATTCATAACTTCGTAAATTGATTTTTCCTAGTAAATTTAGCTGCCTCTGATTTTGATATTGCAATACTAGAATAAGATTTCAGTGAAGAAAGAAAACAGGGCTGCATAACGACTGAACAACATAAAAAAACACTTGAACAATAATTGCACAAGTGCCTTATCTAATTGAAGTACAGATGATTAAAAAAGGAGATGTATTATGATAATTATATAGAAGGGTGTGAGAAATCTATTGTTTTTTTAATTTATCATCTAAATAAAATGACAAATCCTATCCTTTTGGATGTAAAAGGGAAGCTTTTTTTTGATGAAAATGCAAATCTTAGTAATATGAAAGTGGATATATTATTATAAACAAAGTGAAGTTACCTGTATTTATTTAAACATATTAATTATTGTATGCTTTGTAATTATATAATATTAAAGCCTCTTATTTCAGATATTTCAACAATGAGGTATTATACAAATTACAATCTTGTACTTCAATAACTTATACTTAAGCTGTCTAGTCCTGAAATAGCGATACACTAAAATCACAGTGTAATGAAATCATTAGAAAAGACAGGGTACACCAAACGTACTCAAAAAGATTACTCCGATTCTTTTAAATTTCAATTAGTAGAAGAAATAGAGCAAGGACTTCTTACAAAAAGGCAAGCAAAAGAAAAATATGGTATTCAGGGCGACTCAACAGTTAGCAAATGGTTAAAAAAATATGGTAACTTTGATTGGGAACACCAATCATCTTTTTCTATGTCAAATACACCAGAACAGAAAATACTAGAGTTAGAAGCTAAAGTAAAATTATTAGAAAAGCAGAAAGCTCGCGCAGAACATTTAGCGGAAAGAGCAGATAAAAAAGTAATTATTTTTGATATGTTAGTAGATCTAGCAGAGAAAGAATATGATATTGATATCAGAAAAAATTACACACCCGAGTTATCGACGACTACAAAGAACAGCAAAAAGAAACATTAGTTTCTACCTGTGAATTACTCGGGGTAAATAGACAGGTATATTATAGATCAATAAAGTCAAGAGAACGCAAGCAAGCGATAGCTAAAATAGTGATATCATTGGTTCGTGGCATACGTAACCTAATGCCTAAGTTAGGCACTAGAAAGCTTTATCATCTGTTAGAAAATAAATTATTAGAGTTGAATGTAGGTAGAGATAAGTTGTTTAGGATATTACGAGCAAACCATATGCTAATAAAATCAACCAAAAGCTATCATATAACAACTGACTCACATCATAGATTTAGAAAACATAAAAACATAATAAGTACCTTAGAAATAGAAAAACCAGAATCCATTTGGGTTAGTGATATTACATATGTAGGGCCTAGAATTAATCCTTCATACTTAGCTCTAGTTACAGATGCATATTCTAAGAAAATAGTAGGATATAATGTATCTAATTCTTTAGCTTCAGAAGGCTCTATTAAAGCACTAGATATGGCTTTAGAGAATCGGATGTACAAAAATCAGACTTTAATTCATCACTCAGATAGGGGGTTACAATATTGCTCAAATGAGTATCAAAGAATATTAAAAAGCAACAATGTGAAATCAAGTATGACTGAAAAATATGATCCATACGAAAATACTATTGCAGAAAGAGTCAATGGTATATTAAAGCAAGAGTTTAATATAGCTAGAAACGTTAAAGATTTAAGTATTAAAAAAGAACTGATTAAAAATGCAATAGAAATATATAATAATTATAGACCTCATTTATCTAACCAAATGTTAACCCCTAATAAAATGCATGAATAAAATCAAAAGAAAAGTGTATAAAACAAAAAAGTTGAACAATGATATCATTGTCCAACTTTAAATTATAAATTTAATCCGTTAATAATCTGTATCGATTATTTAGGACTAGACAATTGTAGGTTATACTATAATCCAACTAAAAACTCATACAAGCTGATAGTAGAGTTTGATAAATCGAATTTTTTTCTCAATCTATATCTAGCTACTTCTATTGATCTAAGACTTTGACCCGTAATTGAAGAAATTTCTTTAGATGACATATCCAATTTTAAAAATGCACACAAGCGTCTTTCATTAGAAGTGAGATCATAAATATTGAGGCTTTCATAAAAGGTATCATTTATAGAATTAAAATATGTTTCAAATTCTACCCATACATCTTTGTCAATAACCTGGTTTAATCTTTTTATTATCGGTAACAATAAAGCCTTATTTTCCTTTTTTAGCTTTCCAAGTATCAAAGATAATTCATTTGACTCAGCTTGTATAAATTCATTCTTTTTTACGAGGTACATAACTTTTGTCATAACCTCTTTCTTTTTATGTTCCAGCTCTTCTGCTAATAAATCATTCTTAAGTTCAGTCCTCTGGTGTATTAGATTTTTTCTGACCATTTTTTGTTTATTACTAGAATAGAAAAAGAAAGTAATTACGGCAATGAGAATAAAGATTATAGCTATTATGACTAGTTTAAACTCCCTTTCTTTGCTTCTCGCCAATTCCATTTCTTTACTAAGCTCATTATCATACTTAGATTTCAATAGACTTAATTTATCTTTTTGATACTTATGAGTAATAACACTATCAAGGTCGTGTCTTTGTCTTAGATAAGAATATGCCTCTTGATACTTATATTCTTTTAAACTTATTTTCTCTAATAAGTCATACACATAAGTACTAATATGATCAGAATTAAGACGTTCTGTAATTGCTAAGGTTTGCTTTAAGTAGTCAACAGCTTTATCATTCTTATTTTGTATGAAATATATTTGGCCTATATGTCCTTTTGATAAAGCTATACGATAACTTGATCCTTCTTCTTTTCTAACTTTTAGAGATTCAAAAAAATATTCAAGAGCCTTATCATAATTTCCATTAATTTCTTCTAAGGTACCTAAATTAGAATATGCATCACCTTTAACAGAAAGGCTATTTATTTTATTACCTATCCTTAATCCTTCTAAATATCTTACTTCAGCATTTTCAAAATCATTTAATCTTTGATATGCAATTCCAGAATTGGTATATGCAGATGCACCTAAATCTGAATAAAGAAATGAATTTGGTATTAACTCAAGGGTTTTATCGAAATTTTTTATACTCTCTTTCCACTGATGATTCATTAATCTAATCTTACCAATATTGAAATTAGCTAAAGCTATTCTTAAACTATCTTTTGATATTACTGATCTATTTAGCTCTTTATAGTAGTAGTCAAGAGAAACGCCATAGTTACCTTGAAAAAAATAAGCTCCTCCGATACTGATATTAATTATCGAGACTATTGAATCATTGTCAATGCCTTTAGAAACATCCTCTGCTTTATGCATGTAATATATAACAGAGTCAATATCTACTTCTTTAAAGCTATTAGCCTTTTGAATATATATATTAAATCGTTCAAGATCTAATGAAGATTTATCTTGTGCTGAAAGATTAAAGGAAGAGACAATACTTACAAATATGATTAATAATATATGTTTTGACCAATTGTACATAGTAATATATTCTTATTCTTTAGGTTAGAATTAAGCGTTATAAAGATATAAACAAATTGTTGTATTACTAAAAATAAAAAATTATAACATTTAAAAACTTCAAACTAAAACATAAATTATAGTTTACTTATTAAGTATCCTTACACCTATATAAGATGGACCAGGTTATAACCAGTTACACACAATTACATTTATGGATTATTTATTACCTGAATACTGTTTAAATATATTTTTTATCAGCAACAACATAAATGTTAAAGTTTTGTTCAGGAGAGATTGTTGATCTAGTCGTATTTAAAATGTTCTAACATAACCAACATAAGGAATTGGTGTTTCTGCATCGGTAATAAACGCAACACCAAAATCAAATGAATTTTCCCTAGAGATAATTCTTAAACCGTGTATTCCTATATAAGTACTTTCGTCACCAGGTAACAAATAGTTTTCGGTAAGTAGTGCAACGTAATTACTTATTCTACTGGTTCCTGATAACATAAT
>LGVF01083723.1_pt1 | contig 20317 bp, 20 predicted proteins | sample 469901 | NCBI WGS metagenome assembly LGVF01 (sample SAMN03893561, study PRJNA290197) | marine sediment metagenome | material: sediment; isolation source: combined push core samples #3730, #5133, and #5579 collected at Hydrate Ridge | place: Pacific Ocean: Hydrate Ridge
TTTTGGTAGCGGGGGCAGGATTTGAACCTGCGACCTTCGGGTTATGAGCCCGACGAGCTACCGAACTGCTCCACCCCGCGACATCGAAAAGGCAGAGTACCGGCTGCCGACTGGATTGTCAAGACTATTTGCTGATCAGCGCCGTTTTACCAGGGGAGCAGAAGAGATCCGATCGGCCTTGAGAGACCGAACAGCCCCATCGGCATCCGCTTTGCTGACAAAAGGACCAGCATAGACCCGATACCAAATTCCCTTGGCCCCGAGATCAACATCCTCAACAAAAGCCGCATAGCCCTTCTTTTTCATGCGATTGCGCAGATCATCAGCGCCCTGACGCTGCTTCACCGATGCAACCTGCACCAGATAACTGCCGCTGGCAACGGCGGCAGGCTTGCTGCTCACCGGCTTTGAAGCCACGGGTAACACCGGCACAGCAACTGGCTTTGGTTTTGGCGTCGCTACGGATTTAACCGGTTCCTCTGTTTTAATCGGCAACGGGCTGATCGCCTCCGGCGCGGGTTCCGTCTTTGTCGGTTCCGGCGGCAAGTTAATCCCACTACCGAGGGCGTTTTGCTGACCTTCAGCCAGGGTTTCATAGAAGGTCAACTGCTGGCTTTGTGTCTCTTCTGCCGTTGCCGGCACTTCAGAACGGACCTCCGTCTTTACTTGCGCAGCCTCATCCTGTGGGGCTGCCAGTGGTTTTTGCATCGGCAGGCGTTCTTCGGCAACCAAGCTCTCTTGACCGCTTCTGCCAACCATCACCCCGAGAAAAAAACAAATCAGACCAACAACCAATAGCATGGACACCATGAACAGCGTCTGCTTTTTTTCCATACGCCGCTGTGAGCGGGACACCACCTGTTGAGTCATTGCAGAACCTCCTATCTACATTCTTTCCGGTGCGGAAACCCCAAGGAGCAAGAGGGCATTTTCAAGAACGATCCGTACCCCGTTGATCAAATACAACCGAGCACGGCTGGTTTCCATATCGTCGGTCAAAACCCGGCCCTTGTTGTAATAGGAATGGAAGCGGGCGGCAAGGTCCTGCAGATAAAAAACAACACGATGTGGCTCGAAATGTTGGGCAGCCCCTTCGATAACCTCCCCATAACGGGAAAGCTGTTTGACCAAGGCAAGCTCATCCTCCAAGGTCAATTGACTGAAGTCGACCTCGCCGGCAGCGGGCAGCGTGATCCCAGCTTCGGCGGCATTACGATTGATGCTACAGACTCGCGCATGAGCATACTGGACATAGTATACCGGATTTTCGTTGCTCTGTTTTTTGGCCAACTCGAGATCGAAGTCGAGTTGGCTATCTGAGCGGCGGGATAAAAAGAAAAACCGGCAGGCATCCTTACCAACTTCATCGATAACTTGGCGCAGAGTAACGAATTCCCCGGACCGGGTACTCATGGCCACCGGTTTGCCCTCCCGCAACAGGTTGACCAGCTGAACCAAGATGCACTGCAGATCGTCAACATCTCTTCCCAAACCAGCTAAAACCGCCTTCATGCGCGGCACATAGCCATGATGATCGGCACCCCATACATCAATCACCAGGTCAAAGCCGCGCTCATACTTTTCCTTATGATAGGCGACATCCGAGGCAAAATAAGTGGTAACACCATTGGATCGGACCAGAACCCGGTCCTTGTCATCACCAAAGTCGGTGGTTTTGAACCAGTGGGCTCCGTCCAATTCGTAGGTCAGTCCGCGCTCCTTAAGAAAGGCGATGCCACGCTCGACTTCACCCCGATCATAAAGGCTCTGCTCGCTATACCAATTATCGAAACGAACGCCAAAGTCCTCTAAGTCCCGATCGATGCCGTCGCGAATTCGTCCGCCACCATAAACTCCGATCTGCTCAATGGCCTCCTCCTCAGGCAGCTCGAGCAAAGCACGACCCTGGGTCTCCAACACCTCTTGGGCGAGGTCCCGAATGTAATCGCCCTGATAGCAATCGTCAGGAAACTCAACGGCTTCGCCGAGCAATTCTCGATACCGCAACAACAGGGAGCGACCGAGGGTCTGCATCTGGTTGCCGGCATCGTTCAGATAATATTCGCGCTGCACCTGATAGCCGGCAGCATTCAGGACCGCCGCCACGGCGTCGCCGGTGGCGGCGCCCCGTCCGTGACCGATATGCAAGGGACCGGTGGGATTGGCACTGACAAACTCTACCTGAACTTTTTTTCCCTTACCGAAATTGCTTTGGCCATAATCGGCTCCACGGCGCAGGACCTCATCAAGGATTTCAAACCAGTGACCTGAGGCGAGAAAAAAGTTGATAAACCCTGGACCGGCGATCTCGACCCGCCCCCACTCAGCGGCGCTTTCTTCGAGAACAGAGACAAGTGCTTCGGCCACTTTGCGCGGGGCCATTTTTTCCGCTCGCGCCAACACCATAGCGATGTTGGTCGAAAAATCACCGTGCTCGGCACGAGCCGGCACCTCAAGGGCAACCTCAGGTAGTTGTGTCGATTTCAGGGTGCCTCGCTCGTAACAAATCTGCCGAGCGTTGCATATATGTTGCTTCAAACGTTGATTCATGGACATATCTTTCTGTTCTGGCTTTCCGTTCTGGGAATACCCTTCGCTGGGTAAAAAAAACAGGCCTAAGCCTGCAGGAAGATAAAGCAGTGTATGTTAGCCTCAGGCTATTGCAACTGTCAAGAACCGCTGCAGAAAGACACAAAAAAGGCCCCGGCAACTGCCGGGGCCGAAAATCAATAAAACACGACCTAGCGAGAAACCGGTGTCTCGGGATCAGCTGCATCCTTGTCGCTGCCTTGAGCAAACTGATAAACCAGTTCGTCCTCTTTGACCATGCCCAACTCCCGGCGGGCAATCGCCTCAATATACTTGCGATCCGAACGCAACGCCTCAATTTCTTCCTTTAATTGTCGGATAACCGTTTCCTGCTGCTGCACTTCAGCTTCCAAGGCGGCATGATGGCGACTAGCCTGCAAAGTACGCAAAATCCCCTTTTGACCGAACAGGGCAAAACCGAGAATAATCAATATCAGCAGAAGGGGTATCAGCGGCAGTCGCATCCCTGTACTCGGTTGCTCGTTTTTTTGCTCATTGTTCATCTACAAAACCCTCAATAAATCGCTGGTCGAAACTAGGGGCATGGTAGCATCACAGGACTACAGCAGCAAAACACAAACTGTTATCGCAAAACAATTCGATCGCTAATTTTTTGCAGCGAATTTTTACCGATGCCTTTTACCTTAAGCAAGTCTTCCACTGCGGCAAAGGGGCCTTTAGCCGTACGATAGTCGATAATCCGCTGAGCCGTCACCTGACCGATGCCGGGCAGGGTCTGTAGTTCTTTGGCCGAAGCAGCGTTGACATTGATTGGAGCTGCGACCGATTTAGCCGTTGCAGCCTGAGTAGGAGCGGCGTTGGCTAGCGACATCCAAGGAGCAACAAACAACAAACTAAGCATCATAGCCAGACAACTGAACACCTTCTTCATGTGACCTCCTATTTTCGTTAGGCAAAGGTTGACGAACACGCTAATCCTAAAACAAGCAATCGCAATCAAGATTAGCCAAAACAAACATTTGTCAACACTAACTAACACGGAAACACCGAAAGATCAAACTTTTTTTTATTTTTCCTAATTAAGGAACATGAGTCTTCATTCTCATGAGCCTTTATAGTTTCCGGTTGCCAAGGGAAAAGCGCCAATTTTCGAGGGATATACAACGCAAACTCAGAGAGGTTTACGGCGGTTACCGGGATGAGTGGTAAAATCAAGGCCGGCTAGAGCGAAATTAAGCATCACTTCCTGATCACTGGGACGATTACGATAGGTCAGATATAAGCTCCAGCATTGGGCCCGATATTCGAGATTGAGAACCTGTTCAAGGTCAACTCCACCCTGCAACGAGTAGCGATTCGAAAAGCTGAGATAAAGAGGCTTGAGGAGGGCCAGGCCAAGGGTGGTGGCAAGATATTCCTGGGAATCCAAGGCGTAACTGTAACGCAAAGAGAGAGAATTGCCTTTTTGGTCCTTAAGGCCAGTGTCAGCGTGAAAAGTCAGGAAATTATTCGGCCCGCTGATATCGTAGCGACTGTCAATGTCGATATAGCTCTGACGTGTCGGCCGCAGGATAAGTTCGGCCCGTATATCAGAAAAAGGATGACTCTGCGACAAAGGGGACAGGTAGCGCGGAGATTCCTCGATATCGAATTCCTGGGCCAGGCGCAGATAGAGAAATTCACGATAGTCGATCAGGCCGTTAGGCGCTTCACTGCGAGCAACCAGCCGGTTAATTAGACCGTAACTGATGGTGTTGCGTCCGGAAAGGGAGTCTTCATTCTCGAACTGGGGCAGATCGGATTGATCCTCGAAAGGGCGATACTGGTAGAGGACTTCCGGCTGGAGTACATGCTGAACCTTATCCACGCTCTTTCCGCTAACAGCATAAATACGGGCAAGACGGGAGCTGAGCCGGGTCGAAAAGTCGAACAGGCCATCACTCTGCTCACCTTGGGAACTGGTATAGAGACGCTCTTGGTAGCCGAGTTCGGTAGTCACATCAAGCACCCCACCAAAGCGAAAAACTCCACTCAGGGCCGGCCGCAGGCTCAAACGACTGCCCTTAAGACCCTCCTTGCGCCAAAAATTAACGGCACTGGAATCAAGATCGAAATAAAAAGGGCTATCCCCCAAACGACGTTTAAGCATGGCGAACCGTAAATCAGGCAGGCGCTGCAAGGTTTCATCGTTACTCTTCTCAAGATTTTTAGTGTATTTCACCTGGCCGGCCAGGTTATTTTTTCCCCAGTGGCGACTGGCTGCAATCACCGAGTCTGTCTTGTCCTTATTGTACTCACCAGCCGCTTCACCAAAGTCGGCAAAGAAGTCACGATCGCTGACAAAGTCAACATCAGCGATCAAACGGACCCGACCCGGCAGAGTGCCACTATGACGCCAGTCAAAGGCAAAGCGGTCATCGTAGCCACTGAAACCGCTAACGTGATAGCCCTTCAAAGCCCCTTCGTTATCATGCCCATAAAAGTAACGGTATTCCAATCCCTTGCCCAGTCCAAGCCGAGAGAGATAATCGAGATAAAGGGTGGCGTCCTGATTGCGAGAGATAACCTGATAATAGCTCATAAAGAGCTGCGCGCCGCGCGTGTCGGAATAGCCGACACTCGGTATTAACAGACCCGACTCCCGTTCAGTCTTGACCGGATAGCCGAAGACCGGCAGGTAAAGAATTGGCACATCATAGATATGGAACTTGACGTGCTTGGCCCAGGCAAAACCGCCAATAGTGACGTCGAGTTCGCGAGCGGTAAACTTCCAGGAAGGCTTCGGGCCGTCGCAGCTGGTGAAGGTGCCATTCTCTACCCGATAGCTGTGCTCGCCCGTCTTGGCAATAGAAGTGCCGGAAATGTGAAACTTCGGTTCGTGAACCAAGATTCGCCCATTGACGACCTGTCCGATACCGCTGGCCAGATTGAGGAACATTTCATCACCGAACAATTCACCATCGGGATCGCTGAAATGCACATTGCCAAAGGCTTCGGCCTCGCTGGTATCGTCCTTAAAGCGAACCCGATCGGCGCGAAGTTCCTGCTCCCCCTGACGCAGCACAACCTCGCGCTCCGCAAGATAGGTGCCGGAGACCTGATCAAAGGCCATCTCCTCCGCTTCAAGCTGTACAGGCTCCTGCGAGCTACCCCTTTCGGATTTGGCCCCGAAAGCCAGCTGCACCGAGCAAACCAACAAACAGCCTGCCAGTGCAAGATGCCACCATATTACTTTTTGCTTCACCGTTAAGCCCCCTCCTGAGCCATCAAATACTCACGGGCAGCCGCTACCAGAAAAAGGGAGCCGGCCACCAGAATAATTTCCCCCTGCTGACGGTCAGCCAGGGCCGCAGCCAAAGCGGTCGCCGGGTTAGCGAAGCAATCAGCAGCAAGCCCGAACTCGCCAGCCAAATGGGCGATGCTCTCCGCGGCTACAGCATCCTCGACAGGCGGCACGGTACAATAAAGGCCGTCGACCAGCGGCAGTAGAGGTCGCAGAATATTGGCGATATCCTTGCTCGCCTTGGCGCCTACCACCCAGCGAATACCGGCCACAGACAGGGAAGTAAGATAGGCGGCCAACACCTCGGCTCCCCCTTCGTTGTGGGCTCCATCGAGTAGTATCTTCCGTTCTTCCCGCCACCATTCGAGACGACCGGGCCAGCGCGCTGCAGCAACACCCTCCCGCAGGGCCACCGTAGGCAACTCATGCCCCTGGCGCCGCAGGATTTCAGCCGTCGCCAGAGCCACCCCCAGGTTATGGTGCTGATGCACCCCGTGCAGGCCGCTTTGCAGCTTGGCCAAGAACAGCTCGAGGCCTTGGTAGTCAAAGCCGTTTTCTACTGTCTCCACTGAAAATTCCCGACCATAACGATAAACGGGCGCCTGGAAATCTTTAGCCCTGTCGCAGAGCACCTTTAATGCGGCAGGTGGCTGCTGGCCTAGTACAAGAGGTATCTGCGACTTGATAATGCCTGCCTTTTCAGCGGCGATGGTGGCAAGGTCGGCCCCCAGATGTTCGCTATGATCCAGGCATATGGGGGTGATAATCATTACCTGAGGCTGTACCACATTGGTTGCATCGAGTCGACCGCCCATGCCGACCTCGAGAATTGCCACTTCAACCTCTTGCCGCTGAAAATGGAGCAGCGCCATGGCAGTGGTAAATTCAAAAAAGGTGACAGGGATACCATCGCTGGCAGCTCGAACCGACTCGATCAAAGCCACCGCTTCTGCTTCGCTGATAGCCTGGCCGTCGATGCGAATACGCTCGGTGAAGGAATGGAGATGAGGGGAACTGTACAGACCGGTTCGCCGACCGGCCTGAAGCAGGATGGAAGCGAGCCCGACGCAAACCGAGCCCTTACCGTTGCTACCGGCGACATGGACGATAGGATAAGTCCGTTCAGGATGCTGCAGACGGCACAGGATCTGGCGGATATTTTCCAGGCCGAGCTTGATACCAAACCGCTGGAGCCCGTAGAGGTAGTCGAGGCTCTCCCGGTAGTCCATGACTCAGTTCTTGGTGAAGACGTGCAGAATCTGGGAAAGACGCTGCTTCATCTCCGGCCGGCGCACGATCATGTCGATCATGCCGTGCTCAAGTAGATATTCGGAACGTTGAAAGCCGTCGGGCAGCTTCTGACGAATCGTCTGTTCGATAACACGGGGGCCGGCAAAACCGACCAGGGCCCTCGGCTCGGCCATGTTGATGTCGCCGAGCATGGCGAAACTGGCGGTGACCCCGCCGGTGGTCGGGTCGGTCAACACTGAAACGAAGGGTAACCCCGCCTCTTTGAGACGAGACAGAGCAGCACTGGTTTTAGCCATTTGCATCAAAGAGAGGATGCTCTCCTGCATGCGAGCGCCACCAGAAGAGGAAAAGACGATGCAGGGCCAACGCTCTGCCAGAGCCTTCTCGATAGCCCGTGTAACCTTTTCTCCCACGACCGACCCCATGCTGCCGCCCATAAAGGCAAAATCAAAGACCGCCACCACCACCGGCAGTTCCTCGATGGTGCCGGTGCCTGCAACCAGAGCAGAATTACTACCACACTTTTTGCTTGAAGCCTTGAGGCGATCTTTATAGCGCTTACTGTCCTTGAAATCGAGAAAATCGACGGATTTCATACCCGCATCCATCTCGACAAAGGAGCCTTCATCGAGAATCAGAGCAATGCGCTCTCGAGCAGAAATACGGAAATGATAATCGCACTTGGGACAGACATTGAGGTTTCGCTCAATTTCCTTGGCGTAGATAATTTCCTGACAATTAGGGCATTTTTTCCACACCCCTTCAGGCATTGTGCGCTTTTTGGTTTCAATCGGCACGATCGGTGCCTTGGATTTTCTAAACCAAGCCATCTCTATTCCTTATCTAAAGCAGACTTCCAGCAACGCTACCGCAAGCCTTCCTTCAGCGAGCGGACAAAAGCCCCGACCCGGGCTGCCAATTCAGGCGATGTACCGTAGGCTGCAACCACCTTGACCAGAGCGCTGCCGACCACCACCGCATCGGCAAAGCGACCGACCGCTGCCGCATCAGCCGGCGAGGAGATGCCAAAACCGACCGCCACCGGTACCGGGCTGAGCTGCTGCAGCTCGCTAACCTGCTGCTCAATAGCAGCGGCATCGATCTGACTGGCGCCGGTCACCCCGGTCATGGAAACGAAATAAACAAAACCCTCGGCATCAGCCACCAGGCGCTGCATACGCTGCGGCGGAGTGGTGGGAGCCAACAACTGGATAAGGCTGATGCCGGCCTGCTGAAGATAGCTGCGAATCTCGCCAGCCTCCTCCGCTGGCAAGTCGACCAGCAGCAGACCGTCGACCCCAGCTGCCATGGCATCGGCAGCAAAACGTTCAGGACCATAACTGAACAAGGGGTTGTAGTAACCCATCAACACGATCGGAACGTTGGTGTGTTCCCTGACCCGGGTCACCATTTCAAGAATCTTGGATAGGGTAGTTTCACTCTCCAGCGCCCGCTCGGAAGACGCCTGAATAGTCGGTCCGTCGGCCATGGGATCGGAGAAGGGAAAGCCAAGCTCGATCAGATCAGCTCCGTTTTCCACCAGGGTATGAATCAACTCTTCGGTGGTAGCAAGATCGGGGTCGCCGGCGGTGATAAATGGAATCAAGGCCGTTTCACCGCACTGTTTTAGACGTTCGAAGGTCGCTTGAATGCGTCCCATGTTCCTCCCTCAAATACAAAGTTCTAGCAAGTTTATGAAAGCTTATTGCTTATTTCAACCGTTTTCTTGGTCAAGCAACCGCTGTACCAATACCAGCAGATCGAGAAACATGGCCGAAGTCAAGCGACCGGTCTGCACATTGTAGCGGCTGGTATGGTAACAGGCAACGACCAACAAACCGTTCGGCAGCCGATGTACCACACCGTGGCCAAAAGGATAGTCCTTTAATCGCTCGATCTCGCCGAGGTCGCGATAGAGGCGCAGATAACTATCATAAGCACCGCGGCCAAGCAACACCACCACCTTGAGTTGGGTCAGACGCTGCTGCTCAGCCAGCAAATAGGGCCGGCAGGTGGAAAACTCGGCGGCAATCGGTTTATTATCCGGCGGCAGGCATTTAACCGCATTGCTGATATAGAGGTCGTTCAACTGCAAACCGTCACCGACATCAATAGCCTCGGCCTGATTGGCGAATCCGGCCTGATGCAGCAACGGATACATGAAATCGCCGGCGCCATCTCCTGTGAAGGGCCGGCCGGTGCGATTGGCACCGTGGGCGCCGGGGGCCAGCCCAACCAAAAAGACGCGCGCTTCAGGGTCACCGAATCCAGGCACCGGCCCGTTCCAATAGTCCGCCTCAGTCATACCGCGGCGCGGTTTGAGACCAGCTATATGATCCACCAGCCGTAAACACTGGCGGCAGTCCTTAAGCTTATCAAGGGATACTTTAGGCATAATGGTCGGCAAGGCCCCGGTTATTTGGCAGACGAGCCGCCGCCAGGCTTGCTGCCACCCTTGCTGGGAGCAGAGCGCCTACGCGGCGGTTTGCGTCCCTTATCTGTGGGCCGTCGACGGTCGTCTGCAGGAGCTTTTTTGCGCGGCACATAGCGTTTGTAATCGTGGCAGAAGTCCTCATTCTCAGGGAATACTGCGGGAATACTGAAACCGACATAGGCTTCGATATCACTTAGATAAAAGACCAGGTCTTCGTCGGCGAAACTGATAGCCTGGCCGGTGGCCCCGGCCCGCGCGGTACGACCGATGCGATGGACGTAATCCTCGGCATCCTGGGGCAAGTCGTAATTAACCACGTGAGTCACGCCATCGACATGGATGCCCCGGGAGGCAACGTCGGTGCCGACCAGATAGTGTAGACGGTTAGCCTTGAAATCGTCCAGAATCCGCATCCGTTTTTTCTGCGGAATGTCGCCGGAGATGACCTCGGCCTTATAGCCGTTGATCTTGAGGCGCTCGGCGAGGTGCTCGCCCTCACGCTTGGTATTAACGAACAACAGCATGCGGCAGGGATCTTCCATCTTTTTCATCAAGCCAAGCAGCAGAGCGAACTTCTCCCGCCGCCCCACATGGTAGAGCACCTGTTCCACTCTTTGGGCGGTCACCTGTTCGGGGGCGACACTGACCTTTTCCGCCAGATTCATAAATTCGTAGGCCAGTTCCATAACTCGGTGGGAGAGAGTCGCGGAAAAGAGCATGGTCTGACGCTGTTCAAAGGGCGGCAGCTTACGCATGATATAGCGCAGATCTTTAATGAAGCCCATGTCGAACATGCGGTCCGCTTCGTCGATGACCAAGGCTTCGATGCGATCAAATTTGAACACGCCCTGTTTGGCATAATCGATCAACCTCCCAGGCGTGGCGATGATAACATCGACCCCATCCTGAAGGGCCTGGCGCTGTTTTTCGTAATCGACACCACCGAAGATCGGTTGCAGCTTAAAGGGGCAGAAGGCACCGAGGCCCTTGGCATCCTCCCAGATCTGCACGACCAATTCGCGGGTTGGAGCGATAATCAGGGCACGGGGATTGTTGCTGGTCTTACTCTCGCTCCGCAACAGCCGGGTAAAGAGAGCAATTAAAAAAGCGGCGGTCTTACCGGTACCCGTCTGGGCCTGGCCGGCTACATCCTTGCCCGCCAGGGCCAGCGGAATGGACTCTTCCTGAACCGGGGTCAGCTCGGTGAATCCCACCGCCTCGACGCCCTTGAGCACCACTTGCGGCAAATCCAGTTCGGTAAATTTCATTATGAGGTCCTGTCAGTTTAGTTCCACGCCCATGGCCTCAGCCACGGTATGAATATCCTTGTCGCCACGCCCGGATAGGCAGACCACCACCAGCTGGTCCCGACCCAAGGTCGGAGCCAGTTTCATCACCTGGGCTATGGCGTGGGCGCTCTCCAGAGCGGGGATGATCCCTTCAAGCTTAGTCAGCACCTGAAAAGCGTCCAGGGCTTCAGCATCGGTAATCGCCTGATATTCGGCGCGACCAAGCTCGTGGAGATGCGCATGTTCCGGACCGACCCCGGGATAATCGAGGCCGGCGGAAATAGAATGAGCATGTTCGATCTGGCCCTGCTCGTCCTGCAGCAGGTAGGTCTTGTTGCCGTGCAGCACACCGACTCGTCCGGCGCCGATACTGGCGGCATGCTTGCCGCTGTCAACTCCGAGTCCTGCAGCTTCAACGCCGAGCAGTCGGACGCTTTCATCTCCTAGAAAGGGATGAAAAAGCCCCATGGCATTGGAACCGCCGCCAATACAGGCCACAGCATAATCGGGCAGTCGTCCTTCGGCCTGCAAAATCTGGCTGCGAGTTTCACGACCGATCACCGATTGAAAGTCCCGTACCATGGCCGGATAGGGGTGCGGCCCGGCTACTGTGCCGATAATATAGAAGGTATCCCTTACTCGGGTAACCCAGTGGCGAATGGCCTCGTTCATGGCATCCTTGAGGGTTGCCGTGCCGCTGACCACTCCCGTCACCTTGGCGCCGAGCAGTTTCATACGATACACGTTGAGGCTCTGGCGCCGGATGTCCTCGGTGCCCATGAAGACCTCGCACTCCATGCCAAACAGGGCGGCCACGGTGGCCGTCGCCACCCCGTGCTGTCCGGCGCCGGTCTCGGCAATCACCCGTTTTTTGCCCATACGCCGCGCCAGCAAGGCCTGTCCAACCGTATTGTTGACCTTGTGAGCCCCGGTATGATTAAGATCTTCCCGCTTAAGATAGATCTTGGCCCCACCGAGGTGTTCGCTTAAACGTCGCGCATAGTAGAGGGGGCTGGGCCGACCGACATACTGCTGCAGATAATACTCGAATTCCTGCTGAAACGTCGGATCATTCTGGGCTTCCCGATAGGCCTGCTCCAGTTCTATAAGAGACGGCATCAGGGTTTCAGCCACATAGCGACCACCGAAGGGGCCGAAATGCCCATTTGAATCCGGATATGGGTACATGAACTACTCCGTAAATTGTTTGGCGTTGCGAATAAAGGCCGCCACCAGTTCGGGGTCCTTGCGACCAGGGGCGCTTTCCACGCCGCTGGAGACGTCAACAGCATAGGGTCGTACCGTCTTTACCGCTTCGGCTACATTGGCCGGGGTGAGCCCGCCTGCTAGAATAATCGACCGTTGCTGCGCGGCTTGCACGGCCAATTGCCAATTAAAGCGGTGACCGGTACCTCCGTAGCTGTCGGCCTGCCAGGCGTCGAGCAACATGCCGCTGACCCGGTAGGCTGCGAAATCGGCCAGGCTCTGCTGGTCACGAACACGTAAGGCCTTGATCACCCGCCAGGGCGGCAATTGACACTGTTCCGGTGTTTCATCACCATGCAACTGCAACACATCGAGGCCGCAGAAACGGGCAATATCGGCGATCTCTCGGGCTGGATGATTGACAAACAGGCCGACAGTGGTCACCAACGGCGGCATAGCGGCGACGATTCGGCGAGCCTGCTCAGCAGTAACACAGCGCGAGCTTTTGGCATAAAAGACCAGGCCCAGGGCATCAGCTCCACAACGGGCGGCATGCAGACCGTCCTCGACCGTGGTGATACCGCAGATCTTGACCCGGGGACAGTCCATATGCCCAATACCTTCCGAGCAACCCATCATTTCACCTGGGGCAATTTAGCCAATGAAGCGGCGATATTCTCTTCTGGATAGGCGTAGTCCTCTAACTGACCTCCCAAATAGGCTTCATAAGAGGACATGTCAAAATGGCCGTGACCGGACAGATTAAACAGGATGGTGCGCTGCTGCCCCTCTTCTCGCGCCTTGACCGCCTCGTCGATGGCGGCTCGAATGGCGTGGGATGACTCGGGCGCAGGCACGATCCCTTCGGTGCGGGCAAACAGAACCGCCCCTTCAAAACAGGCGGTCTGCGGAAGCGCCGCTGCTTCGATAATGCCTTCGTGATGCAACTGACTGACCAGAGCGCTGGCGCCATGGTAACGCAGTCCTCCGGCATGAATGCCCGGCGGCACAAAATCGTGACCCAATGTATACATTTTGGTAATCGGAGTCAGCTTGGCCGTATCGCCAAAATCAAAGGCATAGCTCCCTTTGGTCAAGGTCGGACAGGAACTCGGCTCAACAGCCAGCAGGCGAATCTGCTTACCGTTGATTTTGTCCCGCACAAAGGGAAAAGCAAGTCCCGCCAGATTGCTGCCGCCGCCACAACAGCCGATGACCACATCGGGGTAATCCTCGACCAACTTCAACTGTTCGATAGCTTCCAGGCCTATAACCGTCTGATGCAGGCAGACGTGATTCAAAACGCTGCCGAGGGCATAGTTGGTATCCTTATGGCTGGCGGCGTCCTCCACCGCCTCGCTGATGGCCATGCCGAGAGAGCCGGTGGTGTCCGGGTCTTCGTCCAGCATACGCCGACCGGACTCGGTACGGTTGCTCGGCGAGGGGATGACATCCGCGCCCCACAGTTCCATCAGATTCTTGCGATACGGCTTTTGACCGTAACTGACCCGCACCATATAGACGGTTGTTTCCAGACCGAAATAGGAGTTGGCTAAGGCCAATGAGCAGCCCCACTGCCCGGCTCCGGTTTCGGTCGCCAGACGCTTGATTCCCGCCATTTTGTTGTAATAGGCCTGCGGAATAGCGCTGTTTGGCTTATGCGAACCGGCCGGCGATACACCCTCGTATTTATAGTAGATGCGTGCCGGTGTTTTCAACGCTGCTTCGAGACGATGGGCCCGATACAGGGGCGACGGCCGCCAAAGCTGGTAGATTTTCAACACCTCTTCGGGTATCTCTATCCAGCGCTCGCGACTGACCTCCTGCTCAATCAAGGACATGGGGAAGATGGAGGTCAGATCTTCGGGACCGACCGGTGCCAAAGTACCAGGATGCAGAATCGGAGCCGGTGAATTACTTAAATCGGCAGCGACATTGTACCAATACTTAGGGATCTGATGATCCTGCAACAAAATCTTGGTCTGCATTCGATTCTCCTGTAGTGCCTTGGTATCTTTGGCAGAGAATAAAAAAAACCAAAGATCAGAACGAGTCGTGCAGCAACTCCTGCAGCTTTTGTTCGAAGTCGGTTTCTCGCATCAGGCTTTCGCCGACCAGAAAAGCCCCGGCCCCGGCCTGCTGCAAACGTCGAATATCAGCCCGACAACACAGACCACTTTCGGCCACCACCAAACGGTCCGCAGGAATCAGCGGCAACAAGCGCTCAGTGACTGCCAGATCGGTATGAAAGGTCTTAAGATCCCGATTATTAATACCAATCAGCTCCACGGGTAACTGTAAGGCCCGCTGCAATTCATCCTCATTGTGCACCTCGAGCAAAACATCGAGATCCAAATTCGTCGCCACCGAGACCATTTCTGCCAAGACATCTTGCGCCAGGGCGGCGGCGATCAACAGCACCGCATCAGCACCGGCGGCGCGGGCTTCGTAAATCTGATAAACATCGATAACGAAGTCCTTACGCAACAGCGGCAGGGAGACAATTTCGGCGATAGCTTCCAGGTAGGCCAAGGAGCCCATAAAAAACCGCTGGTCGGTCAGTACTGACAGACAGGTGGCACCACCGGCCTGATAACGCCGCGCAATATCGCAGGGATCAAAATCGGCGCGAATGATCCCTTTGGAAGGCGAGCCTTTTTTGACCTCGGCAATGATCGCCGTACCGTCCGCCGCCTGTCGCCGCAAGGCAGCGCCAAAACCGCGAACAGCTGCCCGCTGGTCAATGCGCTCCTGTAGCATAGCCAATGGCACGGTGCGGCGCTGAGCCTGAACCTCACCGCGCTTGTGCTGGAGAATTTCATCGAGTATCACTGGTTTGTCATCCTGATAAGATCGTTGAGCTTTAGCAATGCCTGTCCGCTATCGATAGCCTCGCCAGCCCGCGCAATACCGCCCGGCACATCCTCCGCCAGGTCTGCTGCCAGCAGAGCAAAGGCGCTGTTCAACAGCACCACATCCCGGCGTGGTCCCTGCTCCCCTTGCAGCACCGCCTGTACCAGTTCGGCGTTGCGTACCGCGTCGCCACCCTGCAGGGCGCTCAGTTTGCAGCGCGACAAGGCGTAATCCTCCGGTTCGACGGTATAAAGACGTACCGATTCCCGGTTGATTTCAGCCACCCGGGTCGGGCCAGTCAAGGTCACTTCATCCATGCCGTCAAGACCGTGAACCACGAACCCGCGGCGGCAACCGAGCCGGCTCAGAACATTGCCCAGCGGCTCGACCAGCCCCTCACGATAGACCCCGAGCACTTGGCGGTCGGCAGCGGCCGGATTGGTCAGCGGCCCGAGAATATTAAAAATGGTCCGAGCCCCGATTTCCCTACGCGGGCCAATGGCATGGCGCATGGCACCGTGCAAGGCCGGCGCAAACAGAAAACCGATGCCTAGGGTATTGATACAACTTTCTACCTGGGCCACGCTAACATCGAGCTTGACCCCGAGACGCTCCAGAACATCGGCACTGCCGCAAGCGGAAGAGACGCTGCGATTGCCGTGTTTGGCAACCTTGACGCCACAAGCCGACACAACAAAAGCCACGGTGGTAGAGATGTTAAAACTTTTGGTACCACTGCCACCGGTGCCACAGGTATCGAGTATCGTTTCCCGGTCGGCATTGATCTCCTCGCGGTCAATATCCAGCACCTTGCCGACCCTAACCGGGGTAGCATGGGCCCGCATGACTCGCGCGGCGCCGGTGATCTCCTCGATCGTTTCCCCCTTCATACGCAGGGCAATAATAAAAGCGCCGATCTGGGCAGGGGTCACTTCGCCGCCCATGATCTGCTCCATGACTTCGATCATCATGGGCTCGGGCAGGTCGTGCTCCTCCACCAGCCTGGCGATTGCTTCTTTAATCATGGCAGCCTCAACAGGGACAATACCTGTGCCAGCAGAAAACTCAGGTCATTTGCAGGAAGTTATGCAGCAGGCGCTTGCCTTCTACGGTCAGAATCGACTCGGGGTGAAATTGCACCCCCCACAGAGGCAATTCCCGATGGCGCATGCCCATGATCTCATCGGCCTCGGTCCAGGCACTGATTTCAAACTCTGCAGGCAGAGTGGCCCGCTCGACGATCAGCGAGTGATAACGGGTCGCATCAAAAGGGCAGGACAAGCCTTTGAACAGGCCCTGATGGTCATGGTAAACAGGACTGGTCTTGCCGTGCATCAGATTTTCCGCTCGCACCACACGGCCCCCAAAAGCATGGGCCATGGATTGATGACCGAGGCAGACGCCCAGGATAGGTAATTTACCAGCCAACTGTTGAATAGCGCTTACCGAAACACCCGCTTCCGCTGGGGAACAGGGCCCAGGGGAAACCACCAAACGCCGCGGTTGCAATGCAGCGATCTCCGCTACCGAAATCTTATCATTGCGGAAAACCTTCACTTCTTCGCCAAGTTCCTGAAAATACTGCACCAGGTTATAGGTAAAGGAGTCGTAGTTATCAAGCATCAGCAGCATATCAATCAAGCCCCTTTCGTGCCATTTCAATGGCCTTCATCACGCCACGAGCCTTGTTCAAGGTTTCTTGATATTCGGTGGCCGGGTCGGAATCGGCCACGATGCCGGCCCCGGCCTGCAGATGAATGCGATCGTCGTGCACAACCAGGGTGCGAATGGCGATAGCCATATCCATATTTCCGGAGAAGGAAAAATACCCGACGGCACCACCGTAGATCTCCCGGCGGGCCGGTTCTAATTCATCGATGATTTCCATGGCCCGTATCTTCGGCGCGCCACTAAGGGTGCCGGCCGGAAAGGTCGCTCGCAACACATCGTAGACATCACAATCGGAACGCAACAGACCGTGTACATTGGAAACGATGTGCATGACATGGGAGTAACGTTCAATGACCATCAACTCGCTCACCTCGACGGAACCCGTGCGGCAAACCCGGCCTATATCGTTGCGCCCCAAATCGACCAGCATGATATGCTCGGCGCATTCCTTGGGATCGGCCAGCAGTTCCTCTTCGAGGAACAGGTCCTCATCAACGGTAGCCCCTCGTGGACGGGTGCCGGCTATGGGCCTCACTTCCACCTCGGCTCCGACCTTACGCACCAGCACTTCGGGAGAGGCGCCAATAACCAAGGTCTTGCCAAAACGGAGAAAAAACATATAGGGCGAAGGGTTCAAAGTGCGCAAGGCACGATAGACATCAAAGGGAGGCGCACCGAGACGACCGGAGAGGCGCTGAGACAGAACCACCTGGATGATGTCGCCGGCTCGAACATATTCCTTGCATTGTTCAACGGCGGCCATAAATTCCTCTTCGGTAAAGTCGGAGACGAAATCTTCAGCAGGACCGAAGGCCGGATCATCGAGTATATCGGTTAAAGGACTGCGCAATTGCGCGATAAGGCTATCAATGGCCCTTTGGGCCTGAGCATAAGCCTGTATCGGATCCTCACCATCGCCCAGTTCGACGTTACACACCACTTTAATGGTCTGAGCTACATTGTCGAAGATGAGCAAGGTATCGGTCAGCAGCAAACAAGCATCATAAGCCCCAATCTGCGGGGTCGAAGAAGACGGCAGGTCCTCAAAAAACCGCACCATGTCGTAGCCTAGATAGCCGACCAGGCCGCCAAAAAAGGGTGGCAGGCCCTCGACCTGCACAGGTCGGTAAGCCGCCATAAACTGTTTGATCTCAGCAAGAGGATCGGTGCTGGACCCGCTGTGTACGACACCGGTTTGATCCAGAACTTCGTAGTGCGCGCCGTTGCAGCGAAAAATCTTGCCGGGGTTACTACCAAGGAAAGAATAGCGAGCCCACTTTTCACCGCCGGCGATACTTTCCAGCAGAAAGGAATTCTGCCCGTCATCGATTTTCTTGAAAGCAGATACGGGCGTTTCCATATCGGCAAGAATCTCGCGATAAACCGGAATCAGATTACCCTGTTCGGCAAGGGAGCAAAACTGTTCTAAAGAAGGAAAATACATTATGGGCTCCAGTAACTTAAGTAGGCAAAGCTACCATGGACAGCCGCAACTGGTCAAGATTCAAGCCAATGGCCACAACAAAGAAAAAAGGCAAGGAGATAACCCTCCTTGCCTTTTTTCAACAGTATTCAGTTGTACGGTTTATGCTTTATCTTCAGCTTCAGCTTCGGTCTCAGCAGCCACTTCCGTGGCAGGCTCTACTACAGGGGCGACTTCAGCCGCAGCAACCGGAACGACTTTTTTAGGACGGGGGGTAAACTCCTCCTCGACCAACTCGATCTGGCAGATCGGAGCGTTATCACCGTGACGATTACCAAGCTTCAAAATGCGAGTATAGCCGCCCGGGCGATCTTTATAGCGGAGCGCGACCATTTCAAACAACTTACCAACCACCTTGCGATCACGAATGACCTGCAGGGCCTGGCGACGGGCGTGCAAATCTCCACGCTTACCGAGGGTAATCATTTTCTCGGCAATTTTCCGCAACTCCTTAGCACGGGTCGTGGTAGTGGTGATCTTTTCATGGTCGAGAAGCGATGTCACCATGTTGCGCATCATTGCGGCCCGATGACTCGAATTGCGGCCGAGCCGCCTGCCGGTTTTATTGTGACGCATGGTTCTACGGTCCTTTCTTCGTTACTTAACGGGGTCCCTGAGGATCAAAGCTCCTCACTACCCTCACGAATCAGCTTTAGATATTCAGGATCGGGGAATCCGTCCAGAGCCAAACCCAACGACAATCCCATCTCAGCCAAGATGTCCTTGATCTCATTCAGCGATTTACGCCCGAAGTTCTGGGTCTTAAGCATTTCTGCCTCGGACCGCTGCACAAGATCACCTATCAGATGAATATTGGCATTTTTAAGACAATTGGCACTGCGTACCGAAAGCTCTAGTTCATCAACAGAGCGGTAGAGATTTTCATTGATCTTTCGACCCTCTTCATTCTCATCAACGCCTTGCGTTTCGGCCTCTTCATCAAAGTTGATAAAGATCTGCAGCTGCTCTTTAAGAATCTTGGCCCCGTAGGCAACAGCATCATCGGCACGAACACTGCCGTCCGTGAACACTTCAAGGTTGAGCTTGTCAAAGTCAGTGATCTGACCAACACGAGCGTTGGTGACAGTAAAATTGACTTTCTTGATGGGCGAAAAGATGGCATCGATGGGGATAGTGCCAACCGGTGCCTTTTCATCGCGATTACGCTCTGCCGGGACGTATCCCTTACCCATGGCAACCACCATGTCGATCTCGACATCGGCCTCTTTGGAGCAGGTCAGAATGTGATGGTCAGGGTTAAGCACCTCGACGTGAGAATCGGTCACGATATCACCGGCAGTGATCAAACCGGCACCCTTTTTAACGATGCGAATATTTCGTCCCTCATTACCGTGCAATTTAAACAGCACACCTTTGAGGTTCAGAATAATATCGGTAACATCCTCAGTAACACCGGGGATGGTCGAAAACTCATGGAGGACGCCCTTGATCCGCACGGAAGTGATAGCAGCGCCCTGCAGAGAAGACAGAAGCACTCGCCGCAAGGCATTACCCAAAGTGGTACCGAATCCACGCTCAAAAGGCTCCGCCTTAAACTTTCCATATGTATCAGACAGACTGTCTGATTCAATCTGGAGGCGCTTGGGCTTGATGAGATCTCTCCAGTTTTTATACATCCGTATCCTCCATAATGAGGTTACAACCGCCTCATGCCGCGATTACTTCGAGTAGAGCTCGACGATCAACTGTTCCTGGAACGCCGGAGTCGTCATCTCTTCGCGAACGGGCAGGGTCTTCAAGGTGCCCTTAAAAGCATCCCGCTCCAACTCTACCCAGGAAGGTACGCCACGCCGCATCACGCCGTCGAGAGAATCGACGACACGTGCAATCTGACGACTCTTTTCCCGCAATTCAACGACATCGTTAACCCGCACGAGAAATGAAGGGATATTGACCTTGCGACCGTTGATCAAAAAGTGTCCCTGACGGATGAGCAGACGAGCCTCATTACGGGAGCTAGCAAAACCCAGACGGTAAACAACGCTGTCGAGGCGACGCTCGAGGAGCACCAGCAGGTTCTCGCCGGTAACACCCTTAGCACGATCTGCCTTAGCGAAGTAGGCCCGAAACTGCTTTTCCAGCAGACCGTAGGTGCGCTTGACGCGTTGTTTTTCACGCAACTGGGTTCCGTATTCGGTAACCTTGACACGACCCTGGCCATGAACCCCAGGGGCATAGTTCCGCCGCTCAACAGCACACTTGTCGGTGTAGCATCTGTCCCCTTTCAGGAACAACTTCATATTTTCCCTTCTACACTGACGGCAGACGGGTCCAGT
>LGVF01677154.1_pt1 | contig 20266 bp, 18 predicted proteins | sample 469901 | NCBI WGS metagenome assembly LGVF01 (sample SAMN03893561, study PRJNA290197) | marine sediment metagenome | material: sediment; isolation source: combined push core samples #3730, #5133, and #5579 collected at Hydrate Ridge | place: Pacific Ocean: Hydrate Ridge
GTTAAAGAATGATGATAAGCAGCATAGGCCATTGTGTTGTTTAGAGTGTTAATTTTTGACATATTATCGTGAATTTCTTGAAGAAGGTGATTAATTTCGTTATAAATTCCTTTAAAAGGATTTTTGTTAGACAAGGGTAAATAATAATCAGCGCTATTATGAATATCGATAGTTGCAATATCATTATTGAGACTAAGCATTGGATGAATAATAAATTTTCGTTGCGTAATAATGAAAATAAAGGAGATTATTGCAAAGGTAAGGAATATCAATAATGATAAAATTTGATTGAGGGTTTCCAGATTTTCCAAGTTTTTTCCAACGGATAAGATCCCTTGTGTTTGGCCATCAATGATTAATGGGACATTAACTTCTAGGATGTTTTCATGGGTTACATTAGAATACCACGTAAAAACAAAAGGAGTTCCCTTTAGGGTGTTTTGATAGTCAATTTTATGTGTTGTTGAAGCGGTATAATGATTGCGTTCATCTGACGTGGCGAGAAGGTCTAAATTGGGATCAAAAATTTTGAGGTATAGAATATTTCCGGTGTTTTTTATGGTATCAATAATGGATGAGTATTTAAATTGATCGGTAAGCGTATGAACGTCGTCGGCTAAAAAACCCAATTGTAGAGTATTGCCTTTTGAATTTCTAAAACAACTGTATTTATAAAAGTTAGGACTATCGCTGCTTTGTCGAATATCTTCATGTAACAAGGGGCTATCACTTGTAATAAACGCATAAATAGGATCGCCTAGTTTAGATTGCCACCCAATGAAATCATCAATCGAAGAATTAATGATGGTCCCGTTGTTATTATAGTAATTTATTTCTGCAAGATTAAAATCTTGGGCAATTTTTTTCAAGTAATCATTGGTAATAGGCTGGGTGCTAGTGGTAATTATTTTATTGGCAATGGTTGCTTTTTCTTCGATGTTTTTAATAATCAGAGTTTCATTTTTAAGGTATTCATCAATATAGCTAGCGGTTCTTTTTGAAAGGGTGAGTTGACTTGTTTTTCGTTGTTCAAGTAAGGAATGATAGGAATAGTGAAGCGTTATAAAACCCATGAGACCGAAAATTATAAGGGTTATTAATAAAGGAATATAGATGAGACGTTTTTTATTAATTAATAGGGTTTGGTTTTTATTTCTTTTTTTCATAAAAATTGCCATCCTTTAATGAGTTTGCTAGGGTGTTATATTTTAAGGTATTTAATATTCGTTTTTTGAGATGTACTATATTTATTGTAACATTTTTGATGGAGCAATGCATTATTCTTTTAAGATAAAAGTCGTTGCCAAAAATGGATAGGTGTAAATGTATAGGTGAAAATTAATGTTTTTTAAGAATCCTTGCTTGCAATCTTTATTTAAGCTATAAAATACTAGGATAGTAATAGAGTTACTGGTGAACTACCACCACTTATAGAAGTGGATGGTTTCCTGCTCAAGCAACCCAATGGTTACAGTCTCAACAGGCTATCTCCGTAGTCCCTACGGTTGTTTATTTTGTTATGCTGTTAGTATTCTTATTCCTTCACGTTTGATATTAATTGCAGCGTTCCAATCTCTATCATGATGTTTGCCACATTCACATGTCCATTCTCTGTCTGCCATCGTAAGATTGTCATTTATAAATGTTTAAATAATCATATGGTGGTATAAAAAAAGTATAGGGACTAAGTAAGTTAAGGAGAATAAAAATGCTAATAAAAAATCTAATTAAGGATATCGAGGTCCTTGAAGTCATAAATGAACAGCCTGAGATTGATGTTCGAAAAATAGCATATAATTCAAAAGAGGTCGAGATAGGAAGTATCTTTGTTGCGATTGTGGGGTATGTGACAGATGGACATCGCTATATAAAAAATGCGGTGAATCAAGGAGCGAGAATCATTGTTTTTCAAAATGATTTAAAGGATTATGACAGTCGTGTGATGTATATTCGTGTAGCAGATACTCGGTTTGCACTGGGTTTAATAGCGGCTGCTTTTTATGGGAATCCATCAAAAGAATTGATAATCACTGGGATTACGGGTACGAATGGAAAGACATCTATTTCATATATGTTAAAACATATTTTTGAAGTGAATCAAAAAAAATGTGGGTTAATTGGGACGATTCATAATTTAATTGGGGAAAGAGTCTTGGATAATCGCGGACGAACTACACCAGAATCCCTAGAAGTTCAAGAGATTATTAAAGAAATGAAAGATGCAGGATGTGAGTATTTAGCGATGGAAGCATCGTCTCAGGGATTGGCACTTGATCGTGCGAATGGCGTTTCTTTTGACTATGGAATTTTTACAAATTTAACCCAAGAACATTTAGATTACCATAAAACGTTTCAAAACTATTTTGATGCAAAGGCAAAACTTTTTTTTCAGGTAAATAAAATAAATATTATTAATGGGGATGATCATTGGGGGAAAGTATTGTGCCAAATGCTTGAAGAAAAAACAGATAGTGGGGTTGTTACCTATGGATTTGGAAAAAACAATGATTACAGTGCAAAGAATATGACCTATGATCGAAACGGGACAAGCTATAGATTGGTTACACCCTATGGTGAAGAGGAAATTTATTTGAATATTCCAGGGGAATTTATGGTTTATAATAGTATGGCGGCTATTGTTAATGCTATTGAAGAAAAAGTGCCAATGGCAGAGATAAAAAAAGCAATAGCGGATATACCAGTAATAGAAGGTCGAATGGAATACTTAGAAACAGACGCACCATTTGATATTATGATTGATTATGCCCATACACCAGATGGTTTGGAAAAATTACTGAAATCGGTCAAAAAAATATTCAAAGGGAAGATTATCCTAGTATTTGGATGTATGGGTGACCGAGATCGGGAAAAACGACCAATAATGGGAAGAATTGCGGGAACCTATGCTGATAAAATTGTTGTGACCTCAAGTAATCCGGGAAGTGAAAATCCAATGGATATTATTCATGCAGTTGCATCTGGAGTAAAAGAAAAAACGATTCATTATCATGAAGTAGAGCGTCGAAAAGAAGGAATATATTTTGGAGTAAGTTTATGTGAGCCTGGAGATATTTTAATATTAGCGGGTAAAGGCCACGAAAAAAAAGAAATTCTGAAGGATAAAACATTTTATTATAATGAGTGGGATACAGCAAGAGAAGCAATAAAACGATTAGAAAAACAGAAAATGATCAATAGAAGGCCATTAGCTAGATTAAATTGCCGTTATCAAGGGGCAAGTTGTCCGATCTTGTAGAAGAGAAGAATGAGTCTTTGCCTTTCGTGTATAGTCGAAAGAAAACAAATTAAAGATACGAACAAGAGAAGGGCAATAGCTCAATTAAATTGTCGTTATCAAGGCGAACAGGCATTAGTTCGTCTAGACTGTAGATAAAGATATAAAGTAGTATCGACAACTAGTGCATCATGTTGCACCCTAGGGGGCAGACCCTGTGCCTCAGGGCGAACAGGCGATAGCCTGTCCGAACTGCCAGAACACAACAGATTAACAATTAGTCGGTACGGGGATTTGTCACCAAACTGAACAGGTGGTAGCCTGTCCGAACTTGCAAAAGACAATAATGAGCGATTACCCTTCGTGTAGTTTCATCTCTGTTAATTTATGATAATAAGGCGCGGTCATTTGAAAATTCTTTGCCACTCGCTTGACCAAAGCGTTTGAGCAGATCTTCAACCGTTAGGTTTTGTTTTTCCTCACCTTTGATATCAAGAATAACATGGCCTTCGTGCATCATAATGAGGCGATTTCCATATTCAATTGCGTTTCGCATATTGTGGGTAACCATTAAAGTGGTTAAATTTTCTTGTTTTATAAAGTGATCACTTAAATTCAAAACTTTTTTAGCTGTTTTAGGATCTAATGCCGCGGTATGTTCATCAAGAAGTAATAAACGTGGTTTTTTGATTGTTGCCATTAATAGGGTAAGAGCTTGGCGTTGTCCACCAGAAAGAAGGCCAACCTTTGCATCTAAGCGATCTTCTAAGCCTAGGTCTAACTGACTTAAAAAATCGCGAAAGATCTCACGTTCTTTTGTTTGAATTCCCCATTTTAATGAGCGCGTTTTCCCCCGGCGATAGGCAAGGGCAAGATTTTCTTCAATCCCCATATTACCAGCGGTGCCTAACATCGGATCTTGAAAAACGCGTCCAATCACACTGGAACGTTTGTATTCCGGCAATTTGCTCACATCTTTTTTATCAATAGTAATGGAACCTTTATCGATCCCGTAGACGCCTGCGACACAATTAAGAAGAGTTGATTTTCCAGCACCGTTTCCGCCAATTATTGTTATAAAATCCCCTTCTTCTAGGCTAAGGTTAAAATTTGTTAAGGCTACTTTTTCATTAATTGTTCCGGGGTTAAATGTTTTTGAAATGTCTTTTAGAATAAGCATCTTATAAATCATCTCCTTTGATTGAGCGTTTTATGGGTTGTAAATAGGTTTTAAAGACGGGAAGTGATAGTGCAATCGCAACGGTAATTGCAGTAAAGAGTTTTAAATCATTGGCTGGCATCCCAAGTTTTAAAACTAAAGCAATAATAATACGATAAACAATCGCACCAAGGACTAAGGAGACTAAGCAATTGAGAAAATTGCGTGTTCCAAAAATAACTTCTCCAATAATAACCGAAGCCAAACCGATAACAATCGAGCCAATTCCCATTTGGACATCAGCAAAACTTTGACTTTGGGCAATTAATGCGCCGGATAATGCGACTAAACCATTACTGATTACCAAACCAAGGATAATCATGTTATTAGTGTTAATCCCTTGAGCCCGTGCCATTTGTGGATTGTTTCCTGTTGCTCGGATTGCACACCCAATTTCGGTGCCAAAGAACCAATACAATAAGGCAATAATACCAACAACATGGATGAATCCAAAGAGCATCACAGCATTATTTGAACTGAGCCCTATATTTTCAAAAACTGTAAAGACAGTATCGAGTCTTAAAAGGGAAAGATTGGCTTTACCCATAATTCGAAGATTGATGGAATAAAGTGCAGTCATGGTTAAAATACCAGCAAGGAGTGCTGGTATTTTAAGTTTTGTATGAAAAAGTCCGGTGATTAATCCGGCTGCCATACCGCCGACAAAGGCTAAAATAGTGGCGATAAAGGGGTTCATCCCACTGTATATGGAAAATGCTGCAATAGCAGCTCCCATTGCAATACTTCCTTCAACTGTTAAATCTGCAATGTCTAGTATTCTGTAGGTAATATAAACGCCAATTGTCATGACTGCCCATAAAAGTCCTAGGGAAATTGCACCTAGTATAATTTGTAACATCTTTTGCCTCGCTTTTATTTAATGGATTAATTTTATTGATAGGAAACGACGTATTGTTGAAATTCGTCTGGAATGGTTAAACCAATTTCTTTGGCAATATCGTCATTGATCACAAAGTCAAACTGTGTAGCAGATTCAATCGGCATGGTTGCAGGTGTAGCGTCGCCGTTTAAGATTTTTACACCCATTAACCCTGTTTGATAGCCTAAATCATAGTAATTAATTCCGATCGTACCTAGGGCACCAGCTTCAACAACTCCAGATTCACCACAAATAACAGGTGTTTTTGATGCGATGGTTATACCAGAGACAACAGGCATTGCAGAGGCAAGGATATTATCAGTTGGAATGTAGATTGCATCACATTGACCCACAATCGATTGTGCGGCTTGTTGAACATCATTGGTATTGGTGACAGTCACTTCAACATAGTTAAGGCCTAGGGCTTCAATCGCTTCTTTAGCAATTCCTGCTTGTAGAATTGAATTGTCTTCACTTGATGTATAAAGAAGACCAATGGTTTTAACATCAGGAACAAGATCAACGATTAAGTCAATTTGTTCGCTGACAGGATTCATGTCAGTTGTACCACTTACATTTTCACCAGGTGCTTCATTTGATGTTGCTAATCGTGCTGAGACATAATCGGTAACAGCGGTTGCTAAAATCGGAATATCTTTTGTTTTACCAGCAATTGATTGTGCAGCTGGGGTTGCAATCGCAAGAATTAAGTTTTCGTTATTGCTAACAAAACGATCACTAATTGTGGATAAATTACTTTGATCACCTTGCGCATTTTGTAAGTCGATCGTGATGTTTTCACCGTCAACATAACCATTTTCAGCCAAGGCATCGACAAAGCCTTCACGAGACGCATCAAGTGCGATGTGATCGGCATATTGAATAATACCAATGGATATTTCGGGATCCGTTGAGTTGGCTGAGTCACTGCTACAGCCTGAACCTAAAATTAAAAGTGCACTAAGAAAAACAAGTAATCCAATCTTTTTTTTGTGTTTTTTCATTGTGTTTCCTCCATATTATTATTTTTTTATTTAATTAAACCTGCTGGGAAAAGAGAGAATTTAAACGGTTTGAATTGATGATGATTAAAGCATTTTTTTGATTTAATCGGTTTAAATTCGTTTGTTGAGTCTTTAACCGGACGGGTTGAATTGCTTTTTTGTATAAAAAAATCGCCTCTGTATTACAGGGACGACTATTAACTCGCGGTACCACCTTGCTTTTGATGATTACTCATCAATCTCAGTAAGTAATTAAAAATTTACTTATCCATGTTAACGGTTGGAATCCGATACAGCCTACTAAACATATGTTGTTTGGTGTATAGCTCTCAAGATGTATTCACAGATCCTAACCTACTTTCTCACAGCAGATGAAAGCTCTCTATAAGGATTAGTATCACTGTTACTCGTTCTTGGTCATCACATTGTAACTTCATTATATTTATTAAAATAATATTTGTCAACCTTTATTAAAAAATAGGAGTCATTAATCGTCACATAATGGGGTAAAAACTGTTTCTCGCTTTTTCCCAAAATTTCACAAACATTGCGTACCCGCTCTTCCTGGTTAAATTGGTTTGTTATTTCCTGTTGGTGCTGTTTCGAAGAACTGAATGATGGAAAGCCTACAGCTGAGCTTATAAATTGTAGGCTAAATAAAATACAATGAAATGATTAATATGTAAAAAAAAGAGGATGATTAGATCAAATTGTGTGCCTACGGCGAACAGGCGGTAGCCTGTGTGAACTTGGCGCAATCAATGATTAATTATCCTCTTTTTTGATTTAAACACTAAAGGTTTTTTGTGAGTACTTCCCTAAAACTTTTCCAGCAATACGGACATGATCGTAGGGAGTTGGGACAATCGGATCATACTTTGGATTGAATGAAATAAATTGTTGGTCACGGTATTGTTTAATATAACTTTGATTATTAATAATAATAATTCCAATATCACCCTGATTAAGTTGCGTCTCAGGTTTTATAAAAACAATATCATCCTGAGTATAAGCATGTTCCATACTGTCACCAGTTACACGAATCGCAAATTTTGCTTCGGATGGAATCGTATCAGCGGGAAAGGCACGAAATTCATAATGATCGGAATCTAGAAAGCTACCAATTCCAGCAGATGCGGGCAGGAGATAAAGCGGGAGCTCTCGTGTGGTAATTGTTTTTTGGTGAGAAAGGGTGGATTGCTCGTATGATGTTAAATGAGTTAAGGTGTGATTAAAAAAATCCTGAGCGTCAGGTGAAAGGTTGCGATATAAAGAAAGGAGGGTAGATTCTTTTTCTGAAAAAGTTGACGTTTCTTTTTTATGAATCGGATTAAAGTCAAGTTGATAATCAAAAGCGTTCAATAGTGCTTGGAGCGTGTCATATTTTGGATTACGGGTTTCGCCTGATAAAATTTTATTGAGTGTTGGTAACGGAATCCCTGATTTTTGGGATAAGTTATAGGCAGTGAGCTTGGAACGTTTTTTTAAGTCGCGGATTGTTTGATTTAACATGGTAATCACCTCTTATTTTATTATAAAGGATGATAAGAAAAAGTACAACAAAAATAATCATTAATGGTTAAAATAATAGATTATAGATTGACAAATAATCATTAACGGGTGTATTATTAGGAAAAGGATCAATGAGGGACAGAAAAAAAGTGAAATTATCAAAGAAGGTAAATCATATGGAACGTATTATTTTACACAGTGATATGAATTGTTTTTATGCCAGTGTCGAGGCATTGTATCATCCTGAATACGATGGGCTGCCTTTGGCAGTTGGAGGAAAAGCTGAAAATAGACATGGGATTATTTTGGCAAAAAACCAATTGGCAAAAGAAGCCGGTGTTAAAACAGGGGAAGCCCTTTGGGAAGCTCGCTTAAAATCACCGAAACTAATCATCATTGAACCCAATTATTCACGGTACCTAAAATTTTCAAAAATGGCGCGACAAATTTACAATCGCTATAGTAATTTAGTGGAATCGTTTGGATTAGATGAAGCGTGGATTGATGTAACAGGTAATAAAGATCTCTCAGGGCTTGCGTGTGCAAAGAAAATAAGTCGTGATATTAAAGAAGAATTAGGATTAACCGTATCTATTGGGGTATCCTGGAATAAGATTTTTGCAAAATTTGGATCGGATTATAAAAACCCCGATGCCATAACTGTGATCGATCATCACAATTATAAAAAAATCGTGTGGGAATCGGATGTCGGCGAGTTACTCTATGTTGGGCCAAAAACAAAAAAAAAGTTAAAAAAATATGGGATCGATACGATTGGTGAATTGGCTTTGGGATCTCCTGATTTTTTAAACCAACAATTTGGAAAAATGGGAACCGTCATTTGGCGTTTTGCCAATGGTTTAGATCAAAGCCTGGTTAAAGAATTTGATGAAAAAGAAAATAACAATCATCGTGATCTAAAAAGTATTGGGAATAGTATTACCACACTCCGTGATATCAAAACATTAGATGAAGCCAAAGGGATTCTTTATATGTTATCAGAAAGTGTGGGAATGCGACTAAGGGAAAGTGAGTCGTTATGCGAAACCGTTGGGATTCAAGTGCGAACCAGTGGATTAAACAGTTTTACACGACAAATAAAATTGAAAAAGCCCTCTAATTTAACGCAAGAAATTGCAGAAGCAAGTTTTGCATTATTTAAACAAAATCTTGAATTTCCATTATTAATTCGATCACTAGGAGTCCATGTGAGTGCTTTAGTTGAAGATACTGATACGGTGCAACTTGATTTATTTGGGTGTGAAGAAAATCGGATACGATTAGGCCAACTCGATACAACCCTTGATGGGCTACGGCAACGATTTGGGAATCAAACCGTTAAACGTGGGATTATGATGGGGGATCTTTTTACAGAAATGGATCCAAAGAAAAAGCATATTATTCATCCGCTGGGGTATTTTTAAAGCTTAGTTTAGAGTGCTATGAAAATTTGTTTAATAAGCGTTGACTCGGTAAAAATATGATAAAATGAACGCATGTGTTAAATGACAAAGAAAGAGACGAGGGGCTTATGAAAATTGAAACAAAAGAACAGATATTAGAGATCTTAAATATGGATTATGATCAGTACAAAGAAACCGTTATGAAAGAAGCCTATGATATCCTTGTGGCTCACAAAAAGAAGCAAATCAAAGTTACGGGGATGTTAGCATTTAATAATCGTTGTAAAAATCAATGTACCTACTGTGGCATGCGAGCAAATAATACCGATCTAAAACGCTATACCATGCCATTAAAAGAGAGCATTGCAATAGAGAAAACTTTTGAATCCGTCGGGATCAATCGTATTTTTTTCATTTCAGGAGATGATCCAAACTATTTTTTTAATGATTTAAAAATTATGGTAGAGGAAGCCAGTAAAATGGGGTTATATACGATGATGGGCGTGGGAGAACGATCCTATGAGGAGTTTTTGGAATTAAAAGAAGCCGGACTTGATGAGTATGCTTTAAAATTTGAAACAGCCAATCCAATCTTATTTGAAAAAATAAAACCTCGAAAAACATTAGAGAAGCGATTAGCAAGCATTGACGATCTGAAAAAAAGTGGTTTGAGATTAGGCTCAGGTGATATTGTGGATTTTCCCGGGCAAACCCTTGATAATTTAGCAGAGGATATCTTATTGACTAAAAAATTAGAAATTCATTGGGCGCCAATAATTCCATACATGCCAGTCCCAGGAACACCATTAGCCAAAGAAGGACCCCGTGGTTCGGTTGAAATAATGCAAAAGGTTATTTCTATTTTAAGAATTATGCTACCCGATGTGGATTTGACAGCCCAACAACCAGGAAAAGATTTAAGCAAGGGATTGGGCGATTATGATGCCAATCGTGATGCGATTAAAGCCGGTGCGAATCTTTTATTTGTCGATATGACCCCAAAAGAAGAGCAAGAAAACTTTAGAGTGATTGAACACCGCGTATTAAATGAAATGAAGACCGTTGAACGTATCATAGAGTCGATGGGAATGGTTCAAAAATAAAGAGTAGATTGAAAAAACAAAGGATGTGCTAACATTTGTTAGAGGGGAAGCATGAATAACAATAAATATTGTAAAACCTATATTAATGTCATTGTTGAATTTAAAACAGATGGAGAGATGATTCCTTTGAAAATTATTTGGGAAGATGGCCGAACATTCGAAATTGATCGAATTTTAGATGTAAGGCCAGGCGTTTCACGAAAAGTTGGTGGCCAAGGGATCCGCTACCTCTGCAAAATTCATAATAAAGAAGTGTGCCTTTATTATGACCAACCCCAATGGTATCTCGAAGCCCAAGTTAGCGGGTGAATTTTTAAATAGAAGACGTAAAAAAGAGGATGATTGAATACATTGTCTGCCTACGGCGAACAGGCGATAGCCTGTTTGAACTTAGCGTCCCCCAATGATGAATGTATTTGCTGTTTTTAAAAGAGACAAAGAAATTTATTGAGTAATTAGTAAAACGTAAAAAAAGAGGATGATTGAATATAGTGTGTACTCCAAGGCGAACAGGCGATAGCCTGTCTGAACTTGGCGCAATCAATGATTAATCATCCTCTTTTTCGATTGAGCACACAAAAGGTATTTAAATTTCGAGATGACAAAAACCTTGTGATTCATAAAGAATAACCCCTAAACCTTGGGTGATTGCAGCTTCAGACAAGGCATAAATAGAAAGTCCTGGAGCATAACAATCCGCTGCTTCACCAATTAAATGCTTCGAATGTGGAATGCCGCCAACTTCTTGGTTTCTTGTAGGACATCGAATACCAGAGGTAACAATAATGGGATTTCCAAGAGCAGCACGCGTGGCATCAAGACGTTCAAGAAGGATAGGATCCATTTCATGAGGGAAGCCATTACAATACGCATTGAGGCAGTCACACTTAAATTCGTCACGTTTAAAGTAACGCGTCAAATACGCTGGGGTTTCAGGATTCGAGATGTTTGAACGTGCGACAGGATTTGAAAACAAGGCCTGATGCGTTAATGGGCCAACCAACCCATCAGGTTCTAAGTCATGATCTAATTGGAAACGACTGATCGCATTACGAGTGAGAGGTCCTTCAATGTTGTCCAAAGGTCCAGGGGAGTACCCTGCATTTTGTAACGCGTCTTGAATTTTATAAATATACATTTTAATTTTTCTCCTTTTTTTCTTGAGATAATTGTAACAAACAATTTTTTAACTTTTCTGGAATCGGAAAACCAATACGACTAAGATTTTCAGTGATGCTTATTCCTTCATTGGCAATGTAAAAGAAAATCACCCCTGTTCGCATCGCGTTTCCACCACCCAATAGATGTAGATCTAAAAGATGCGCCATGGCAACCATCATAAGCATCAGTACTTTTTTAAGAATCCCAATAAAACCAATTTCACTGGATAATTTCTTTTGAATTAAAGCAATAATAAGCCCTGTAAAGTAATCCATTAGGATAAACCCAAGCAAGGTATATAAAAAACCATCGAATCCACCAAGAATCGACCCAATAAAAGTTCCAAGAATTCCTAAAAAAACAGACAGGTGATCAAAAATAGTTTTCATGTCATTTTTTCGCCTCCTTTCTTCTTATTAAATAATAGATAGAAAAAAAATGAAAAAGGTGCCATAATAAAACAAGAAAAATAAAAAATGTGTCGGATTGAGAGAAATCAGTTAAAATAAAGAGGCAAACTAAAAAAGGAGGAGAGAAAAATTTGAAAGAACCAGAAGAGACAATTAATCAAATTAAAGCAGGTGCAACCCTATCCTATTTCACGATTGCTTTGAACACACTCATTGTTATCTTATATACACCGATTATATTAACGGTCCTAGGACCAAGTGACTATGGATTATATAATTTAGTTGCCTCAATTTTGAGTTATTCAGGATTGCTCAGTTTTGGATATTATACTACCTATATTCGATATTATACGCGATATAAACGAGAGGATAGAAAGACACAAGAAGCCCAATTAAATGGGATGTTTTTAATTATTTTCTCAGGTCTTAGTATAATTGTTGCTTTAGCAGGGATGCTTTTATATTTTAATACTGAGACATTATTAGGATCACAATTCTCTTCCTATGAATTAGAACAAGCTAAAATTTTGATTAAAATAATGGTGTTTAATTTATCATTGTCATTTATTACCAGTGTTTTTAATTCGAATATTACAGCCAATGAAGAATTTGTATTTCAAAAAAGTTTACAGTTAATTAAAACAGTCATCACGCCGTTTGGAATGGTACTAATTTTATTCGCCGGATATCAGTCGGTTGGATTAGTGCTAGGTATAACGGTGATCGCTATTGGAATTGAAATAAGCAATGTTGTTTTTTGTTTTAAAAAATTGGGTATGAAATTTTCATTTCGTAAATTTGATGGATCCGTGATGCGAGAAATGACGATTTTTTCGTTGCTTATTTTTATAAATGTAATTGTTCAACAAGTCAATTGGAATGCCGATCAATATATTATTGCTCGATATAAAGGAACCGTGGCGGTCGGAATATATGGATTAGCCTGTGTATTAAATCATTATTATATTGGGTTATCAACCGCAGTGGCGAGTGTTTATTCACCACAAGTGAATCGAATGGTTGCCCGAGGTGATGATTTTAAATTAACCCAATTTTTTGCAAAAGCAGGACGCATTCAGTGTATGCTTCTTCTGAGTGTGTGTTTATGGTTGATTGTTTTTGGACAATCATTTATTATGCATTGGGCAGGTGTTAATTATAAGGATACGTATTATTTAATGTTGTGGTTAATTATTCCAGCGACGGTTTTATTAATACAAAATATTGGTGTGGAAATCCAACGATCGAAAAATTTGCATCGCTTTCGAACCCTGGTATATATTGGAATCATGGGCTTAAATATTGGAATCAGTATTCCCTTAGTTCAATATTATGGGGGGCTTGGTGCAGCGATGGGGACAGGAATTTCCATAACTATAGGAAATATTATTTTGAATGGTTATTATCAAAAAAAAGTGGGACTAGATATACGTTATTTTTGGTTTGAAATTTTCAGATTAATCCCGTCCTATATTCCGATAGGAGCGGTATGTTTAGTGATTTATTTTGGAGTGAATACCGATAAGTGGATTAATTTTTTTATGGGAAGTGCGTTATATTTTGGGATTTATGGTTTATCCATATGGTTTATTGGAATGAATGCAGAAGAGAGAATTTCTTTTTCAAGATCGTTTAAAAAAGTTGTTGGATTTATAAAACGACAAATAGAAAAATGCCCATTTTCATTAAAAGAATAATGAAAATGGGCATTTTTAAATTAAAGTATTAGTTAATACAGTCTTTTAGATGTGTAATTTCAACTTTTAGTTTATTGGATATTTTATTTAATGAGGTCAATTGATCATTAATTTCAGTCATTGAGTCTTGATGCTTTTCAATAATTTTGAAAGATTTTTCAGCTTGAGATTCAACGTTATTCATACTTGAAACAATGCTATCGAGTATGGTTTCAATTTTTTTAGCCGAATCAACACTCATCACTGCTAGTTTTCGAACTTCATCGGCAACAACATTAAATCCTAAACCAAATTCACCAGCACGGGTAGCTTCAATTGCTGCATTTAAGCCTAAAAGATTGGTTTGAGTGGCTACATCTCGAATAAATTTTAAGATTGAATCCGTTTCTTTAACTTTAGTTTTAGATAAAGTGGATGATTCTAAAAGTTCATGGGATGTGGACAATAATGATTCAATTTGTACTGAAAAATTACTAATCACATCACTAATCGAACGAATATTTTCGAACATATTTTCAGAAATAGTATTGAATTTTCGAGTTTGTTCAACAAGAACGAGGTTATTATGTCCGAGTTTTGAAATAGAATTAGCAAAAATATAAAGCATGTTTGCGGCTGCTTCAATTTTTTCTCGGGGAAGAATTGGAATTTTTCGTAAAGCTTCAATGTATTCATCTTCATCAATTTTAAGTTCCCGTGCAATTTTTCTAAAACGAGCTTCGTTTGGAGGAGCATCAAGAACTTGCCCACCTAAGATTGCACCAATTTGAACACCATTAACAATAATAGGTGCTGCAAAATCAACAAGGCCAGCATGACACGAATAGACAGCTGGTTTACCTGTGGTAGCAGCACGTTTACCACCATTAATATCACAAGAGATACAGCGTTTATTACCTTCAACGGAACCACGGGTATATTTCATACAGAAATCTGAAAAACAGCTGGGTTCAGTGATGGACCCTTTTACATTATCAACAGAGATGCTTGCACATCCGGTTGTTTCTGAAAAGCTATCTTGAAAAGCTTGTAATACTTCTAAATCAATAAGATCGTCAACAGAGAAGTCTATGTTGTTTGCCATTAGTTATTTCCTCCAAAAGTTATTTACGCATTACCCCTATCATAATAAACAGGGGTGGGTAATGTAAAGATATTATTTTGTTCAATTGAGAAAAAATGAATAAGATTCTATTTTTTTAGGTTTGATTAAAAAAATAGGCCTTTATTTTATTGAATCAACAATTTGTGTCATAGAATCGAGATTAAAATCAGTTGGACAATAGAGTGTGCAGAGATGTTTTCCGCTTTTCCATGTGGCTAATCCTTCGGCATTGTCATTGTATTCGTATAAGACAGAATCGCCAGTTGCATTGGTGAGGGTTTCACCATTACTGAATTTAATATAAACCCCACTAATATCTTCCGTTGTATCGCTTGATTTACGGGCGGTATAAACAATTTTATTGGATGTAAAGTCAGCTTGTGCCAATGTATCTCCAATGGTATAAAGTTTAAGATCAGTAACATCAGTTGGTAAGGTATCAAAGGTAAACCCAATAGCTGTTTGAATATCAGCAAGTGTGGGTTGACTAATCATTGGATTTGGAAGTTGGGAAGAATCGTCGTCTTTTTGAGTACAACCAACAAGACTGAGTGAAACAAGGCCAACAAAGATCAGGGTGAGAAACACTGTTTTTTTGGATTTCATAAGACACCTCTTTTTTTTGATTCTAAAAAATCTATAGGGGACAATTTTCTAGTCGATTTAAATGTGTAAAGCTTGAGTCGCCATTGGCATAATCAATTACGCATTGACCATGTCCTAAAAGTTTGTATTTATAGCTTAGGAGCCCATCAAGACCCACAGGTCCTCTGGCATGAAGTTTAGCAGTGCTAATACCAACTTCGGCACCAAAACCAAATCGGAATCCATCGCTAAAGCGTGTTGAACAGTTCCAAAAAACGCCAGCAGAATCCACACGAGTCATGAATGTTTGAGCAATTTCTTTGTTTTGTGTTAGGATGACATCCGTATGGCCAGAACCATAGGTGTTAATATGTGTGACTGCTGTTTCGAGTGATGGAAGAATACGAATCGCTAGAATATAATCTAAATATTCAGTTTTCCAATCCTCTTCAGTTGTCGGCGTAATATCAATAATCTCGCGCGTCTTAGTGTCCCCTTTAAGGTGAACCCCTTTGTTTTCGAGGGCAAGTTTAAGACCTGGGAGCAAATCTTTTGCAATGGTTTCATTAATCAACAATGTTTCAAGGGTGTTGCAAGCGGCGACATACTGCGTTTTTGAGTCCACAATAATCTTAATTGCGTCGTCAATAATGGCGTCATCATGAACATAAACATGACAAATACCATCGGCATGACCCATAACAGGAATGTTTGAATGGGTCATAATGTATTTTACAAAGGCGTTTGAGCCTCTTGGAATAATTAAATCAATATAGTCATCTAAGTCTAACATTGCGGTAACATCATCCCGTGTTTCGAGATTTTGAATCCAGCCGGTTGGAATCCCAATGGTTTCGGTTGCGTTTTTAATGATTTGAGATAAAATGCGATTGGTTTCTAAGGCTTCATGTCCACCTTTTAAAAGGATACTGTTGCCGCTTTTCAAACAAAGGGTTGAAATTTGGACAAAGGCATCAGGACGGGATTCAAAAATAACACCGATCACTCCAATGGGACATGTGACCTTATATAAATCTAAGCCTTCATCGAGTTGGGTACTCAATTTGGTTGCACCTAATGGATTTTCAAGTGTGATGAGGCTATGGATCCCTTGAATCACATCATTTATTTTTTGAGCATCAAAGGTCAGGCGTTTTAAAAGTGGTGCGCCTAAATTTTCGTCTTGGCTGCGTTTCATATCTTTTTCATTGGCTAAAATAATCGCATCGCGATTGTCGTTTAGGGCATTTGCAATAGAGAGTAATCCTAAATTGCGAATATCACCATTAGTAGCTGCTAGTAATAATCCAGCATGTCGTCCTATTTTTCCACGTTCGTTCATATCCATAAGAATTCTCCTTAATTATGTTAATAAATTGTCGCGAATTTTTTCAAGATCATCAATCGTAAGGTCTGTTTCGCTGAGTAAATAGGTTTCAACATTTCCAAAATTAGTATTGATATAATCCATCGATATTCTTAACCAATCAGGTTTCACACCACAAAATTCCCATAGATGGTGGTTTTCAATACCAAGTTCTTCAGACATGATATTACCTAATAGATCAAAACTTTCATCAAAGGTAAGGTTTGTTAGGGTATAATCTGAAATAATAATGGCGTCAGGAACACCAAGAATACCAAGGATCAGGTAGGTCATAAAACCAGTACGATCTTTTCCGTTTGTGCAATGATAAAGAATTGGGAAGTCAAGAGGCTCGGTTAAATATTTAAGAACGGTTGCAAAGGATTGCGCACGTTCTTCAGTTTGAACTTTATAGATTGTGCGCATGAATAAATCAACCGAACCTGGTTGCCTAAAGTCAGGCTTTTTAACCCCAAAATTAAAACTTTCAAAAATTGGAATCAAATGATAGTGGGTAAATGAAGGAAGACGATCGGATTGACGACGTGCTTTTTCTTCATTTCTAAAATCAAAAACATGTTGAAGGTTAAAATTTTCGAAATATTTAACATCATTATCCGAAAGATGTGCAAGTTCTTCACTGCGAATAACCATACCCCATTTAACTTTTCGTCCGTTAAGACCTGTATACCCACCAATGTCACGAATATTTATAGATCTTTCTAATTGTATGAGGCGTTTTCCTAATTGTGTTTCCGCGGTAAAAATAAGATTAGCTTCATCTTTAAAATTATAAAGAGGAGAACCATCAGGAGCGGTAGGAACAGGATAGCTTTCTGGTTCAGGATCTTTTTGTATTCGGATGTGTTTTTTGTGTGATGTAACCTTTTTGCTCAATAAAAATGCTGGAATAGTTGAAGCCATTCCAATGAGGAGTGTTATATAAATTTGTTTTTTCATAAAGTGTTTCCCTTCTAGGCGTTTGATAATATAATATAAGACATCATATTTTTATAAAATAAATAAAAGTAAGGCATAAAATAAAACCTGTGGTAGAAAGTAACGCTAAGCATAATGGAGTTACAGGGATATTTTAAATGGATAAATCGAGATGAATCCGATACTTTATGATGTAATTATATCATATTATGGATAAAAAAAACTATAAAATTAGACGAGGTGAGGTAAGAAATGAAAAAGATTGGAATATATTGCCATATTCCTTTTTGTGTTAGAAAATGTGCATATTGCGATTTTCCGTCGTTTGGTATTACGAAAGACAGTGCAATAAAGGGATATTTTTTAGCGTTAGAAAAGGAAATTGGAGAATTTATAAATAAAAATAAAAACGACAAAATAACGGTTGATACCATTTATTTTGGAGGAGGAACCCCGTCGGCGGTTGAACCAGAGTATCTCGTCTCTCTCATGGCATTAATTCAAAATCGATTTGATGTTTTAAAGGATGCAGAAGTGACGATTGAGATTAACCCTGGAACGCTCACACAAAAGAAAGCATCCTTGTATAAAAAAGCAGGTTTTAATCGAGTAAGTATGGGATTGCAAGCCTGGCAGAATACTTTGTTAAAAAGTTTGGGCCGTATTCATACACAACAGGAATTTATTGAAAGTATGGCTTTGCTAAAAAATGTGGGGTTTGAGAATATCAGCGTTGATTTAATGTATGGTTTACCGAATCAAACGATCGCGAATGTGAGAGAGACCTTAAGGGCAGTTATGACTTTTTCACCCAAACATTTATCCTGTTATAGTTTGATTTTAGAGGAAAACACCCCAATGACACAAGCATTTAATGAAGGAAAAATAAAATTACCAGATGAGGATGTGGAACGTTTAATGCATTGGGAGGTTCATAATTTTTTAGAAAAGCAAGGGTATAATCATTATGAAATTTCAAGTTACGCAAAATCAGGGTATGAAAGTCGCCATAATTTAAAATATTGGGATGAAATCCCTTATTTAGGATTTGGATTGGCTGCCCATAGCTTTTATAAAGGAATACGCTATGGTAATACAGTGGATTTAGACGACTATATCAAAGGAAAATTTTTAAGCCGTGAGTTTAGCGGAAAAATGCCCTTAACACAAGAAGAAGAAATGAATGAATGGATGTTGCTAGGGCTCAGAAAACTAAATGGGATTGATGATGAGCTCTTTAAAGAACGGTTTGGGGTGAGTTTTTTTGAGCGGTATTATGAAACAATTGATCGTTTTATTGCGTCGGGTTTAGTGGTAAAAGAAGGCGCAATTTTGCGATTGACACATTTAGGACAAGATTTTGGAAACCAAGTATTTATGGGGTTTTTATAGGGTTAGTTTTTAGAAAAAGAGAAACTTAAGAAAACTTTAAAACTTGGGTGAGGCATTATAGAAATTAGTTGACAAAGTACAAATCGAATGGTATATTTAATTCAGATGTTAGCACTCGTTTATCGCGAGTGCTAATAACGAGGTGGAACATGGAACTTAACGAACGCAAAAAGAAAATATTAGAAGTGATTATTCGTGACTATATTAATACGGCTGAACCAGTAGGTTCTCGTACACTTTCGAAGCGATGTAATCTGGGGATTAGTCCAGCGACGATTCGAAATGAAATGGCAGATCTTGAGGATCTTGGCTATTTAGTACAGCCGCATACATCGTCAGGACGTATTCCAACGCAACAAGCTTATCGTTATTATGTTGATGAGATTATGGAAGTTAAAAAGCTTGAAAAAATGATTCGAACAGATATTCATCGTGGATTTTTAAATTCCAATACAGAATTAGGCAATACGATGGATCATACAGCACGTGTGATTTCTCAATTAACCAATTATACATCGATTGTATTGGCACCACGGGTATCAAATTTTAATTGTAAGCATCTTCAAATTGTTTCTTTAATAAAAAATCGGGTATTAATGATTGTAGTTACACAAGAAGGTGTGGCTAAAAATGTTGAGATGTGTTTAACACAAGAAGTTGATAATCTATTGGCGTTAAAGTTGACGAATATTTTAAATAGTTTTCTAAAAAGTAGTTTTTTAAGCGATATGAGTTCAGAGTTTATTGATCAAATACAGGAACTATCACAAAATGAAAGTAAATTAATTCATGAAATCATTCCTCATCTAAAGAAAACTTTAGGTGAAGAAACATCAGAGGTTCATTCAATGGGTTTAACAAACTTATTTAATTATCCTGAATTTAGTGATGTTGAACAAATAAAAAAATTAATCAATATTGTTCAAGAGAAAAATGTGCTTTCGGAAATGCTAACAAATAATGATGGAAGCCGAGTAGTTCGTATTAAAATTGGGGATGAAAATGATAATGAAAATCTTAAAGATTTCAGCATTATGACCTCAACCTATGAATTAGAAGGTGAAATGATGGGAACGTTTGGCGTGATTGGTCCAACACGAATGAATTATGATAATGTATCCTCGGTATTAAATTACATACGAAATGAGTTAAATTTACATATCTCAAATTTATTAACGAAATAGGTGGTTAAATGAAAAAAGAAGAAGAAATTCAAGCAGAAGATTTAGAAGAGGCTGTTTTATCTAAGAAAGAC
>LGVF01009086.1_pt2 | contig 20236 bp, 14 predicted proteins | sample 469901 | NCBI WGS metagenome assembly LGVF01 (sample SAMN03893561, study PRJNA290197) | marine sediment metagenome | material: sediment; isolation source: combined push core samples #3730, #5133, and #5579 collected at Hydrate Ridge | place: Pacific Ocean: Hydrate Ridge
TGATGGCAGGTACAAATCTTCGCCATCTCTATGTTTTTGTCAGGGACACCCGCTTGGATGAGCTGTCTTAGGTTGGCTGTCCTCAAGTCAAGATATGCCACACCGTCTGCGGAGTCCTTCCTGATACACTCATCCTTGGCCCCAAAAACATCTTCGACCTCACACACGACCTCCTGGCCGACTTGATAGCAACACGGGCCTATAGACGGCCCAATGCCTGCAACGATATCTTCGGGCGAGCAACTAAAGTGTTCTCGAAGGACCTTCACTGTCTTCTGTGTCACGAATCGGAGGGTACCCTTCCACCCTGCATGGGCCACCCCAATCACTTTTTTTGATGGATCAAAAAACAGAATCGGCACACAGTCAGCCGAAAGAATCATCAGACAAATATCCGGCACATTGGTCACCATCGCATCTGTGGCATTGATTGCCCCCTTGTAATCAATAGAGCCTTTGCCTCGAAGTCCTTCTGATATGATCTTTACATGACAGCCATGAATTTGCTTGGCTGTTGTCAGGCTGGTCAAGGAGATTCCAAGGGCTTCAGCAAGCAGCTTGCGGTTCTTGAGTACCTTTTCCGGATCATCCTCAACATTGAACGACAGATTCAATGAGTTATAAGGTGGGCTGCTAAAGCCACCCAGCCGAGTTGATACGAAGTGACTGATCCCCTTATGTCTCAGAAAATTTTCGAAAAACCATATGCACAAGGTTCAACAGCTTCCCTTCTCCACAACTTTGACCAAAAAATCGGCTGGGATCATATCGTGCAAATACTTTCCGTTTAGCAAAGCCATCTCATTCAGTTTATCATCCGGAACGTCTAACAAACGGAGGGTGTCTTCCAACGTTCCAGCAGTCCTCACGGTATGAACACGAAGACGGTCAGGCTTGACATTGATCCTTTTTGGATCTGTAAGGGCTCTGAATCCGCTCATAGTGGCATGGAAAAACGATCTATATCTCTGAAAGTGGGGTTGGGAAGAAAATCCGTGAAATACAAAAACATTTTGACCATGTTGAATAAAACAGGACATCACGCGGATAGTCCCTTGTTGGGCGGCGATATCACAAATCAAGCATTCTGCAGGCAGTTGGTTTATATCTGTCGCATTGGACTCAATCACACGCGCCCTGGCCTTGCCAATGAATCTGCTGACAGCATCTCCTGGAGAGTATCCGGGTTCGACAGAAAACAGGATCACAGCGTCCTGCCGTTTGCTGACCATTTGCACTTGTGCTGGTCTGTTATTGAGCTTCCAGTCAACAGGCACGGGAAATTGAAATTTCAACGCAGGATGATAAAATACGTGATTATCTACGTATCCTTGGCGAGGATTCTCCCCAAATACCAGACCATCTATGTGCCGCAAGTATGCGTCCCGGCTTACCTTCAAGTCTCTAACACCGAGTTCTCCGGCCCATTTCTCGGCTTCCCTCTGAACCGCCCTTATCCGGTCCGGCGGATTAGGATGGGTGGAAAACCAGCCCTCCAGGCCACTGCGATCCGAGGATGGGTGCAACCGTTCCAGTGTTTCAAAAAAGTTAGCCATATGGCTCGCATCAAATCCAGCCTTGGTGGCGTATTCCACGCCCAAATCATCTGCTTGACGCTCATTGTCCCGGCTGAATCTAAGGAATAACATTCCAACACCAGACTGTGCGAGGCCGGCATATCTTTGGAAGTCTTCAGAAAGGAGGGAGCCCACCCCCAAACCTAATTGAGCAAGCTGGGCTCTGCTGTACTGTTGGGCAGAATGACGGGCCGTGACGTGGCCAATCTCGTGTCCCAGGACACCGGCCAGTTCTGCTTCGCTGTTCAGATAACTCAAAACACCTCGGGTAAGATACACATATCCGCCAGGTACGGCAAAGGCGTTGACTACCGCGCTATCCAGTATCTGAAACTCAAAAGGTAAGCTGGGACGGTGGGACACACTGGCCATGCGTTGACCGATGTGCTCAATGTAGGCAGCCAATGGCGGATCATCATATATCCCATAGGTTTCAGTGACCTGCACATTGGTCTTATTGCCTAACCTGATCTCATCCGACTCGCTAAGCAACATCAATTCATGCTGGCCGGTTACCGGATTTACTGCACACGAAAGCATTGAAAAAACAAGACCAAAAAGAATCAAACGAATGACGCAGTCAGTGATTCCACGGTACTTCAAAGGGCATCTCCTGGCAAAAGTCTGAATCCTATCCTTTCGGGATCGCACTCATTCCACTACTTCTGCCATTCCTTGGCAAAGATCTCCGCGATCTTGTTTGTCTGGCTTGGGTCAATATTCAAGGCCTTGGCAATCTCCTTGTACAATGTCTTTCTGTTTTCATTTTCTGCATCAATGAGGTTGTTGAGATTCCTTCTCTCCTTGAGACCCAATCCTTCCGTATTCCATAGAGACACATAGCCGTTGGCCCCCTCTTTCAGCATCCCTTTTTGGTAGTAGGGCTTCATCTGGCTGTACCGGCTCTTCATCTTTTCCTTCAAGGCCCGGATTGTGGGGTTGGAAACAGCAGTTACGTCATCGGCCCAGGCAAAAGAACACGTCAAAGCCAGAATGTGTTCTTGCAACAGAAAACCCTCTTCATTCCTCAAAGATTGCTCTTTCACCTCAGGCTTATTGCTTCTGATCTCATGGACTATCTCTTCGGCAACGGATTCCACCTTTTCAGCCGGAAAGTAGATGTTAATAGTGACGCAGGCAAGAATGGATAACATCATGGACAAGACAACCATCAACAACGGGTTTCGATGCCTTTTCATATCGCCTCCTATTAGTATTTCGGATTTCGGCCTGCCCTGGTGCTCGCTTCATATATGCAACCACAGAGCCTATTGGCCAGGTCTGGGCCAGGGATTTCGGAATGCGGGATGTCATCAAGGCGAAAGGCGCAATACGGAGTCAAACTGCCTATCGTTTTGACGTAAATTCATAATAAGAAACTGGCCGAAGAGATTCACCAACCCCGAAGAGATTACTCAACCACAGGGCCGTGTTTTGCGGCTGTTACGCGTTTAATCCGCTTTACCATGTCCTTGAAACTGACACGATTATCAGGATTCTGATTTACAACATTCACACCGGAAATGCCACCCCTTTTCACCAGGTACTCCTGCCCCCCTTCCCTGATGGCGCCGTTGATCCTGAAAACATCATTTTTCAAGGATGCCTTCACTCCGATTTTTTTATAGGGAAACTCTTTGAAAAAACAGGCAAAACCCCCGGCAACTCCCATGAAAGGGCTCTGACCTTCGCCAATTTGTGCGATACTATCCACTGCCTTAACGCTTATCCTTTGAGACACGCCCCTTTTCTTGACCGTCTCCAGAAACAAATCAAATCTTTGGGGTTGGCCGTGAGCTATCTCCAGGCCCTTGATATGTCCATTCAAAACCCCTTCAATCTTCCCAAACGAGGTGGCTGCAGTAAGCTTTGCCAGACTCAGATCCTTCCACCAGGCACTCAGTGTGAGAACAGGGGTAGATGTGAAGATGCCTGATGCGCCAAGATCGGAAAAAACGATCTCTCCGTTCAAGGCTTTGACCCTTATCTTTCCGCAACTGCTGATGGTATCCCCCTCAAAACGAATCGGGTCCAGTTTTCCTTCCATCGTCCCCTGAATGGGTTGTGACCAGATTCCTGACAAGAGTGGGTTGATGTCGATTGCATTCATTGTAAGGCTTGTCTCAACGGATGGTCGCGAACTGAACACATCTTTGCATACCAGCGGTCCCACCTGGACGTTGCCGCCTGGAATTCTGAGGATGGTTGGAGACCTAACAGATAAACGATTAGGACCGACTTGAAATGGGATATTGATCGCCTGTCCGGGGAGCGGGGGAAGGCTCATGGAAGAAATGGATAACCGGCCTCTTGCGGTCTCCTTCCATATCTTGCCCTTTCCGCTCTGATACCAGACGGGCAGGTTGAGATCAATCCCTTGAAAGGAAAAACCATCATCACCCGATGAAAGCTCCCCCTCACGCCACGTGCAGTTACCCGTTGCGATCCAATCCGTCCCGGTACCTGTCAGTTTCAGATCAGCCAAGATAAATCCTCCAACATGCACGGAACCAAGAAAAGGTTTTTCCGTCTGGAACGGTTCCGAAACAAAATGGTGGAAAAGCGGACGAAGAGCCGTTTGCTCGGTTTTTGCAGTGAAACACGCACTTAGGTGCTCGGCCTTGCAAAGGATCGTCCCAGCCACATCAAGACCCAATATGTCTTTCAACCCGAGCCTCAGATTTGATATTCGCAAAGATTCTTGTCTGATATCATAAACACCTCTAAGGGAGGCAGAGAAGGGATTTCTGCCTAAGTCCTGATAATATCTGTCATACAGGATCTCACCTCCACAGACCTTTAAGGTTGTATTGGCAGTCAAGTGATAACTACTCAGGTGGATCTCCGCATCCGTCTCGGCCTTCACTAGGAGTCCTTCTCCCATGCAGGATGAATCCCGATTCTGAAAGCTGAGGTCTGTAAAGGCCAATTTGGAGGTGAGAGTACACCGTCCCTTTTCTTGTAAGACGGCTCTTATGTGAAGGGAATCAAGGCCACTTAACTGCCAACCAGCAGGGAGCAGGTTTAAGGCGAAGCCTGATTCGAAAAGATGGATGTCTTCCCCCTTTAGCTCCATTGTGGCCTCTTTCTCATCAATCTTCAGTGATAGCCGTAGGTTCTGCAATAACGATGAGGTAAGGTGTATTTCAGGAAAGAAAAGGAATCCCTCCTTTGCGTCTATGCTCCCTTTCCGGAGCTGGAACCGAACATCATCGATCCGGTAGTCCTCTTTAGCTATCGCAAGTGCAGCCTGCGACATATGGAGATCAAGGGTATCAAGGACCAGTTTTCTATCGTTGTGGTCATAGACGAGTGTTCCCTGCACTTCCATGCCATTGACATTCATATGAGGGCTCTTAAAAACTGCTTTTTGAGCGCTTAATAGGCCCCTTACTCTCGGATCAACAAGGGATATGGTACGATCTGTTGTGACATGAACGCAGGGGACTGAAAGGCTTATCTTTTTGAGAGGCCATTGGACCTGTGTACTGCAGGAGATGTCAACAAAATGATCAGGATTTAGCGTTGCACGAATCCCGCTTACATGAACTTCCTGATCGTCGGAGCTAAAGACGATCTCCCCATTGACGACTTCCGCCCCCTCCAGTCTGACCTCCCTGAAGAGGAAAAGAGCTATCATTCTCCTTAAGACCCGTGCCAAAAATGCGGGTTCTACTTTCGATGTGGTCTCGGGCAAACCCATCTCTCCAGAAAGATGGGTCGAAAAATCTATAATTTTCAGGTACTTAAAGGAAAGGCTCTTGTGGCCGAATGGACCCGGCAGGCTGATATCCGCCATGAGATCAGCAACTTTAAGACGAAAACCATACTGGTTTTTCCCGGGCTTAACGACGACGCCTTTTGCGTGGATTCTTAGAGGTCTGATGGAGTAAGAGAGGTCTTTTATGGTGAAAGAGGTCCCAGTTGATCTGGAGACGGTCCTTTCTACCAGCGCCTTTATCCTGTGTGGATGGTAATAGTAATAAAGGATAGCCCCGGTCAGAAAGGCCGAAAAAAGGACAACTATGATGCAGAAGGTTAGGAATATTTTTCTAACAATTTGCAATGCCTGCTATCCAATGGCACTATCGAGGCCAAAAAGCCTGTCTTTGTACAGAGATCGTCAAATAGTTGAGTCGTTGAGTCGGAAAACAAGCATGTTAAACCAGCATATTAGGGCTTCAAAGGGGTTTTACAACACAAAGTGCCTCCCCAAAATCCGTTATAATCAGGTCTTTTGAAATGAGTTGCGGGTTGGAGGACGAAGCGAAGCGGGTTTTTCGTGCCCGAGAGGCTCAACTACTATCTTCCTTTTTGCCGAAACTGCCCCAAAAAAGCGGGGCCCACGCTGAAAATGGATTGCGCCCCAACGACGAGGGAGGGTAAGGAATTAAGGCAAAAAAAGGGGCTCACCCAAAATGGCTAAGCCCCTGATATTACATGGCGGGGACGACGAGACTCGAACTCGCGACCTCCGGCGTGACAGGCCGGCGTTCTAACCAAACTGAACTACGCCCCCAAAAGAACACAAATGGCAGACGGAACAAGGCTTGAACCTGTGCCCCCCCGCTTGTAACTTCAATAAATGATTCATTAATCTTGCGCAAAAAGCCTTTATCCCGAATTATCGGTTCATATACTACAATCGATTGCCCAGGATTGCAAGGGAAAAATGACCATAAACGAAGGAGCTTGTGATTCTTATCGGATGGACTTTTCATTAACGGTCAAAGGGCAGGACCGCAAGACGGCCAAGTATTGACACTACCATGCTCAAATGTTATGTTTTAATGATATGACTTTACCCGGAAGAACGGTCTATGCCAGCAAAGGAGATACCCTCAAAAGGGGAAATATGAGGGAATTTACTATTTTTAAGAGACTTGCACTTGGTTACCTTGCGATCCTGTTGGTTGTTGTTGCTTTGGGGATCTATACAACATTGAAGCTTAATCAACTAAACCATATCATCCTCTCGATTAGTTCCATTGACGGTGAGATCATACGGATAGCAAACAGGTTAAGAGGTACCATCCTCTCCCAGAGGGCGTTCGAAAAAAAGTATATCGTTTCCAAGGATAAAGACTTTCACCGCCAGTTCTCGGAGACTGAGAAATACATTGAAAAGGACATTAGACAGATAGACCTCCTTATGGACACCCCGGAAAAAAAGAGGCTGATTGCCGATGCAAAGGAGTTGCACAGCCAATACCTTGCTGTGGTGCAAAAGGAAGTTCGTTTGATAAAGGCCGGCAAGGGGAATCTTCCGAAAGGATATCAAGGGGAAAAATGGAATCTCGTCAATCATATGACCAATAAGCTGGCGAAAGTTGTAGAGACAGCAAAGGGGGATATGAATAGAAAGATTGGAACGTCAGGGGAGATCGGAGCTCGGGCATCGAAAGTCGCAACGATCATAACTGTTGCTGCTATCATTATGGCAATCTTGATCGCATTTTTCAATGCACGAACCATCAATCGTCCTATTCTCCTCCTTATAGAAGGAACAAGGAAGATCGCAAAAGGCAAGTTTGAGGAGCATCTAACGATACCTTCTCCTCCCGAGATAAAGGAGCTTGCAAATGCCTTCAACCTTATGTGTGACCGTCTAAAAGAGATCGACGAGATAAAGGCCGATCTTATTTCCAATATATCACATGAACTTCGAACCCCCTTAGCGGTGACCAGGGAGGCAGTAAGCTTGCTCCTTTCCGGTGTCTCCGCAGGCTCCGTGGCAAAAGACCGAAAGCTTCTACGTATCATCGAGGAGGAGTGTGAAAGATTGATACACTCCGTTAATAGGATACTTGACCTCTCCCGGATGGATGCCGGGATGATGGATTATCATCCTGAGAAGCACAGCCTTTCCCCCCTGATAGAAAGGAATGTTTCAAAGATAATGCCAATCGCACAAAGGAACGGAATCAGCCTTGAGGTATATCTTGATGGGAACCTACCCCCTGCCAATATAGACGGGGAGAGGATAGGCCAGGTGATGGATAACCTATTGGAAAATGCCCTGAAATTCACACCGGAAGGTGGGAGGGTGGTGATTACAGCCATACTCAAGAACGGAAAGACGTCAGGCCCTCTTTCCAGTCAAGGGAATGAGCTTATTGAGATTTCCGTATCAGACACCGGCTGTGGAATCCCTGATGAGAATCTTGCAGAGATATTCAATAAATTTAAGAAGTTACATGGAAGGGGCACAGGGTTGGGTCTGCATATTGCAAAGCATGTTGTTAATGCTTACGGAGGTAGCATATGTGTGGAAAGCGAGTCAGGAAAGGGAAGTACCTTTTCTTTCACTGTGCCTGCCTGTTAGGAATCATTTCACTGGGTGTCGGATGTGCGACTACATTCGGCCTTCAAGAGAGAAGGCAAGGGCAAAAACACCTTGAGAAGGCCGAAGAACTCATGATGAAAGGAAACTACGAGTATGCGCTTAAAGAAGATGAGAAGATCCTGAATCGTTTTCCCGATATTCCCCCGGGGGATAGTGCCACCTTCCATATGGGACTTATCTGGGCCCATCCATACAATCCTCAAAGGGACTATGAAAAATCCCTCAAATGCTTTCAGCGCGTTATCCGGGATTTCCCCAAAACCAGGTTGAGAGAGAGGGCCAGGGTATGGATCTACACCATCGTCCAGCTTATGCGAAGCAATAACGAGATCAAAAACCTGAAGGAATCGGTCGATCACTTGATAGATAGCCTTAAGAAGCATGAGGACACGATAAGCGCCCTAAAGGACACGATAAGCGCCCTAAAGGAACAGCTAAAAGAATTGAAAGAGATAGACATAGTAATTGAAGGCAAAAAGAGGGAAGGCTTGCCCAAAGAGTAAAAAGGTGGAAGAATAATGGCAGGAGAGAATATACTTGTAGTAGATGACGACAAGAATATGTTGGAGGTTCTAAGGTTCCGGCTTGAGGCAGAAGGCTACAACGTTTCTACCACAACCAACGCAAAAAATGCTTTAAGCATGGCCAAAGACGAGTTGTTTGACCTGGCCCTTATCGATCTCAAGCTCGCAGTCACAGGAAAAGACGGTATTGAACTGATGCAAGACCTGAATCCGATATCCCCTGAGATGCCGGTTATCATACTTACCGCCCACGGAACGATTGAAACGGCAGTAGATGCAATGAAGCAAGGAGCCTATAGTTATCTGACTAAGCCATACGATCGTCAGGATCTCCTCCTTCAGATAAGAAAAGGCCTTGAAAAAAGCTCCCTTTCCAGGGAGATAAGGAGACTTAAGGCCCTGGTAGGGGAAAGATACGGATTTGAAAACATCGTCAGCAAAAGTAAGAAGATGCAAGAGGTCATGGAACAGGTATCAAGATCCGCAGAGACAGAATCTAACGTATGTATCTACGGAGAGAGCGGTACCGGAAAGGAGCTTATAGCAAAATCTCTGCATCTCTTAAGCTCCAGAAAAAATAAGCCGTTTGTGGCCATAAACTGTGCTGCTATTCCGGAGGGACTCCTTGAAGGCGAGCTGTTCGGCCACGAAAAGGGGGCATTCACTAATGCCTTGAGACAAAAAAGAGGTTTTTTTGCTCAGGCCAATGGGGGTTCTATCTTACTGGACGAGATCTCTGAGATGTCGGAATCGATGCAGGTCAAGTTACTCCGTATTCTTCAGGAAAAGCAGTTCTATCCCCTGGGTGGGGAAAGACCGATAACCGTAGATGTCAGGATAATATCAGCCACCAACAAAAACCTGGAAGATGAGGTGAAAAAGGGTAATTTTCGTGAAGACCTGTTCTACCGTGTTCATGTCATACCCATCTATCTCTCCCCACTAAGGGAAAGAAAAGAAGATATCCCTCTCTTGGTAGATCATTTCATAACGAAGTTTGCCAAGCGTATGAAAAAGGGAATAAGCGGGATTTCCACACCTGCCCTCCAAAAACTCTTGTCTCATTCCTGGCCCGGCAATGTCAGAGAACTAAGAAACACCATCGAATATGCTGTTGCCATGACCACCCACGATGTGCTCGATGAAGACGTAATTCTTCAGGCCAAACCCATAGAAAAGGACCAGCTAAAGCCCCTGAAAGAGACCAAAAATGAGTTTGAGAGAGACTATATCTCTAACGTCCTTTCGCTTACTGGAGGCAACGTAAGCAAGGCAGCAAGACTTGCAGGAAAACATCGGCCTGATTTCTATGACCTCCTGAAAAAACACAATCTGAAACCAACGGATTTTAGGAACCCAAACAAGCGTATGAAATAGCCCACATACAAGAAAACATAGAATTTACAGCTATTTAACCTTATCAGTCGAATCCCAGCCTCTTCCTACGTAGGAAAATCCACTCAAATAGGTTCTTCCCATCCTTTTCGGCCATCCAGAAGATTCTTTAAAATCAACGGGTTAACCCAATCAAGCCCGCTTGGCATATCACTTGCTAAACTATTCTGCAGTAGTCCGGCACTCATTGCATTTCCTGTCATTTTGACCAAATGCCCTGCCCGCCTTGGCGCGACAGAACTTGGACAATGCTCTCGGAAAAAAACCGGTCTGGGCCGGGGGCGCTCATACTTACACAGGGCATAAGACAGCAAATCCAGGTCTGGCCCATGGAAAAATCAATTGTGTGCTTTCCGATCATGATCTTTCACGTTCGTTTAAAATGGCAACTTGGGTTGGACTATAGGCTACTCCCAGTATATAGCATTTCGGATTTCCGATTGCGGATTGCGGAGTTAAGCTCCACATAGTTTTAGCATAATTTCACATGGTTATCAGCACCATTCGTAACTTCTCAATAAGTTGGGGTAGATTACATTTTGCGACTATTCAGTGGATTCCTGTTTTCGCAGGAATCCAGACATCTTACCCCTGAGTTATTGAGAAGATACGACCATTCATCCCGCAAATCTGCAAGTATTTTTCTGAAATAACACTGGAAGAGCGATTTAAAAAAAAGGTAACCAGAAAAAGCGATGTTATACAATGATGGAATTTTACTTTGTTGAGGAAAAGGAGGTGAAAAGAATGAAGAGATTGACTGTGTGTCTGTTTCTTGTAGCCTTACTGTGTATCGGTTTCATTGGTTGCAAGGAACAAGGGCCTACCCCTCAAGCAGAAACAGCAGACGTGACTGCGCCGGCAGCAACAGAGCATGTTACACCCCCAGTAGGAACAGAGGAAGCTGCCACCCCAGCGGAGGAGACTATCCATGCTGAAGAAACCGCCCCCGTCACAACGAAGTAATAGCCCAAGGGGACACAGGAGGAGGGAGGTGATACTCGTCAGCATGAGAGACTGGTAACGTAATAACGTGAAATGGCAGATTATTTTAAGGGAATTAGGACAAACGAACCATGAATGAAAGGAGAAAAAATCAATGATGAAAAAGTTGGTATCAAAGAGAATGGTTGCCGTGTTGGTTGTTGTTATGTTTGCGATTTCTTTTGCGGGTATTGGAGTTTGCGAGGAGGCGCAGGAAGCGCAGGTGACAGTAGTAATGGGGACAATTACTACCCTAAATGCAGATACCGGTCAGGTTATGGTACAGGATGAATCCGGTGAGATACAAAGCCTCGCAGGGGCTGATGCGGACCTGAAGGACCTAAACACAGGTGATCTCGTAATCATAGAGTGCGATAGCGAAAAGAATATCAAGTCAATCGCTAAACAAGAACCAATCCAGCCGGAGTCAGCTCAATAGAGATGAAAATGAGGGGAGGGGACAAAATTCATCGTTCCCTCCCATTTTTCAAGAAAGGGGAAGTTTGGTAGGCGGAACAGGGCTTGAACCTGTGACCCCCGGCTTGTAAGGCCGATGCTCTCCCAACTGAGCTACCCGCCCACACAATCATCAGATCGCAGTTTTGTCTCTGCAAAATCCTTTTTCGCTTTTTCGGAATTCATGATAACGAAAAGGCGAACCAACGTCAAGCAAAATACATTCTATCGGATTTTTTCCAGCATTTTTCCAGATCTAAATTACCAAAATCAATAGCAGAACTTAGGGGTCAATGAACTAGTTCACTTGAACGGGTCTTACAGTATCTTCTCCTTCAGGAATCAACTCTGGCGGAATAACCTCATCTTGTTCTTCTCTGAAAATCGTCTCACCCGGTTGCAAAATAATGGCACGTGACAGGAGATCATCCATGTGGCTTACTGCCAGAACTTCCAACTGCTTCAGGATCTCTGCAGGGATCTCTTTCAGGTCCTTACGGTTTTCCTCAGGAATAATGACCCTAGACATCCTCCCGCGGTGGGCTGCCAGGATTTTTTCCTTTAAGCCCCCGATTGGCAGGATCCGGCCACGAAGGGTTATCTCTCCGGTCATTGATAAATCACGATATACCGGCCTCTTGATCAATGATGAGACAATCGATGTTGCCATGGTTATGCCAGCAGACGGCCCATCCTTTGGAGTAGCCCCTTCTGGGACATGAATATGGATATCAATCTTCCGATAAAAATGTTTGTTCAAACCGAGTCTTTGTGCTCTTGATCGAACATAGCTCAAGGCAGCCTGAGCAGATTCCTGCATGACATCTCCGAGCTTACCTGTTATTGTAAGTTTTCCCCTGCCGGGCATAATGACCGTCTCGATGGCAAGGAGCTCTCCCCCAACTTGTGTCCAGGCCATACCAGTAGCCAAGCCTATCTCGTCCTTTTCTTCAACCTGCCCATACCGGAACCGAGGCACACCCAGGTATTTCTGTATCGACTGGGCCGTTATTTTGACGCATTTTTTCCCGTCTTCCTTCGTGATCTCACGGGCTACCTTCCGGCAAATAGAAGCAATCTCCCGCTCCAAATTCCGCACACCAGCCTCGCGTGTATAACGCCGTATGATGGTCCGGAGCCCGTTTTGGGTGAACCCTATTTTCTCCTCAGACAATCCGTTCGTTTCAATCTGCTTGGGCACAAGAAAACCCAGAGCTATCTGGAGTTTCTCGTGCTCGGTGTAACCGGGCAGTCGTATTATCTCCATGCGGTCCTGCAGGGGTAGTGGAATTCCGTGCAGGTTGTTGGCCGTTGTGATGAAAAAAATCTCCGAAAGATCATAATCCACATCCAAGTAGTGGTCATTAAACGCAAAATTCTGTTCGGGATCAAGAACCTCGAGCAGCGCCGCTGAGGGGTCGCCTCTGAAATCCGTACTCATCTTGTCCACTTCGTCTAGACAAAAAACCGGATTGTTGGCCTTGGCCTTTTTAAGGGATTGAATGATTTTACCAGGCATCGCCCCAATATAGGTGCGTCGATGCCCTCGGATCTCGGCCTCATCCCTGACCCCGCCCAGGGAAAGCCGAACGAATGCTCGATCTGTAGCACGCGCCACCGATTTAGCCAAAGAGGTCTTTCCTACCCCAGGCGGACCCACAAAACACAGGATAGGCCCTTTTATCTTCTTGACCAGTTTTTGCACAGCCAGATATTCTAGGATACGCTCTTTGGGTTTTTCCAGCCCATAGTGATCTTCCGCCAGGACAGCTTCCGCCTTATCTATATCCGTCTGAAGCTTGCTTCGCTCAAACCAAGGCAGACTGATAAGCCATTCAATGTAATTTCGCACCACTGTCCCTTCTGCCGACATTGGGGCCATGAGTTTAAGTTTTTTGAATTCTTGTCTTGCTTTTGCAGCCGATTCCTTTGACATTCGTTTGCGCTTGATACGGTGTTCGAGGTCGTCCAGCTCACTCTTGAAATCATCTTTGGTCCCCATCTCCTTCCGGATAGCGCGCATCTGTTCATTAAGATAGTAGTCCCTCTGGGTCTTTTCCATTTGTTTCTTGACACGACCTTTGATTCTCTTTTCCATCTTATAGATTTCAATTTCTGCCTGCATCAAATTGAAAAGGAGGGCCATGCGCTCTATGGGAGCGACAGTCTCAAGCAAACGCTGTTTATCTTGGATCTTAAAATTGAAGTGGGCAGCTACAGTGTCAGCCAGTTGAGAAACGTTTCTTATAGCAGATATGTTTTTTATGAGATCCCTTGAGATGTCCTTGTTGATCTTGGCGTATTCTTGAAACAAATCCACAACGGTTCGGCCGATAGCTTCACTTTCCGCCTCTTTTACTTCGTAATCGGCAATTGGCTCAATCTCAGCCATAAGATATTGCTCTTTCTCGATAAACCGTGTTATATGAGCCCGCCTTTTTCCTTCGACCAATGCCTTAACTGTTCCGTCTGGGAGCCGGAGCAACTGGAGCAACGTTCCAATCGTCCCCATGCCATAGATATCCTTTCCGCCGGGCAAGTCTACTCCAGGATTCTTCTGGGTAGCCAATAAGATCCTCTTGTCCGAGTTCATGGCATTTGACAAGGCATTAACAGACTTGGTCCGTCCTGCGAAAAGAGGGACCACCATGTGAGGAAAAACAACAATATCCTTGAGTGCAAGGAGGAAAAGCGAAAGCTTTTGTTCTGAATCATTCATTGGTTTCTTCCATTTCGACATTCTAAACATGGTTATTATCTACAAAACAAAGGCCCTATTGAGACAGAGCCCTTTCCTCGGTTTGTTCGAACAATAAAATCGGCTCCTCGTTGTTCAAAATAACTTCCTCGTTGATCACACATTCCTTGACTCCATGCATGGAAGGTATTTCATACATAATGTCCATCATGGCCGCTTCCATAATGGCCCTGAGACCCCTGGCCCCGGTCTTACGCTCCAGAGATCTCTTGGCAATTGCCTTCAAGGCGCTGTCTGTATAGCGGAGGGTTACATTCTCAAATTCAAAAAGCTTCTGGAGCTGCTTCACCAAGGCATTCTTGGGTTCTGTTAGTATCCTAACTAGGGCATCCTCCATTAGTTCATGCAGCGTGGCAATCACTGGAAGTCGCCCCACAAATTCCGGAATCAGGCCAAATTTCAAGAGGTCTTCAGGCTGAACCATTTTGAGTATCTCACCGACGTTTCGCTCTTTTCGACTTTGGATATCAGCCCCAAAGCCCATTACTTTTCCGCCAAGTCTGTGCTGTATGATCTCCTCCAGGCCATTAAAGGTTCCCCCACATATGAACAGGATGTTAGACGTATCTACCTTAAGGAAATCCTGTTGCGGATGCTTTCGCCCCCCCTTCGGTGGCACACTCGCAGTTGTTCCCTCAATGATCTTTAGAAGTGCCTGCTGCACCCCTTCCCCCGAAACATCGCGTGTAATGGATGGGTTGTCCGCTCTGCGGGCAATCTTGTCGATTTCATCGATATAGACAATTCCCTTGGAGGTCCTTTCAAGATCATAATCGGCGGTCTGAAGCAATGATAGTATAATATTTTCAACGTCTTCTCCCACATATCCCGCTTCCGTCAAAGATGTCGCATCTGCAATCGTAAATGGAACGTCAAGAAACCTTGCCAGAGTCTGAGCCATAAGCGTTTTCCCGCAGCCGGTCGGTCCGATCAGAAGGACGTTGCTTTTCTGCAAATCCACGTCCGATGTATTTACTGATGACTCAAGGCGTTTGTAATGGTTATCAACAGCTACAGCCAGAACCTTCTTTGCCTGTTCCTGCTCAATCACATATTCATCCAGAAAACCCTTGATAGCAGCCGGCGTGGGAAATTCCTCCTTTTTCTGTGTTCGCACCTCTTTTTCGTACTCTTCTTCAACAATTTCATTGCATAGTTCGATACATTCGTCGCAGATATAGACAGCAGGTCCGGCAATCAGTTTCTTGACCTCCTCCTGGCTTTTACCGCAAAATGAACACCGTAGCCCGGCGGGGTCAACGCTTCTTCGTTTAGCCATCTGTTCCTCCAAAAAATGAGATTATGGAGAACTTGCTCCAATGCTTTAGTTGGTATGAAACCCGCAAGTTCTATATGAATTACAAGGCTGTTTACTCAAAAGGCAATCCGGAAATCATTGTCCTCCAATGTCAGTTTTTCTGTCTTTGGAGTTCTGGGCAGCTTCACGCTGGGAAATCACATGATCCAGAATACCGTAGTCCTTGGCTTCCTGGCTGCTCATGAAAAAATCGCGGTCTGTATCGTTTCGAATTCTTTCAATATCTTGGTTCGCGTGGAAGGCAAGAATTTCATTCAAGGTCTCCCGCATCCGCAAAATCTCCTTTGCCTGGATGGCCACATCCGTTGCCTGACCTTGAAACGAACCCATGGGTTGATGAATCAGTACCCTGGCATTTGGAAGTCCGTATCGTTTCCCCTCTGTTCCTGCGGCCAGCAGCACTGCACCCATGCTGGCTGCCTGGCCCATACACAGGGTGCATATATCCGGCTTCACGTAACGCAAGGTATCATAGATGGCAAGGCCTGCATTCACCATACCCCCGGGGGAATTGATATAAAAATTTATGTCCTTGTCCGGGTCTTCTGATTCCAGAAAAAGGAACTGGGCAATTAGAAGATTGGCAATCTCATCGGTTACAGGTGTCCCAAGAAAAACAATTCGATCTTTGAGCAGCCTGGAATATATGTCATAGGCCCGTTCCCCACGACTAGTCTGTTCGACAACTATGGGAATAAGCGGCATCACGTGTCTCCTTCCTGAACTTAACGCCCTTCGGGCGGATCAGCTTCATTTCTCTATTGTTTCAAGCGTACTGCTCGCAATGATCGATTTGATGGCCTCTTTCTCAAGGACCCTTTGCTTGAAAACCTCATAAGCTTCCTTGTTGTTCTCATGAAACTGCTTTATCGTGTTTACGGGCTGATGCATGTTCTCGGCCATCTCATTGTACGCCTGCTCAAGTATTTCATCCGTTGCAGTTAGCCCCTCCTGGTCGATTACCTTCTCCAAAAGCAGATATTCCCGCACCCTCCTTTCTGCAAGTGGACGGTAGTTCTCAGAAAGGGTCTCTTCGGTCTGACCCGTCTCCTCCAAAGATAGCCCTCTATGGGATACTGCTTCCTTGGCTTCATTTACGACTGCAGACAGTTCATGGTTGATCAGTACCTCCGGAAGTTCAATGGTAGCCTGTTCAAGTAACTTGTTAATGATATCATGGCGGAGTTCCTGTTCGGATCGAGCCTCGTAGCTTCGTTCCAATTCCTTTCTGATGGCCTGTTTAAGCTCTGTTATTGTCTCGTGTTTCCCCAAACTCTTTGCAAATTCATCGTCGATCTCAGGCAAAAGCTCTTCCCTGATTTCCTTTAACATAACCGTGAAGGTGATATCAAGGCCAGACAAATCCTTGTTGAAATAATGGTCAGGGAAGTGCATTAGGAATTCCTTGGTTGTCTTGGGGCGCATCCCCAAGAGCTGCTGGTCAAAATCCTCCAATATCCTCCCCGAGTCAACCTCAACCAGGAAGTTCTCAGTTTTCCCGGCCGGCGCAAACGGTTTGCCATCTTTGAATCCCTCATAATCTATGAGGACAAAGTCCCCCTTTTCAACCGGGCGGTCTTCCTCAATGGTCCTCAGTTTTGCCTGATTCTTCTGGAGTACCTTGAGTTGTGTCTCAACCTCGTCATCAGCAACTCTGTATACATTCTTCTTGAGCCTTAGAGAGCCCAAGTTCAAGTCCTGGATAAAAGGCCGCACCTCAATCGTGGCAGAATAATGATAAGGCTGATCCGCCTCAAGCTCCGGGCTGTCAACGATCGGCTCACCGAGTGGTACAAACTCAGTCTCTCGCAACGCCTCAACATAGGATTCTTGGATCAACTGACCAAAGACTTCTGCATGCACATCCTTTTTAAAGCGCTGTTCTAAGATAGAACGCGGCACCTTCCCGGGACGAAACCCCTTGATCCTGACATTCTTTTTGAGGGTCGTGTATGCCTTGTCCAGCTCCCGGTGCACATCGGCTTTTGGTATCTCTATGTGCAAAATCTTCTTCAAAGTGGTAACATCTTCTACATCTACCTTCATCAAGTTCCTTTCTTAGCCTGCTCAGTTGGTGCGAGAGGGGGGACTTGAACCCCCAATCCTCTAACGGGAGCTGGATCCTAAGTCCAGTGCGTTTGCCAATTTCGCCACTCTCGCATAATATGGTATTGATTTCCTGACAATTAAGGATAATATTCCAAAATGAACAACAACAAAGCTATGACAGCCTGGAAAAACGTGTAAGATATACTTGTACATATCATCTCGACAGTCCTAACTTCTCAAAACTTTATGAACCATAAAGTAACTTCTCAACAAGTTGGACCTGTACGGTTACACGTCACAGCATTCAACACACGAAAATGAAAAGAATTATCACGAAAGCACGAAAGATTGAAAGCACGAAAAAATGCCGGTAACTGGCATCATTTCATAGTAAGTGATGACTGTATATGCCACAGCGCAGGCAAACACCCCAGTAACTTGATTTTCACGCCTTGTTTCGTGTTTTCGTGTTTTCGTGTTTTCGTGATTGATTTTAAATAGGTTTCTAACCGCACAGCTCCAAAAAGTTGGGGTAGATTACATTTTGCGACTGTTACCCAGACTTCCTGAGAAGTTACAACCTGACACTATCGAGTATCATGTAAAATAATGTCAATCTCAAAGCCTGTCAACAAAAAATCAGTCAAGATGCTATGTTTGGGCAATTCATGTCTGAAATGGCCTATCTTGCTTGTGTTAGTGTGGACTATTGACAATGTGTCACAAGCCCAAGCTGTATTCCTATCACAGGATCTGCCACGCCGTAAAGTCGTTGTACTGGATCCTGGACACGGGGGCCATGACCTGGGCGCTGTAGGGCCCTCCGGCTTGGCCGAAAAGGTTGTGGCGCTGTTGGTCGCCCATAAGATCAAGGAAGTTCTTTCTGAGATTTGTGAAGTCCACTTGACTCGCAATGACGATTACAGGGTCGATATCATAGATCGGACGGCAGTCGCAAACCATTACCGTGCTGATATTTTTCTGAGTATTCATGCAGGGGGCGGCTTCCGGCGCCAAGGCCTCGGCGTGGTCGTATTCTATCATAGTTCCGACACCGGCCGAATAGCGTCCATGCCCGCTGGACAACAGAAGGGACCATGGGGAATACGTGCAAAACCGCTTCCATGGAACTACATTCAGGGTAGGCATACAGCCAAGACTCAAGTCTTGGCAAAATTTGTACACAGGCATCTGACGGCAAAACTCGGTTCCGAAGACACCGTGGACGGAGGGATCCGTGAGGCCCCGTGTCTGGTTCTTCGAGGTGCCGACATGCCGGCGGTTTTGGTTGAGATTGGTCATTTGAGCCATCCTGCCGACGAGAAGGAGCTTAGGAAGTCCAAGGTAATATCCGATGTAGCCCAAGCCATATCCGAAGCGATAAAGGAATATTTTTCGAGATATCCGTGATCCCTCGCTCGCTGGCCAGCATGGTATATTATTCTTTCCCGTTTCCCTTAGTAGTTGCATCAAAAAAAAAACCATGATAAACGGAAGAAAAAACGGGGCGTGGCGCAGCCTGGCAGCGCGCCTGCTTTGGGAGCAGGAAGTCGGAGGTTCAAATCCTCTCGCCCCGACCAAGAAAGCTAATGATTCAGGTAGGTTAACCATATGGCATTCCCGCTTTTTTTGTATTCTTGGGCATCCTTCATTCACCAGTTTACACTTTTTTCAAAAAAAACGTGCATTATCGAATTCAAAACGGATGTTGAAACTGGAAATTCGAAATTAGGTAACGCATCAACATCTTTTTGTTTTTCCCAATTTCAAGTTTCAAATTTTATTGCCAAAACACAACATCAACAAAGTGTAAACTACTTCTGAGATTTAATGAGGGATGCCCATTCTTGGTATATGTCTTTCAGTTCACCTTGGATTTTTGCTGTTCAGCGCAATGGCTTGAGGAGTCTTGAGCATGGTTCATCATACATATTTGATGGAAAGTGACGAAGAAGCTCTTCGTCTGGTCTTGAAGACAGACAACAAGGCTATCGAAAAACAGGCCCTATGGGCTGGCATAAAGCCTGGTATGCGCGTAGCCGACGTGGGGTGTGGTCCAGGGAAGACCACATATTACCTGCACAAGCTGGTTCAGCCGAATGGTGAAGCGGTTGGAGTAGATGGCTCTGAAAAGAGAATTACGTACGCAAAAAGACATTACAGTGACACAGGGATAGATTATTCTTGTAAGAACATATATGATCCTATAGATGACCTTGGGATGTTTGATTTCATATGGGTCCGTTTTGTGCTTGAATACCATCGTTCAAAGAGTTTTGATATAGTCAAGAACATATCCAGTATCCTGAAACCCGGAGGGATTCTCTGTCTGATAGATCTGGACTACAACTGCCTTAGACATTCCGGACTCCCTGAACGGCTTGAAAAAACCATTTGTGCAATAATGAACACTCTGGAGGAAAATGCCGACTTTGACCCCTATGCAGGAATAAAACTCTATTCTTACCTTTATGACCTTGGTTACCAGGATATTGATGTAGAGATGGCTCCCCATCACCTGATTTTTGGGAGATTGAACGAAACCGACGCCTACAACTGGGAGAAAAAGGTTGAAGTAGCCGCAAGAAAGTCAGGATACGACTTCGAAGAATACAGTGGGGGGTATGACGGTTTTTTTGAGGAGTTCAAAAGCGCTTTTGCCAATCCAAGGAGATTTACCTATACACCTGTAATCTCCTGCAGGGGGCGCAAGCCGACAGCCTGATTACACAGATGAAACCAGGTCCGGCGATGTATACCTCGAAAGGCCACAAATGACACTTTTTCGCCGGCCATGAACATCAATAGCCGCGTTGCTCAGGCTTGCAA
>LGVF01328443.1_pt1 | contig 20234 bp, 47 predicted proteins | sample 469901 | NCBI WGS metagenome assembly LGVF01 (sample SAMN03893561, study PRJNA290197) | marine sediment metagenome | material: sediment; isolation source: combined push core samples #3730, #5133, and #5579 collected at Hydrate Ridge | place: Pacific Ocean: Hydrate Ridge
ACGGTGGAGTATATTAAGTTATTATTTATTTTAAGCCACTTTATTTTTTGCTTAAATATTTAAAATTTGATCTTTTCAAGTAGAAATTCTTTGATTATGTAAATCTTCATTATTAGTATCTTGAAAATAACTATACATACTTTTAACTTTTCATAATGTAAATCTGTGTAATTGTAAAGCTCTATTTTCTTCTCATCTATTATATAATAAATCTGCTGCCGCTAATATTGGGATAGTTACTTGACTATAATTATCAGGAATAGTATTTGTATCTGTTCAATCAGTTAGTGTAGTTGCTTTCTTTTCATAAATAATATGATACATATAACCTGTTTCATCTATTTGAAAAGGTAAAAAATAAGTTCAGTTAATAATTGTATAAAAAGGAGCTAAATCTTGAAATCTATAAGAATTAGTATTATTATTGTTAGCTATATAATTACTTCCTTTATAATTGTTTAATTGTTGGAATATATCTCTATAATCTTTATTTTTAAGTGTTATTTGATTATTATATATAACTCTATTAGATGTTGCATAATCAGATGGTAATTCAAATAATTGTGATACTCTAGCTCAACCTTTATGAGCAAAATCTATTCATGTAACTCAAGTAAATCAAGTTCAAGTATTTCAAGTATAAGCTATAATATCTTCATTTATCCATAAGTTTCAACTATCTGCATAATTAGATGTATTACTAGCAGATAATGTTATTCAACCTATTGTTGCATCAGTATCTAAATATATATCAGATACACTTGTATAATATTCATCTGAATTTAAAAAAGGTAAAGGTCATTTTTCTAATTGTTCTAATCTTCAACTAGTTAAATCAGTTATTACTCCTGAACATATATCTTGTTGTATTCAATTCATTAAAGCATCTACTAATACATAAGGATAAGCACTTGAATTAGCATCTTCTTTTAATATAGCATATAATATATTTCTATTATCATCTAATGTTTTTAAATTTGTCATAATTATTGATTAAGTAATAATTGAATATTATCTTTTAGTTCTTCTAAAGATTTTTTATCTACATCTTTTGTTGTTAAATCTACCTTTCAACCTAGTTCAAGTTTTTTAGTTATTCTTTGCATTAAATTATTATATTCTTTTAAGAATTGTATATCTCAATTTTTCATTCATTCTAATAACATTGAATCAGCAAAATTATCATTAAACCCTGCATCCTCTAGTAATTGCCTTTGATATGCCTTTATATTAGGCTTTGCTAAGGTTTTACTTCATTCTGCGTTGCAACTATCATAATCTTTTTCTTCCTTTCAGTGAGCCAACATATAACATCTTGTAGCATTCCCTCTATCTACCTTAGGTTCTTTATTTCAAAATAAGTAATACTTACAAAATAATTGTTGTTTTAATGTAAGTTTTTTTTCTAATTCTTCAGTTTCTTTACTAGGTTTTTTAGTCATAATTGTTGTTTAATATTCTATATAATTATATTTAATTAAAGTCAAAAAGCAAATTTAACCAATATTAAATAGTCCCTCAAATTTTAATATCAAGTATTCTATCTATAAAATCAATTACTGATTCAGCTTGTCTTTTTATTTCTTGATCAGAACTATTAATAATTAGTTTTTGAGCTTCTTCCCTTAAAGCTATTTGTTCTAATGGCATCATATTAGGAATATTTATTGTTTTCATATTTTATTTTATTAATTGTTTAATTATTATTAAGTAAGTTATTCATATAGTTATACAATCTCATAATACCCATATTCATAAGAAATATAAATCTCATATTTCAAAATACATATCTTTATCTATAAATAAACTTTTTAAAAATACTATCATTACTACTATTGAAATCATTTTTATTTTTTATTAATTTTTCTAAATACTAACAATGAATTTGTATATCAAATAAGCCTATTAAATTCTAACTTTATTTTAAAATCATTTTCTTTTTCAAGAGCTTCTTTTGATTTTTTTAATAATTTTTCTAAACTATCTAGCCATTGCTCTGTTACTTTCATATTATTTTATATTAAATTCTAATCTACTATTGTTCTTAATCACCGATTTAAAATAAACCGTCAAATTTCTTTTTCTAATCTATTTTTTATAACAAAAGGTTTTAAATATTTCCTTAAATATTCTCTAAATTCTTCTTCTTTTTTTTCAGTAGTAGTAAATTTAATAACCCAATCTTCCATACCTATTAAATCCTCATACCTTTCTTTATATCAATTAATCTCCATCATTTTATTTATAATAACTTTTAAGTTTTCTTTTTCAAATTTTTTCATTATTTTATAAGATTATATAAATATTCAACAGGATTATCAAGATTATCTAACAAAGAAAAAGGGAAATTATCTTGTAATTCTGCATCAAGTTGATACCGAAATTTATCCATAAAATCTTGAGTAAATATTATTTCTCTTACATCTAGTTCTATAAAATCTCATTTTCATCATTTATAACAACTCTTAAATGTTCAAGCAAATCTAATATTATTTGTTTCATATCCAATTTTATCAATTATCCATTTTAATTTACTATGTTCACTCATTATCTTATTATTAAATTATCAAATATAAATTCAATCTTCTCATTTTTCATAATTATCTGAGTGTCAGATTTTTATCTCTCATTTTTCATTTTTCCATTTAGCATACATTCAATCCATTTTTTGAAAAATAAGTAATTCTCAATCAATTCAATGTTTAATTTTATCTCATTTTTTTAATTCCCAAGCTTTCATTTTTATTTTAATTTAAATAATAATTCTAATAAATCTTTTTCTTCTTGTTCAGTATATAAGTGTAGAGGTTTGTTTGGAATAGTTCAAATTTTATCATCATCACAATATGAATTTTCAGTAAAATCATCAATAGTCCAACTTGCATTAATATTTAAAAAATCTCATTTAATATATATATCAATTTCATAATATAATTCACTTCTTGCAGAGTGTTTAGCTTTTATAAATTTCAATACTGCTGTTATATCATAGTGTCAAAGGATTTTAAAATCAGTTCTTAGTTGAGTTATTCATTTTTCTTTTGAATAAATAGTTGGTATTTTATATTCAAAAAATCATATAAAATATCATTCACATCTATCTATATTTCAAGTTCTAATTCAACTTTGAAATCAATCTATTAAACACCCCTCACTTAAACTCTTATCCATATAATCTCAAATCAATTCAATTATTTGCTTTTTTGTTTCGTTCATTGTTATTTTATTAAGTTATAAATATATTCAATACACTCATCAGTTTGTTCTTCTAATGGAAGTTTTTTATATTTCCACTCATCTAATACATAATCAATGTTGACATCATTTTCAAACATTTTACTTAAATCTCTTAAAATTTTATGTTTATCTTTTTTATCTATATAATCTATTACATCTCATATAAAAATCCAATCTCAATTAGTAGGATATAAATCTTCTATAAATTCATTACCTCATATCTTCTCATAGATTTCATCTATCATTAATTCCTTGTTCATAATTTTTTTATTTTTAGGTAATATTATTTTCTAAAAACACTTAATATTTTCAGCTCATTCGTTTATTAATAATTGAATATCATATCAGAGTTCAGATAAATTATTTTCATTATATAATAAAGCTCTAACTTCTTGATTTTTATTTTTATAACTTACTTGTATCATTTTCTTTTAATTAAAATATAATTGTTTATATAGATTAGTTATGTGATGTATTAATATCTAAGAACACTTAAATTTTCTACAAACATTAAAAAATCAAGTATATTTTCAAATTTTCTTCATTCTTTTCATCTATATAATTCTATTGTTTTAAAATTATCACTATTACTGTCTTTTATTATAATGTATCATTCATGTCAAATACTATCAAAACTATTATACATCCAAAAATCTACAAATATATGCCTATAAAATTTATATGATTGAAAAAATTGGCTAATAAAATCTACTATATCACATCAGTATCATCATACTTGCACAAATCATTCTTTTAATAATTTTTCCAAATCTTTTTGAGTAGCTCAATTATTAAATAAAGTTGTTTGTTTAAAGACTTCTTGGTAATTTTCTAACATTTTTTATATTTTAAATATTAAATTAGTTCACATAACAAAGTTTATTTATAAACATTATCAACAGTTTTTATTTCTAAACTTCTATCCTTTATCTCAAATAATTCTTGTAATACATTTTGATTAGAGTCTTGACTATCTAATTTATTCAAATCTCTATCGTCTAATGTTACATTAATTAATTCAGAAATATCAAGCATGTGTTCTTTTATTTTTTTAATATGTCAATATGTTATTTTATATTCTCAATCTAATGTTTTTATTATAGTAACTTCTATATTTCAACTAGTTATATTTATAAGTTCTTCTTTAACTCAAACCATTATTTGTTTTATTTTATCAGACCTAATTATATAAGTATCACAATCTATAACTCAATCAAATAAATCTTTCATATTTCTATTTATAAAAAAATCTCCATTTATTATTTCTTGTTCTAATTCATTCTTGTTCATAGTCTATTTATTAAAATATAAATATAAATAATTCACATCTGCACATCATTCATCGTGCTTTTTAATACAAAATTCTCTAAACGATTTTGTATATTGAACTTTTTTTACTTTTTCCCATAATTCTTCATATTTCTCATTTCACATAATTATGTTTTGTTCTAGATTACTAACAAAATGATTAACTTTGTCTTCATCTAGAATTAGTGGTTTATCCATTGTTTTATTTTAATAAATTAGGATTTTCATATATATTTCAAATAACTTCATTTTTTTCTATATTATCTAAATGCCATTTATTTGTTTTTTTTCAGAACTCGTAAGATTGCCTATAAAATCATGACACCATATTATCACTATACATTTCATTGTCTTCTATTCTAGTAATTCAAAACTTAACAACTTCAACAACTTTTTTATTTATCAATCATCCTATAATATCCCCTTCATATATCTCTTTTCAATTCTTATCTTTTAATCAAGTAAATTGTAACCATATAATATCTTTAAAATGGTTTTTCATTAGATTATAAGCTTTTGAATTAGGACAATTTTGAAAAATTAAATAACTCAAAAGTTTTTGTAACTCAATTCATTCTAACATTATATCAGTTTTTTTATCCCAAGCTCTGAACTTTATTTTTCTTTCCATAAGTAATAAATTAATAATAAATTAATAACATTCTTATTATATTTAAACTTGAAAATTAGTCAAGTTTATTTTTAAGTATTTTCATAATATAGTTTTTCAATATAACTATTATAATCTTGTACTCTCCATTCTCAAATTTTATTATTTTTTGTTTTACTTCTTAATATTCAATAATTAAATCATTTTTCAAGTCATTTTGCAATATAATCAAAAGTTGAATCTCAAATATAATGAGTTAAATCAACTATAACTTCAATATTTTTTCAGTTAATTTTTTTTATCATGATTTTAATTTATAAGAATATCAAACTATCCAACTTTGATAATTTTTTCCTTTTAAAAAGTTTTCTTCATCTGCTGGACATACCATATAATGTTTTCAATCTTTACAATGTGCATATATTCATATTTTTTCTTCTAAATATTTAAAATCTTTATATATTATTTTATCTCATTTTTTCATAAGTAATTAATTATTTCTTGTAATTCACAAGTTAAAATAAAAGTTCATCAATTTTTTAATATTTTTTGTTTATATTGTATTTGATTTATTTCTCTTTCATTGCTTTGAACAAGTTTTCATTTTTTATTAATATAAGGCAAAGGCAAAGGTTTTCAGATTCAATTAAATCTTTTTTCTATTTTTAACCAATCATTAATTTCTTCTTGATTCTTTTTTACTTCAATTCAATATAACATATTTTTATAATAAAATAGTATATCAGGACATCATTTTGAATTTAAAGTCATTCTATGATTATATTTTCATTTTTTAACCATTATTTTTCAACCTTGCATACTTTCGACAAGTCATCAAGTAGTTTCTAAATATTTAACAATAGATTTTTCAATTTGTTTTTCTGTCATATTTTTAATAATTAATAATATCTAACAGTTCTTTTAATTTTTTTACTCTTTCTTCAAAATTTATTTTATCTAATATGTATTTAGCATTAGCTTTTTGTATAATATTAAGATTTTCTAATTGTTGTTCTGTTGCTGATGTTCTAATATTTTTTATATGAAATCAAAAAACTAATTCATTCATCATTTTTGCTTCATTAGAACATTCAATAACCATATTTTTATCTCATAAAGTTTTTTGTATAGCACTAGAAACTAATTTATAATTATCTCATGCTTCATCTCTAAATTTTATAAGATTATCATATAACCAACCATAACACATAACTTTAAAATCAACTGATAACCACATTGCAATATCTAAAAAAATATATGGATGAACCCATGTTCAACCATTTTTTCATCTTTTAGTTTTCATTGCTAATTTTTTCATATCAACATTAATTAAATCTAATAATTCTAATTGTTGTTGATTTTTTAAATCCCTATTATTGTAGGTATTTAGATTTTGGCTATTTTTAAGAATATCTTTTCAAGTAGCTATAATTAATTCTCATGTTGTTCATAATTTAAAATAATTATCTAATCTCTTGTCTTTTCATGGATTCATTTGATTATAAGCATGAACTAAATCTGTTGCATTAAAGAAAAAATCTTTTGTAGTTTGTCTTATTGGGAATCATTCCAAACCTCTAAATTGAATAACTTGTGTTTTCATAATTTTATAAATTAAAAACAGTATTCTAGGGGCAAGTTTGTATAGCAACCCCTAAAATACTGTCTTGAATTACAAACTTTTTAATGCTATACGAGTATATTATACTTAATTATAGTAATTTTGCAAATAATTTATACAGTCTTTTCTCAATTCTTGTGATTTTCAACTATTTCAATGATTTTTTCTTTCATATTATTTTTTAAATTTCCAAATAAATCCTCAAGTTTTTTTTAATTTTCAATTACAAACCCTTGATATACTTCAATTATCTATTCATAAGTTTCTTTTTACCTCGTTTAATCATTCCCATGTTTTTATAAATTTTCCATTTAAGCTATATTGATTAATTTGTTTACTATGAAAATTATATTTTCCAGTTTTTCATAACCATGCAGTCCTATTTTTTTTTACACAGTCTTGAATGTTATCATTTTGAGTTCCTATTTTTAAATTTAAAAAATTATTATTTAATGGATTATCATCTAAATGCATAACTATTTTTTTAGGATTATTTATTTCTAGTCATAAAAATGCTTGTGCAACTAATCTATGAATTTTAAATGTTCTATATTTTCATTTTATCCGAAGATTAATGTATCAATATCAATAAGTGTCTACAGATATTATTTTAAGTCATTTAATAATATGCCTAACTTTTCATTTATTAGATACTTCATAATTTGCATATCAAAGTATACTTTTCCATTGCTCCATAATTTTTTATAATTAAAAACTCTATTGAATAGGCTTGCATCGCTTAACGAAAACCTATTCAATAGAGTCTATAATAGTGCGATGCAATTTAATTTCGTTAAGCTATTAATATTATAATTATTTATACAATTCTTGCAAATATAAAATGCACTTTGCTCTGTATGTTTTTGATTTTTGTATTTCTTTAGGGCTAGCGTGGTGTATAATTCTATGTACTTTAGCAGATAGTCAAACTCATTGATCAATATCATTTCTACTTGGTCAATAATTGCTTTGGATAGCTCAATAATAGGAATGATGATAATCAGTTATAGGATTTCAAGAAATTATACATACTTTATCTCTATTTAATATCTTTTTTTTAGTTGCTTGTGAAAATTTAGCTTTTATTTTCATTTTCTATTTCATTAAGTGGTATTCAATCATAATTACAATATTGAGATAAATTAAAAAAATTCCGTAATTCATCACTATATTCTCATTTTTTAACAAATTGTTTTTTTTCTTCTAATCCCAAATTAAAAAAGTGCATTTGTTCTTTTGTAAAATTATTTAGTTTCATGGTATTTATTTAATTTGTAATATATATTTTTTATCTGAACTTGTAAATATTTTAAGCAGTTTTATTTCATACTTAGGAATATGGAGCATAAGCACAGGTCTTACCTGTTATGTAGTTTTGGCGATATAATCTTTGTAGTTTTAAGACTTACTTAGGTCTATTATTATTTATTAATTTTCTTCACAAAGTTCAAATCAAGTTAATCAATATTTTTCATATTTATATTTTTAAAAATTAAATAAATTTGTTTGTTTATCATTTCTTTTATTATATTGTTTCATAAAATACCGAGTGATTAATATCATTGCTTTTTCATCACTTATATTTCATCATTTAACTTCTTTCTTAAAATCTTGTAGTATATCTATAAAATCATCTTCCACCATTAATATTAATTTTTTCATTTCTTTTTATTATTAATTAATAAGGTTTCATTTTTTCTATATATTCAAAATCTTCTTTTGTGAAAATTTATTTTTCAATAACTAATCTTCAATATATATGTTTTTCTATTATATGTTTTTTTCTCATAATAAATTATCTAATATTTAATTTCTATTTAAAAAATCATTTTGCATACTTTCATTAATATCTGAAGCATATAATAATTCTCTTTCTCAATTTTTAGTTTGAATTCTATATCAATTTTTATTTAACCAATCTTTTAATTTAAAAGATAAACAATTAAATTTTTCTTTACAATTACAATTATCTGGATATCAAAATATATTGTGTCTTGTTCAAAACTCACATACAACTCTTTTTTCTTGTAAAGTTGTATCTCTTTTTATTTCTTCAAATCATTCTATTTTACTACATCTTCATTCAAATATAATTTTATCAGTATCAATATCATTTATAATAATAAAATCAGAATATTTTTTTATTTCTAATTCAGATTTATATAATTCATATTGAGCTTTAGTTATACTTATTTTATTAATATTTTTATCTTCTTTTATAAGAATATAATGTGTTCTAGTATTTTTTGATAACATATTTTATAAATTATTAAATAAAGCTTTTTTCTTTTTTTCTATTTCTGCAAGTTTTCTTTTTCTTTCTTCATCTTCAGTATTAATAAATACTTTTTGTTTCCATTTATTAGTATTTCTTAACCAAGTAGATAATCTTTTATTTATTTCAAATGTTTCTTTTGTTTCCCATAATTGTTTTCATATATCTACTTTTTTTCATTTTCTAATAATAGCAGTCCAATAATTTATAAATTCTTCTATTTCAATATCTAATTCTTTTTCAGTAATTTCATATTTATTAATAATATTAACTTTATTAAAAGTATTAAATAAATTATTATTTTGTGGTATTATAATTTCGTTAGAAATTTTTCCCTCTTTAGAGTTAAGTTTAGTTAAGTTAGGTAAAGTTAAGTTAAGTAGGGAATCCTTTATAAAGCCTTTGAAATCCTTTGCAAATGGTTTAAGTTTTTCCTTTATATTAGTAGAAACCTCTTCTTTCCAAACTCTTTCCATTCATTTTTGTTGATTTGGGTTAGGACTTTGATGTCTTATGAAATTTTTAAAGCAAATCCATCAATCTATATATAAAACTTTACTATCTAATCTTTCTATCATTTTTAATAATGTATCTTTATCTATTCAAGTTTCAAACGCTAGAGTCCTAATTGATATTTCATATATTCAAATACTATTTGTTTTTTCATTTGTTAATAAATATAAAAACAAATATCTATCTAAAGGGTTTAATTCATCAACTATAAAGGTATCACTCCAGAATTTTGTATTAATCATTCTATTTTTAGCCATTTTTAATTTCATTATAAAAATAAGAAAATTTTTTTATTGAAAAATCATTTTTTAATTCACAACTAATCAATAACTCAGTTAGCTCATAATTTAACCTTTTATTATAATTTGAATAACAATCTCATCATTTTGCCCATTTTTTATCATTTAATATGTTTTCAAAACTATCTTCAAATAATTCTATTTCCATATCTGTAAATGTTCAGAATGGTCATTCCATAAAACTTAAAACATTTTCACAAAAAGAAACTCACTTTTTAAACTCTATATCTAATAACTCCATATTTCATTTATAATGTTTTTTGTTTTCTAAAAAATAAGGTGTATCTAAAGAGGTTTGATAATTATTTCAACTTAAATATTCTTTATGTGCTATACTTAATAAAGCCATTGTATTTCAGTCAATATTTCATAATTCACGTAAATTCCAATATTTTAAAAATAAATCCAAATGAGCTTTAGTATTATCATTTATTTTTGTTTTATATAATACTTCATTAATTTCTTCTTTAGTTGTATTTCATTTTCAAATATTACATTCAAAACAAGAGGTTATAAGATTGTCTAAATTATTGTTTCATCATTTAGAAACAGGTATTTTATGGTCTATCTGTAAATGTATCCCTTGAGAAGCTTTTAATCAACAATACTGACAAGTAAAATTATCTCTTTGTAGTATTAAAAAACGCTTTTTAGGATTTAAGGTTCTGCTCATAGTTTTAATAAATTAAATACTAAAAAACCCCTAGCTAAAGTTGTGAGGCTAGAGGTCAAATAGTTATATATGTCTTTTTTTATCTAATATATTACTCCCAAAGCTCACAACTTCTCTAAGAGTAATATACTAGAAACATATCAAATATTTAAAGAACATATACACAAATATTATATATAAGAATTTTTAAAAAGCAAATATTAATTATTATTTATTAAGTTTTAAAGTTCATTTTAATAGTTTTTCAAATTCAGATGGATGTATTTCAAATAATCCACATAAATTTGCCTTTGTTTCAAATCTTGGAGTATGTACTCAATTAATTATATTATAATACTCTTGATGTGAAATTATTCATTTCATATCTTTAAGTATAATTCATTTAGCTTTTTTAAGCTCTTGTAGTGTTGTTATTTTAATTTTCATTTTTATTGGATATTTTTACTAAAATATTCTATTAATCTTTGATCATCTTTTGATTCAATATTTAATCAGTATCTTTCATTTAATGAATAGATCATTTTATCAATAAAATCACATCATTCTTTCACTGTAAGCTCTGAAGTTCATTTTAATGGATATTGTATAATAAATTCTCATAAACGGACTTCACGGACTCAAATAAGTGCCATTTTCATTATATTTTTCATCTCATCTAATGTATATTCATTTCAAAGCTTTTTTTCTTCATCAACAAAGAGTTGAAATAGTACGTGAAATAATTTGTTTTCAGGAAGAGTTCTTGTTTTCTTTTTCTTCTTGATAGTTAATATATATTCATCATCTGAATCGGATCGTTTTTTTATATAATCAGATATAAATTCAAATATAATGTTTAATTTTCAGACTTTTCTCATAAACTTTTTTTATATTCTAATATTATTTTATATGCTTTTCTGCATTGATCAATATCAAACATTCAAAAATGCATTTTTTCAAAAGGTATTCACATTTTTTCAGCTATAATTTTATATAATTTTCTTCTTTTTTTTCACTTACTTCATTTATTATGATCTCAATCTTTTTCATTTCTCCATAATGGATCAAGTAATTCATGACATAAATGTCTTGCATTTTTTGTTTTTTTATCAGCTAGAGTTCAAAAAGGTTTTTTTGAATCTTCATGACATCAAACAGTTGCTCAACACTTTAAACATTTATAAATAAATCAAACACATTTTCAAGATTTTTCTTTTGAGTCTGTGAAATGTTTAAATCAAGATCAATAAATTTCACTCGGATTAAACATTTTCACATCTCATCAACATATATTGCAAATTTTAATCATTTTTATTGTCTTACACTTAAAGTTTTCTCTTCTTTTATTGTTATTCATTTTGGAAGTTCAACTTTTTTATTTGTTGAATCTTCATTGTTTTTTACAGCTCTTTCATAATCAAATTTTAATTGTTCATGATCAATTTCAGTAAATTTAACAACTTCAACCATTTTCGGAGCAACTTTTTGAAGTTCTTCAAGTGAAAAATCATCTGCAAATTTTAATTTTTCTTTTTTAATTACATATTTTTCTTCAATCTCTTCATTATTATATTCAACATTTTCAGAAAATTTATAAAAAATTGTTCATTTAAGAGTTTTAATTTTTTGAGTCTTTTTTCATTTCTTGTCAGTTTCTGCTCAAACTGTATCAAGTCACAAAGCCATTAATTCTCTAATTTTTGCAATATTTTTCTTTACTGTGTTTTGCTTTCAATTAATATAAGATTTTTCTGCAGTCATCATTTCAACTTGAGCTGTCATGAATCTTATTACTTTAAAAATATTCTCTGTTTTTTGTGTAATATCCATTTTTGCTCATGAAATTAATGCAACAGCTTCATCAGTTAAACATCAGTCTTCATCAACCATTGAGATTGCATTTTCAAAAGTTTTTGTTAATTCATACATTGATCATAATTTATTTTCTGTCATTTTTTTATAATTAATAAATATTATTTTTTAGTAAATTCTCAATAACTAAATCTAAGAATTCAATCTTGATCTTTACAAGCTAGAGCAATTAATCAATCATCATTAAATTCACTAGCCCATTTCCATTTTTTCAATTGTAATCACCAAGTTTGTTTTGCTTTTCAATTAGATAATTCAAACTCAGTTTCTTTTAATTTTATTTGTATAATTGGATAATCATATAATTCTCTTCATATTCACCAATTAAAACAAGCTCTTTTAAATGAATCAGATGCAAGTCATTTTTCAGCTTCTGTGAAACTTTTAGTTCAAACATCTTCTTTTGATATCCATTCTTGAATATCTTTATTATAAACAGACACCTTACATTTTGCATTGTTATCAAAATGTTCTCTTTTCCATAATCAAGCTCAAACAATTTCATCAAGTCTATTCATATCAATTCTTGCATCTTTATATGCAAGAATTGTAGCATATCATCATTTATTTATAGATTGAATTCTAAAATCTATTTGATTTGCTTTTAATGGTTTTTTCAATTTTATTAAATCCATTTAAAAAATTTTAGTAATTAAAATAAAACATATTCATCAGATTAAAAAAGGAACTGATGCTATAATAAAATTTTCAAATTCTCTTTGAAAGTTTCTACTTTTTGCTCTCATAAGTCAAAATTAAAAATTAAAATTCTTTGTTTTGTTCAACTCCTGCTTCTGTTTGAGCTTCTTCTAAAAGTTCAGCTTCAAATTCTGCAACAGCTTCATTAATAAATTCTGCAATATATTCATTTCAAAGTGAGTTGTTGTCAACTCATTCTCTTTGTTTTATCCATTGAATAAATGTATCAAAATCATTTTTTTGCTTTCCCATAAATCACAAATTAAATATTAAATTATCTTGTAATCTTATTATATTCAAACTAGAAACTTTGTCAAGTTTAAAACTTCACTTTTTTTCTAGTTTTTAAAAAATATTGATTTAAAGCTATTTTTCAATATAATAATTTCACTTTCTCCATAAGTCATAAATTCCTCCTTGGAATTCATGAAAAAATCCAACTATCTATTAGCTGGATTTTTTGTTTAATATTAATTAATACAATATATTTTTACTTCACATTAAACGTTTTTCTTCTAATATATCAGTAAAATTTCAAGGAATAAACTTATTGTATCTCCATTTTCAACGATTTATTTCACTTTGTGTGATTCAATTCTTTAATAAGTCTTCTATTTCATATATTTTTAATCATTTTTCTTTAGATATATTTATTATATCTTCTCTTATTAATTTTAAATTACAAATCGTTTTTAATTTTTTATTGTATCACATTATTTGGTAATTAAAAGATATTCATATTGTCTAGCAAGTTCTTTATTGTTTTCTATTTTAGTTAATGTTTGTGTATAACTTTCTTTTTGCGTTGCACTCCGTCAATATTTCCATTGGTTATCTATCCAAAATCAATAAATAAATGTTCTAGGACTCTTTTTATAGTGAAATTCAAAGTATTTTTGAGCGAAATAATATCTACAATCATATCAAGTTTCAAAACTATGAAATCAATATATTCAATTTACTTTTCTTTTCAAGCCTAAAAAATTATTAAATCTAATCTCATGTTTACCATATCAAGATTCTACAATATACACTCAAGTCATTCTTAATGTGCAAGATTTAACTAATTCTATATATTCAAAATGTGTAGGTTTTATATCACTTTCTTTTAATGCATTACTACAAGCTTGTAATCTTTCCACTCTTATTTGGTCTTGTATGCTTAATATTTCCTCATTATACGCATTTAATTCATTTTTAGGTACTAACACTATAAATAAGAAAATTAAACTTACTACTGTTAAGAATTTACTTAAATGTTTTCTAGTAAAGTTTTTAATTTTTCTATCTCTTCTTGCTTGTTTTCTTTGATTAGAACTTTTTATTCAAATTAAATTAAGAGTTTTAGGATTTTCTATAATTGAATCTATTTGTTTTTGTGTAAGATTTGTTTTTCTTACTTGTATATTATTTATCATTTTTATTTTTGTTATTTGTTAAAGTATCAAACTTATTTAAGTTCTTTTTTATTTTGCTTTCTGTTAAATCTATATTAATAAGAAAGTCTTGAAATTTTTTTATTTTAGTCATAATTTTTTTATAAATCAATTAATTTCTGTAATTTTTGTAACTTTTCCATCTCTTATCTCTTTTATTTTTTTAGGATAAGTTCATAATTCTTTTGCTAAACCTCTTACTGAATAAAATCAATTTTCAATTAAATCATTCACAGAGTCTTGAAGATATTTTTTTCTATCTTCTAAATTTTTTAATGTAACCATAATATATAAATTAAGTTGTAAAATATGTTACGTATCTATTATATTCTTTTTACATTATTTTGTCAAATATTTTATATAATTTTTACACTTACTTTTTACAAGTAAATATTTTTTAGCTTTAAATAGAGAAAAACAAACTATTTTAATTGTACAAAAAAAAGAAGATATTTTTTAACTTCTTTTTCTAAACACATTTTATCATAATTGTTTTTAAATTATATTATTATGCAAATCAGGCTTTCTTACAAGCTCACTCCCCCTTTTATTCCCCCTCAATATAAGAGTAATATTAGCTTCATTTACCAAGTTATAAATAACATTCATTTTGGGTAAATTACTGGTCAGGTCTTTTTAGCCTTTAATCCCTTTTACTGGATAATTAATTTAATAATTCCTGAATGGTTTTTATTCTTATGCAATACGAGTATTCCTCACATAAGGTTATAAAACTCCTACCAATTCTTTAAAGTCATATAAGTAGCCATAATCTATAATGTTTATAACTATCATTATAGTAGCCCAGCTTTCGCCTCAGACTTACAAAAAAACACTGCTTCTCGACAATGTTATTTGCATTACACCTTTTTATTTAGGCTATTGCTTTGTTGAGAAGATGTAATTTACGTAAGCACATTATATATATTAGTTAAAAAAAAGCAAATATTTAATAAAAAAACTAAACTTATTAGAATGATTTTTTATTATTTTCAAAATAAATTATATTTTCTTTTATCTCAATCATCATTAATAAATTCATATTTTAGTAATATATCTCATGCTTTATTTTGAACTTTTATATCATAAGTAGTTTTTTTACCTGATATATATGGATTATATGATTCGTCATCTTTCCATCTTTTAAGTAAAGATCATACATCTTTAGTAAATTTATCTCATCATTCAAAACTTCTAGCAATATTTCAAAATACTCATTTTTTAACTCAGTATTTAAGAGTGTCTAAGTCTAGTATAATTTCTTCTCAAGTATATATTTCATAAAGAGTATTTAATCAGTAGCAATTATTGTGTTGAAAACCTCAGCCTTGTTTTGCTATATTATCAATATCATTAGTTGTTAAATAACCTTTTTTTATAGCATTTAAGTATTCTTTATTTCATAATCTTAACCAAAGTCAAAAAGAATATCAATTATTTATTTTTTGTTCAAATCAAGCAGTATATATAGATAACTTTTTTACTTTAAGATTAATTCATAATTTTTTATTAATTTCTTCTGCAAACTTATTATAATATAATTCAAAACTAGCTCATCATAATAATAATATTTTTAGTTTAAAGAAAAAGTTTATAGTTGCATCTATAAAACTATATTTAAAATCAACTCAATACATATTTCTAAGTATTTGATAATTTGTTACAGGAACACAGTCGTTCTTAAATAAATTAAAATTTTGATTATATATTTTGTTCATATTATTTGTAATTAGATTTTAAAGTTTATAAAAAAATAAACTCCTGCACGACTAGGAGATTATATTTTAAAAATAAAATTCATTTTTATTTTTAAAAACTTTGTAACATTTATCTATCCAATTAATAACACTAGAATCTAGTGGGTCAATATTATCTGCTCTATTTCATAATGGGTATCATAAATCAGAAAATAAATTTCTGATTGCATACCGAGCATCACATTGTTTTATAGATAAATTAGAATGTTCTTCTGTTTCTTTTAGTATTTTATCTCTTATTAATTCTAAATAATGTTGAGAAACTTTAAGCTTTCAATTAACTTGAACTGTAAAATATAATTTTAAATATTCTTTATTCAAGATTGCTGAATCTCAAGATTCACTTACACTATCTCAAACTTCTTTCTTTGTATATTCTCATACTACAGACATATAGTCTGTTTCTAATAACTTTACTGACATAACTTATAATTTAAATAATAAAAAGTATCTGTCGTGCAAAAATATATTAACTATTTATAATAAATTTACAAATAAAAAAAAGAAACTATTATCTATTTAATCAAATAATTCCATTTGGTAACTTCAATCTAAAATATAATTAACTTGTTCTTTTATTTCTTTTAAACTACATTTAGTTATAAAATCTACAAAAAAATCATCGTGTTCAACATTTTTACAAAATAAAACCTCTTCATTAGGTTCTATTCATTCATATAATAATTCTCTTTTTCAAGATACATATTGAACATAATTTATTGAAGACATAAATATATAATTAATAATTAAGCTAATTTAGTTCTTATTCTTTCTTTTATTCTTTTTATTCTATTAGGTTGGATATTTGGTTTTTTAATAGCTCTTTTTCTTAATACTTTCCTTGTCATAATATTTTAGTTAATAATTATTCATAATAACACTCATAATCAAATTCATCAAGTGATTCTTTTATTTTCATTATTACATATTGGTTTTCATTTATAGATTGATTTACTTGTATCATAACTTTTTGATGGCTTTTTATATTAGTTAAAATATATTCTGACAATAATACTAAATATATTATAAATAATAATAATATAAATCTATATATAACTTCTAATATTAATCATTCTTTCATTATCTTGTTATAAAATCATAAATAAGCTTGATTAATATTCAAATTAATCAAGCTCAAGCTGTTATTCACATTTTTATTATATAGGATATAGTTTTATTTGTTTGTCTTAATTCAGTTTTAGTAGCATATTTTTCTTCAGTAGCATCTATTTTTTTATAAATATTTTTAAATCATTCTTTAACTAAAGATTTAATTTCAATAAGATCTTTTTGCATATATTTAAAATTTTGGTTAGATAATTTAACCTCTGTTTCTAACTCATTAAATCTCTTGCTGTTTTCTTTTTGGCAAGTAATTTCATGTTTAAGTATAATATCTTTACAATCACTCATAATTAAATTTAATAAGTATAAATATAATATATTATAAAATTAGGATATTACAAATTATTTTTTATAATTAAAAGATTTTTTTCATCCTATTCTTACTGCTAAAAAAAATATAGAAGATAAAATATATAATCATATCTTTTTAAAGATATTACATTTTAGTTCTTCTATATCTTTACATATATAATAATGAAACTTTAAATCACATTCTAATCTTCTTTTTTCATCTCATCATACTTGGTATCAGTAATCATGTTTTTTACAAGAAGCTTGTATAAAATGAGGAGTTAAAATATCTAAAACATAATTTAAAATTTTTATCCAGAATTTAATCCATATACTAAATTCTTTTTTTATTTGTGGTCAGCAATTTCACATAACCTATTTTAAATATTTAAAATAAGCTTCAAGATTTCTTTCAAATTGTAACATAAAATTTTCATCAGCTATTGTATGAAAATCATTAGTAACTAAATTATAAAATATTCTTGCTTGTACTAAAAATATTAATGCCTTATTTGCTGGATTAGTAATATCAAAAGCATATTGTCTTTTATATTTATTTTTACATTCAATTTCAAATTCATCTTTTATACAAGTTTCTAAATTGTTTAATACAATTTTAACTTCTTGTATATCTGTCATAGGAGGTAGTGCTAATATCATAATTAATAAGTTATTAATAAAGTAAATTTATTATAATTGTTTTTTGGAATAAATCAAAAATTTATATCGGATAAATTTGATAATGTTTACAAATATATCTTGTATCAAAATAAATTTTATATCATTTTTCTTTTGCTCTTTCACAATAATTAAAATCTTCACTATCTCATTTGAATTCTCAAATATCTTTTATTGCTTTTTTAGATAATAAAAGACATCAAGTTCAAGTAGCATCTACTTCATTTAATCATTCAGTTAAATTTTGTTTAGTTCTATATCATCATTCTACTTTTTCTAATCAAAGTTTTATTATTTCTGTTCAATTATTTATATTTATATTTCAAGAACATATATCAATATTATTTTCTATCATTTTAATTATATCTTTTGGTGGTTCTATATCACTATCAATCATTAATAAATAATCAAAATTACTTTGTTTAAATACTTTTAATATTTTATTTCTATTATGTGTTATAGGTCTTCACCAAGAAAGATATATTTTAACTTCGTGTCAGTAAGAATTTAAACTTAATAAAAACTGAGTTAATTCAGCTCTTATATTTCATATATGTGGTATTGCTAATAGTATTTTCATATTTTATTTGTTTTTTAAGAAACAATAGTTAATCAAATTGGAGCAAGAGAAGGTGTTGCAAAACTAGATGTTATAGTTGAAGTAATTCAAGAATGAATATATATTTTTTTTCAATTTTGGTCTGCACTAATTAAATTAGTTCAATCAAATGTAAGTCAAGATGGGACAGAAGCTGGAGAAGAAAAACTAGATGTTATACTTCAAGTAATTCAATCGTGAATAAATATTTTATCTAAACCTTGCCCCATACTAATTAAATTAGCTCAATCAAATGTAAGTCAATATGTGGCAGTATCTGGACTCGCGAAACTAGATGTTATAGTTGAAGTAATTCAATCGTGAATATATATTTTATCTGTACCTCTATCTGCACTAATTAAATTAGTTCAATCAAATGTAAGTCAAGTTGGATTACCTCAAGGACTAGCGAAACTTGATGATATAGTTGATGTTATTCAAGAATGTATAAATATTTTATCTGCACTTTGTCCTGTACTAATTAAATTAGCTCAATCAAATGTAAGTCAAGATGGACTACTTCAAGGACTAGCAAAACTAGATGTTATACTTCAAGTAATTCAATCGTGAACATATATCATATCTGCGTAACTATCACTACTTACTAGATTTCATTCTACTCCAGCAGATACTCAAGTTCAAACAAATAAAGGTAATTTCATAATTTAAAAGTTATCAAGTAATATATTGGTTCTTTTTTCTTCAAAATGTATCTGTTGTTCTATGACAACACTCACACAAAGTTCTTCAGTTATCAATTACTAATCTTAATTCTGGAAATAATGCAAATGGTTTTATATGGTCTGCATTTAGTTTTCATCATCTTTGATTACACCATATACAAGTATAATCATCTCTTTCAAAAACAGCAGTTCTCCATAATTTATATTCTTTAGATTTTCTAATTTTCATAGCTTCTGATGTTTTTCATCATTTCCATCAAGGATGATTTTTTCAAGACATTTTTTTATAAAAAGATTGTAATCATTCTTTACTCCAAGGACTTAAAATACCAATTCTTGAAAAACTCATCTTTTTCTTATGTTCATCAGTAAATCATTCATTACAATAACATTTATGGGAACAATATTTTTTCTTTAAAAAATATTTAACACTTTCGTTTTTTCATTTAGTAAATACCTTTCAACAATTTTTGCATATTTTATTTTTCATACTTATATTGTATTAAAAATTGTTCAATAGTCAAAGGAGGTCGAACTTCGAGTCTGTATTATTATATACAAATTGTAAATATAATGTTTT
>LGVF01086729.1_pt1 | contig 20141 bp, 16 predicted proteins | sample 469901 | NCBI WGS metagenome assembly LGVF01 (sample SAMN03893561, study PRJNA290197) | marine sediment metagenome | material: sediment; isolation source: combined push core samples #3730, #5133, and #5579 collected at Hydrate Ridge | place: Pacific Ocean: Hydrate Ridge
CAGGCTATCGCATTGTTGTGACAGCAAATGTCACACTGGCTGAAGCTCGACACTAATCAGGTCTATGTTTGGGTTTTAAATAACTTGTTGTTTCTTGAACCAAGGCCTGGATTATAAAATATAACGCGACAGATCCTCGTCCTGTGCGATATCCGTCAGATGCAGGCGAACATTGTCGGCGTCGATTACCACAGACTGTTCCTGGCGTTCCGGGGCCTCGAAGGACAGATCCTCAAGGAGCTTTTCCAAAATGGTGTGCAAACGCCGGGCACCGATGTTTTCGGTACGATCATTAACCAGAGTGGCGATGCGGGCAATTTCACGAATCGCGTCGTCGCCGAAGGTCAACTCGATACCCTCCGTGGCCAATAAGGCCCGATACTGGAGAGTAAGGGCGTTTTGCGGTTCGGTGAGGATACGAATAAACTCCTCCTCGCCGAGATTTTCCAGCTCCACCCGGATTGGGAAGCGTCCCTGCAACTCGGGAATCAGATCCGAGGGCTTGGAGATATGAAAAGCGCCGGCGGCGATAAACAGTACGTGGTCGGTCTTGACCGGGCCGTACTTGGTGTTGACTGTGCAGCCTTCGACGATGGGCAAGATGTCTCGCTGCACCCCTTCCCGTGATACGTCTGGACCCTGGCGGCTACTCTTGCCAGCAATTTTGTCGATCTCATCGATGAAGATAATGCCGCTCTGTTCGACCCGCTCTTTGGCCAGGGTGTTGACCTTGTCCATGTCGACCAATCGCTCTGCCTCTTCTTCAATAAGCAGCTCACGAGCCTCGGTGACCTGGAATTTGCGTAGTTTGGTCTGTTTGGGAAAGAGGTTGCCGAACATCTCTTTGATGTTGAAGCCCATTTCCTCGGTACCTTGAGGAGTAAAGATTTCCATGGATGGCATCTTGGCGCTCTGAATTTCGATCTCTACCGTGCGCTCGTCGAGGTTGCCCTGACGCAGAAGTTTGCGAAGTTTATCACGAGTGCTGCCTTCATGGTTGTCTTCGTCTTGTTCCTGAGGTCCGGCGCCAGGCAGCAGAAGGTCGAGCAATCGCTCCTCGGCGGCGTCTTCGGCTTTGATGCGCACCTGGCGGGCTTCTTCGTCGCGGACCATGATCACTGCCAAGTCTACCAGATCGCGGACCATGCTCTCGACGTCACGCCCAACGTAGCCGACTTCGGTGAATTTACTTGCTTCGACCTTGATGAAGGGTGCCTGGGCCAGTTTGGCCAGCCTTCTGGCGATTTCAGTTTTGCCGACCCCGGTGGCACCGATCATGATGATGTTCTTCGGTACGATCTCATCGCGCAATTCGGCGGGCACCTGCTGGCGCCGCCAGCGGTTACGCAGGGCGATGGCCACCGCACGTTTGGCGTTGTTTTGGCCGATGATATGACGATCGAGTTCGGAGACGATCTCGCGTGGAGTGAAGTTGGTCACGGCAGACTCTCGGAAGCGATGTGATCGTTGGTGTAGATGCAGATCTCCGCGGCAATCTTCAGCGCTTCTTCAGATATTTGTTGGGCGTTAAGCTGCGAGTGATTCCGAAGGGCTTTGGCCGCAGCCTGGGCGAAGGGACCACCGGATCCGATAGCGGCGATGCCGTCGTCCGGTTCGATCACGTCACCTGAGCCGGACAACACCAGGGTCGTCTCACTATCGGCAACAATGAGCAATGCTTCTAACTTGCGTAGGATCTGATCGGTCCGCCAGTCTTTAGCCAGGGCCACTGCCGCTTTGGGCAGATTGCCGCGAAACTCCTGCACTTTGGACTCGAACTTTTCAAACAGGGTGAAGGCGTCGGCGGTACTGCCGGCAAAACCGGCCAGAATCCGTTCATTGTACATGCGACGGATCTTGCGCGCGGTATGTTTCATGATTGTGTTGCCCAGGGTCACCTGACCGTCACCAGCCATGGCGACCTGGTCATTTTTACGCACGCAAATGATGGTTGTTCCACGAATATCCATAGTCTCTTTTCAAGTTGATGAATATTTTGAAAAATAGACGCTATTTTAACACATGCCCTAGGCTAAAAAAAGAAAAATGGCAAAGGTTCGGGCCTTTGCCAAGGGCGTTTTGAGCTGGGTGGAGCAAAATTGATTCGTTGTTTGGAACGGCCGAAAAGGTGGCGATGGGCTTTGTTGGTTTGCGCCAATGTTCTCGTTGGCGTTAAGCCTTGTAGGATAGACGCTAAAAGGCTAAAAACTACTGGCAGACCCCAGAAGGGTGCCGGCAGTTTATGGTTTTTTGAAAGGGCGCATTTATTTGAGAGGCGGAGTGAAGAGGGCCAGTAGTTCAACCGGTTCTTCGCCGATGTTCTTCAGATTGTGGGTGACTCCCGCTGGGGCTACCACACAGCAACCGGCGGTGAGGGGGGTTTCTTTGCCGTTCATGGTGCAGACAGCATGTCCACCAAGGATGTAGAAGGTTTCGGCCTGCTGCTCGTGGGTATGAGAACGAATCTCGCCGCCGACTTCGATGCGACCGCGATGAACGGAGAGGGCCGGGTTGAGGGCCGCAGTGACCACGTCACGCAAAAAGAAGCGGTCATGGGTCGGATGGGCGTATTCTTCCTGCTCGGCGGTGCGAACGATGGTTCCCTTCATAATCTTCCCCGTCCTTTTTGGTAATGGTTTCAGTTGGCTCAATTCTGAAGGTTAAACCTTCAACTTCGCCGGACTCCTATCGCGAGGAGGTGGCGAACCGATTTACCGTCGCTGCGTTTAAGCGGTGATGCCGCTTCGTCGGCAACTCCCTGTAACTGCAATAGCTTGTAGGCCAGAGGCAGTGCGGGTGACATAGCTGCATTGCTTATGCGTTGTTGGGTTTTACTCAGCAAAACATAGGGCCAAACCCTGCAAGGGAAGCGGACCGAGTGTCTTTGTAGTCAACCGTCGCAAGAGGGGGCGCCGCAAAGAATTCGCCGTCGCTGCGGCACGGCACAACGGCCGTTGCTTCCGCTGCCCTGACAACTTATTGCCCCACGCAGTGGCAGCCATTTTTTGCCTACTTTTTGTTGGCTTGGACAAAAAGTAGGGCGTCTGGCGGGACGCGATCCGCCGGTTTTGTCCTTGATTAATTAGATTGCAACCAGCAACCCAGCCGGTGTTGCTTTACTTAAGCCGTCTCCAGCAACTCGGCAATGAGTCTAGGTGCCGCAGCCAAGGCTTCACTAAGCTGCTCCGGCTTACTACCCCCAGCCTGGGCCAGATCGGGCCGACCTCCACCGCCACCGCCGACCATGGCGGCCAGCTGTTTAATCAGTGCTCCGGCCTGCAGGCGTTTGGTCAGGTCCTTGGTGACCGCTACCAGCAGTCCGGCTTTCCCGTCATGGGCGCTGCCGAGAATCAGCACACCCGATTCCATGCGGTCGCGAACCTGATCAGCCAGCTCGCGCAGAGCCTTGCCGTCGAGGTTGTCGGCCCGGCCGCAGACCAGCTGAATGCCGGCCACGTCGCTGGCCTGATTGAGCAGGTCGCCAGCCTGGTCGGCATTGAGCTTGCCTTGCAGGGATTCCACCTCACGCTCCAGCTCTTTTTGCCGCTCCAGCAGCTTGCGCAGTCGGGTTTCCAGTTGCGGGCGGTCGGTTTTGACCAGAGCCGCCAATTGGTCAAGGGTCTGCTCCTGTTGGCTGATCAGCTCCAGGGCCTTGGCGCCGGTAGTCGCCTCGATGCGTCGTACGCCAGCGGCGATGCCAGTTTCCTGTACCATTTTGAACAGGCCGATATCTCCAGAGGCGTTGGTATGGGTGCCACCGCACAGTTCCATGCTGAAGTCGCCAACCCGCACTACCCGCACCGCATTGCCGTATTTTTCGCCAAACAGGGCGGTGGCTCCGGCGGCTACTGCCTCATCGGTGGACATCTGCTGGGTGGTAACCCGCAGGTTGTCGCGGATGCGTCGGTTGACTTGCTCTTCGATCTGAGCAATTTCTTCAGCGGTCAGCGCCGAGAAGTGAATGAAGTCAAAGCGCAGTCGCTCGGGAGTCACCAGCGAGCCGGCCTGTTGGACGTGTTCGCCGAGGGTTTCGGTCAGCACCTTTTGCAGAATGTGGGTACTGGTGTGGTTGAGGGTGGTGGCTTGACGCTGGGCCTGATCGACCTTCAGTTCGGCGCTGGCGCCCTTGGCCACACTGCCGGCGACGATCTTGCCGACATGCACGGTAAGCTCTGGCAAGGGCTTTTTGGTGTCGCTGATTGCCATTGTGCCGGTAGCCGTGGTCAGTTCGCCCCCGTCGCCGGTCTGGCCACCCGATTCGCCGTAGAAGGGGGTGGCGACGGTGACGATCTCCACCTCGCTGCCCAAGTCGGCCCGGGTTACCGGCTGGCCGTCCTTGAGGATGGCGACGATCTCAGAGCTGCCGATCAAGCTGTCGTAGCCTGTGAATTCGCTGCGCAGGCCGTCTTCAACTAGTTGCCGGTAGATGCCGGCCACCGCTTCTTCGCCGGAGCCCTTCCAGTGCTCGCGGGCCATGCGGCGCTGCTCTTCCATGGCGCTATTGAAACCGGCTTCATCGATGGTAAAACCCTCGGCGGCCACGATGTCGGCGGTCAGGTCGAGGGGAAAGCCAAAGGTGTCGTAGAGGCGGAAGGCAATTTCACCGGGAAGGTCAGTCTGCTTCTGTTGTTGCAGACGGGCAACCTCGTCGGTCAGGATTCGCAGGCCGTTGCCGAGGGTCTGGATGAAGCGTTCCTCTTCGTTCTTGACCACCTTGGCCACGTAGTCGGTGCGCTGAACCATTTCCGGATAGGCCTCGGCCATCGATTCCAGGACGAACACGGTGCTGCGGAACAGGACCGGTTCCTCGAAACCGAGCATCTTGGCATGGCGGGCAGCCCGGCGCATGATGCGCCGCAGCACGTAGCCGCGCCCTTCGTTGCTCGGCAGCACGCCGTCGGCGATGAGAAAGGCGGTGGCCCGGCTATGGTCGGCGATGACCCGCATGGAGACATCCTGTTCTTCGTCGGCGCCGTATTCTTTGCCGGCCAGTTCTTCAATGTAGGCGATGATGCCCCGCAGCAGATCGCAGTCGTAGTTGCTCTGTACCCCTTGAACCACGGCGGCAATGCGTTCCAGGCCCATACCGGTGTCGATGGATGGCTTCGGCAGCGGAGTCAGCACGCCGTCGGCGCTGCGGTCGAACTGCATGAAAACCAGGTTCCACAGCTCTAGGTAGCGGTCACAGTCGCAGCTGCCGATGCCGCAGTCGGGACCGCAGGACATCGACTCGCCCTGATCGATGTGAATCTCTGAGCAGGGGCCGCAGGGACCGGTATCGCCCATGGACCAGAAGTTGTCTTTTTCGTCCATGCGAATGACCCGCTCTTCCGGCAGGCCGATCTGATCACGCCAGATGGCGAAAGCTTCATCGTCATCTTGGAACACAGTAATCCACAGCTTGTCGACAGGCAGTTTCATCTCAACCGTAAGAAACTCCCAGGCGTAGCGGATGGCGTCTTCCTTGAAATAGTCACCAAAGGAGAAGTTGCCGAGCATTTCGAAAAAGGTGTGGTGGCGAGCGGTGCGGCCGACATTCTCCAGGTCGTTATGTTTGCCGCCGGCTCGAACGCACTTCTGTGCCGAGGAGGCGCGCACGTAGTCACGCCTTTCGCGGCCGAGAAAGACATCCTTGAACTGGTTCATTCCGGCGTTGATGAACAGCAGGGTCGGATCGTTATGGGGGATCAGCGGCGAGGAAGCGACCAGGGTGTGGTTGCGCTCCTCAAAATAGCGCAAAAAGCGGCTGCGGATTTCATTGGCTGTGAGCATGAGCGGTCTCTGTTACCTTTCTTGATGGTGTCGCAAAAAGTCCAACCTACGGCGTTGCAGTGTTTTTTCAGGACTTCGACATAAGGTGTATGCCTTCACCCCTAAAAAATCACTACGCCTTGTAGATCGAAATTTTTGCTTAGTCATCTCATGGTTTTTTCAGTTGTTCCAGTATGGTCGCCAGGGCGAAGCCCCGGCGCAAAAAATAATTGACGACTCGGCGCTTCTCCCGGTCGTCGGCTTGTCGATAGTCAAAGGAAGCGAATCGCCTCTCCCGCAGGTTGGCGAAGAGCGCTTCCTCGTTGAAATCTTCCTGCAGTTCCTCCAGGGTTTGCTCGGCAAGCTCTTCGCCGACGCCGGCCAGCTGCAGCTCCCGCCGCAATCGCCCACCGACGGCCCGGCCGCTGCTCAACAACTGGCGGGCCTTGCAGCGGGCAAAACGGGTATCGTCGACATAACCGTATTCCCGGCAACGGTCCACCGCGGCGGTTATGGCCTCTGTCTCAAAGCCTTTGCGCTGAAGTCTTGACGCCAGTTCCTTTTCGCTGCGTTCACGGGTCTTTAGTAAACGCAAGGCGGCGTTGAAGGCGTCATTCCCGGCCATTGCCCTCGGGCGCACCGTTCGACTCCTCCTGTTGTGCTGCTTCGTGAGGGCGTTCGAAATCATCCCAGCTCAAATCCGAGGTAGAGGAGATGCCGGAAGCCTTGAGTTTGAAGTCGTCCGGGTTGGAGCTCTGGCGCAGGGCTTCCTCAAAGGTGATGAGCTTTTGTTTGTAGAGGGTCATCAGCGACTGGTCGAAGGTCTGCATGCCGTAAGAGACATAGCCCTGCTGAATAACGTCGCGCAGCAGCTTGGTCTTTTCCCGGTCGTCGATAAGGTCGCGGGTTCGGGCTGTGGACACCATGACCTCCACCGCCGGGACCCGGCCCTTGCCATCGGCCCGTGGCACTAGCCGCTGGGAGATGACCGCCTTGAGGATGCCGGACAGTTGGGCACGAATCTGTCGGTGCTGATGGGGTGGAAAAACCGAAATGATTCGGTTGATCGATTCCGGCGCATCGACGGTATGCAGAGTGGCCAGCACCAAATGGCCGGTCTCGGCGGCATGCAGTGCGGTCTCCACCGTTTCCTGATCGCGCATCTCGCCGACCAGGATCACATCGGGGTCTTGGCGCAGGGCATACTTAAGGGCGATGGGAAAACTCTCCGTATCGCTGCCGATTTCCCGCTGGTTGATGATCGACTTGCGGTCCTTGTGGAGGAATTCAATAGGATCTTCAACAGTGATAATGTGCACGGTGCGTTGGGTGTTGATGTAGTCAATCATCGCCGCCAGGGTGGTCGACTTGCCGGAACCGGTGGCTCCGGTGACTAGGACCAGACCGCGGGACTCCTGGGCGATCTTCTTTATCACTGGCGGCAAGACCAGATCGTCCAGTTTGGGGATGATAAAGGGGATGACGCGAAACACCATGGTGATGCTGCCGCGCTGGCTGAAGACATTGGCGCGAAAGCGTCCGAGACCGGGCACCCCGTAGGCCATGTCGATCTCGTGGGTCTCTTCGAACTGGCGCCGGCGCTTCTCGTTCATGATGGCAAAGGCCATCTGTTTGGTCTCATCGGCGCTGAGCCGCTCAGCCTTGGGCAGCGGCCGCAGGGCGCCGTCGATGCGGTAGATCGGCGGCAGCCCTGGCTTGATATGGATATCCGAAGCCTTGGCCTTAAGGGCTACAGTGAGAATTTCATTCAGTTCCATGGCTGACATCCGCTGCAACGCCGGCAGGCGTTGCCAGGCCGAAGTGCTCAAAGAGTTTTCGTTCTATGCTCAGGCCCATGTCCGGGTGCTCGCGCAGAAACTGCTTGGCGTTTTCACGACCCTGACCGATGCGTTCCCCTTCATAGGAATACCAGGCGCCGCTCTTGTCGATGATGTCATGGGCCGCGCCAAGGTCGACTAGGTCCCCCTCGCGGGAGATGCCCTCACCGTACATGATGTCGAATTCCGCCTCTTTAAAGGGGGGCGCGACCTTGTTCTTGACCACTTTGACCCGGGTGCGGTTGCCGATCACATCCTGGCCCTGCTTGAGGGCGGCGATACGGCGGATGTCCATGCGGATGGACGAGTAGAACTTGAGGGCGTTACCGCCGGTGGTGGTTTCCGGGTTGCCGAACATGACGCCAATCTTCATCCGGATCTGGTTGATGAAGATCAGGCTGCAGTTCGATTTGCTGATGGTGCCGGTCAGTTTGCGCAGGGCCTGGGACATGAGGCGCGCCTGCAAACCCATGTGGGAATCGCCCATTTCCCCTTCGATTTCAGCCCGTGGTACCAGGGCGGCTACGGAGTCGACTACCAGCACGTCGATGGCACCGCTGCGCACCAGTACCTCAGTAATCTCTAGAGCCTGCTCGCCGGTGTCGGGCTGAGAGACCAGCAGGTCGTCGGTCTTGACGCCCAGTTTGCGAGCGTAGTTGATGTCGAGGGCGTGCTCGGCATCGACAAAGGCTGCGATTCCGCCTTTTTTTTGCGCTTCAGCGACAATGTGCAGGGCCAGGGTGGTCTTGCCCGAAGATTCAGGACCATAGATTTCGACAATGCGGCCGCGGGGGATGCCGCCGACCCCTAGGGCCAGATCGACGCTCAGAGATCCGGTAGGGATGACCTTGATGTCGGGCATGACGCAGTCTTCGCCGAGGCGCATGATGGCACCCTTGCCGAACTGTTTTTCAATCTGGCTCATGGCCAGGTCGATGGCGCGATCGCGGTTATTGTCGCTCATATGACTAAATCCTTTGATGGTTAAAGGTCGTTTCAGGGGTGCGGTCCGCTCAGGGCCACCGTGCGCCGCGGCAGGTGCAGGGCTCCTTGGGGACCAAGTCGACTTTCGTAGAGGACCAGTCGGTCGAGTTGGGCACTGCCGCAGTTCCGGTCGCTAAAGGATTCGAGAATCCGTCCGGCGCCGGGAAGGGGTTTGCGACTGCGGCCGAGGGTCAGGTGAGGCACGAAGGGCCGCTCGTCAATGGGCAGCTGCAGAAACTCCAGTTCCGTATTCAGGGCCTCATGCAACCGACTCAAGGTGTCGCCGCCGTCGAGACCGAGCCAGACCACCCGTGGTCTGCCGCGGGAGGGAAAGGCACCGACCCCAGAAAAGGTCGCTGTGACGGGCGAATGCAAATGACCTATCGATAGCATAGATCTGCCGAGCTTTTCAAGGGAATCTTCTGCAATATCGCCGAGAAAGGCCAGGGTTAGATGGATGGTTTCTGGCTTCACCCAGCGCACCTCTGGCAGGGCTGTCGCCAGTTCCTGTTGCAGCTTGCCGATGGTCCGCAGGGTGGCTTCCGGCAGGGGCAGGGCGACAAAGCTGCGTACCTTGGTCATGGTCGGCATTAACTCGCTCCCCTGCTCATAGCCGGTCGCTCAGGTAGCGGCGCACCCATTCCAGGGCCATGCAGCTGGCCATGCGGCGAATCCGTTCCCGATCGCCGCTGAAACGGTAACCCTTTACCTGCTCGGATTGGCCGTCGCAGAGGGCGAGAAACACAGTGCCAACCGGTTTTTGCGGGGTGCCGCCATCGGGGCCGGCGATGCCGGTGATGGCCAGTCCCAGATCACTTCCGGCGGCGGAGCGGATGCCTTGCGCCATGGCCAGGGCGCAAGCCTCGCTGACCGCACCGGGATCCTGTAGGATTTCTGCCGGGACCTGTAGCCAGTCGTGTTTGGCGGCATTGGCGTAGGTCACCGCGCCCCGTTCAAAAAAAGCCGAAGCCCCGGGCAGTTCCGTGAGCATGCCTGCGACCTCCCCACCGGTGCACGATTCGGCCAGGGCAATGGTCAGACCCGCATCGGTGAGCATACGGCCGACGTTGCCGGCCAAGGTCTCCTGGCCGTTGGCAAAGACATAGGGTTCCAGCAGCTGGCGAGTTTGTAGTTCGGCTCGGTCGAGCAGGGTCTCTGCTGATTCGCCGCTGGCCCGGAGCTTGACATGGACGAAGGGGAAGTCGACGCCGAAGGCCAGGGCGACGCCGGCGGGCAAGGTCTGCCCGTCGAACAATTCTTCAACCCTTGGCTCCGAAAGGCCGAATACCTTGAGGATGCGTTCCTGTAGGGGACTGGTCCCACCGCTACGTTGTTGCATGCGCGGCAGCACCTGTTGTTCGAGCATGTCGATCATTTCCTTGGGCACCCCGGGCAAAAAGAACAGATCGCAGTTCTGCTGGTGCAGGGTGAAACCGGGGGCGGTGCCGAGGCGATTACCAAGAATGACCGATTTTAACGGCAACAGGGCCTGTTTTTCGTTGCGTGGATTCATCTCCATGTTGCGCTCGGCAAAAAAAGCCCGAATCTGAGCCAGAGCTTCGTCGTTCAGAACCAGTCTTCGGCCAAAGGCCCGGGCCGCGATCCGCGCGGTCAGGTCATCTTCGGTGGGGCCGAGGCCGCCGGTGACGATGACCACTTCCCGTTTGCTGGCCAGGTCGCACAGGGCTCCTTCGATTTCCTCTTCGACATCGCCCACCACCCGGGATTCCCGCACAGTATAGCCCCGTGCTCCGAGGATGTTGGCGATGCGCGAGGTGTTGGTGTCGGCCATCTCGCCGTTGATCAGTTCATCGCCGGTAGCGAGTACGGCAATATTGAGACTCATGGGCGACCCTCCATAAAAAGTGTCCAAAGTAACAGGCCTAGGCGCAGGGCCAGGGCGCCGTAAAGGCCGGCAACCACATCATCCAACACAACGCCGTAGCCGTTTTTCATTTGCCGGTCGAACCAGGAGGCCGGTGGTGGCTTGACGATGTCGAAGATGCGGAAAAGAACGAAGCCGAGCAGGGCATTGGTCCAGGAAAAGGGTAGCAGCGCAACCGTGACCAGATAACCGACCAACTCATCGATAACAATGCGGCCGTCATCAGCTTCGCCATAGATTTGGCCAGCCGCTCCGGCCACCCAGAAGGAGAGGCAGAGCAGGGCACACCAGGTAAGGATGTAGAGGGGTGCCGGCAGGGTCGCCAGCAGGTAAAAAGCCGGAATCCCGGCCAGGGTGCCGACGGTGCCGGAGGCAATCGGGCTGTAGCCGAGGCCGGCATTGCTCGCCAGGCAGAGGACGAAACGACGCATGCAAACTCCTAGGGTATCGAAACAGTGGGAATGGCCGAGGCGCTTGGGCCATCAGCTTGCGGGGCTAACAAGATAGTTTCCGTCCGGAAACGGTTCTTTTCCGCCGTGGCGGCGTCAATCTTCGAACTTGCTTGTGCGGCGTACCAGGGTACGCCTCCGCGCAAGCCCTTGATTGCCTTGCCACGACGAAAAATCCCTCGTTTTCGACTCGGAAACATGCCCGGTGTTCATCCGGCGTTTCCGGATGGAAACAAAGATACCAATTCGGTTGGGAAAAAAAAAGGGGAAATGTCGTGGTGAGAAAGGTGCTAAAAGGGCTGGCGGGAAGCCGGAAAGCTTCCAGTCAAGAGGACTACGATAAATCTTAAGGGTGCATGGCCGGACCGATGGGCCAGACCGGATAGAAGAAAGGAAACCCGCCGGTTTGATCTTTGCCGAAGTGGGCCATGAAATTCTGAATTTCTGGGGACATAATGAAATCGGCCAGAGCCTTGGCTCCTGCATGATTTACTTGGGGATGGCGGGCCGGATTGGCTTCCATGAGAATGTATGGCCGACGCATGGTGGGATCCTGGTCGACCAGTATTTGTGTGTTTCCGAAGGGGTGTTTTTGAAACACCGCGGGCATACGGCCGAAGATGAAATAGGCCCCCTTGTCTGCGGCGAAGAGGGGTATGTCGCCCGCATAAGGCGCTTCGTCCTGAATAAACCAGGCACCGCTCGGGCGGATATCGGCTCGTTTCCCCAATGTGTGACCGATCTCGCGGGGGCCGTTGCTGTTGACGTCGAGAAAGGTGCTCTGGGAGGCAGCGATGCGTTTCAGCGCTTCGGCGCCGTCTTTCAGGCCACGGATCCCAGCCGGATCGGAGGCCGGACCGTAGATAATCAGATCGTTGCGAGCGCAGGGGCGCATGTTGATGCCATGGCCGTCGGCCACCAGGTCAGTGGTGATGTCGTCGGCATGCATGACCAGAAAGTCCGCTTCACCACTGCGGAAGGGTACCGAGATGGTCGGCCGTGGGCCGGTGGCGACCAGTATGACCTGGTACTCAGTCTTCGCTTCAAAACGTTGCACAATCTGGTCCCACAGGCCGGTCATGGTCATGCCGCCGATGACGCAGGCTCGTACCGTGCTCTGGGGGCTTTCTGGTCCGGTGTCCGATTGATCCGGCGCCGCAGCCAGAGCCGTCTGGGCCGCCAGCAGGGCGCAGAGCAAGAGCAGCCAGAGCCGGCATAGGGGGAACTGTTTCGCAGATCTCATGAATACCTCCAAGATATTGATAGATGTTTGATTAACCCAGTGCTGCAGCTGGGCGGTCGGGGCGCATGAGTGCCAGCGTTATGGTCTAAAAGGTATAGAGGTTAAGCTTTGGCGATACAAGTTAGAAAAACGATAGGATGCGGCGCAATTGTTTTGTTTCAAAAGCTACGCTGTGTACATTCCTTGACAACGCTAACATTACTTCGTTATAGTCGCGCAATTATAGCGCTGGGCTTTTTTAATCCAAAAAGCTCATCTTATTGTCTTTTATTGATTAGGAGGTTGTATGAAGTTCAAAATGGTTGCGCTGCTGGCCGCACTGGCCATGCTCGGTGGCACCGGCGGCCTGGCATTGGCCGCCGACGATGGCATTTACCGTCTCGGTGAGGTTGTTGTCTCGGGCCAGGAGTCGGGGGTCGAGGCCATCGGTACCACTCATAAGGTGACCGCCGAAGAGATTGAGAAGCGAGGTGCACGTAGCCTCGATGAGGCTATCAACCTGCTGCCGGGCGTGTCGGTCCGTGTCGGTGGTGACGGTGCTCCGCGTATCGATATTCGCGGTCTGCGTACTCGTCACATCAAGCTGTTGCTCAACGGTACCCCCTTCAACAGCACTTACGATGGTCAGTTTGATCCGTCACTAATTTCGGTGGAGAATATTGCCGAGGTTAGCGTCACCACCGGTGGCGGCTCCGAACTGTACGGTTCGGGCGGCAATGCCGGGGTTATCAATATCATCACCAAGAAGGGCAGCCAGGGCTTCAACGGCTCTGCGGGGGTCGAACTCGGCGAAGTCGATGCCAGCCTGCTGCGGGCCACTGCCGGCTACGGGACGGAAAAATACGATGTCTTTGTCAGCGGCAGCAACTACGATCGTGATGCCCTCCGGATGTCCAACCATTTCAGTGAAGAAGCCTATGAAGACGGTGACGAGCGGGAGAACAGCGACCGCGAGCGCCAAACCTTGTTCCTCAATCTGGGTTACCAGCCCGCCGACGCGACCCTGTTGGGTGTAACCTTCAGCGCCATCAATGGCGAGCGGGGCAAGCCGCCGGTCATCTACGACAACGGTGAAGATGATTTCGCCAAGCGGGTGAAATACGAGCGTGAAGACGATGCCGATGAGTTCAACGTACAGGTGGCCGCCAGCCACGATTTCGCCGGACCGTTGAGCGTCAAGGGCTGGGTCTATTACAACAGTCTCGACCTGGAAGAGAACGGCTATGATGACGATACTTATTCCAGCCAGACCGAAAACAGATCGTTTAGCTATGATTCAGAGACGGAAATTTCTGGTGCCAACCTGCAACTGCGTTACGATTTCGAACGTTTCGGAGCTGTGACTGTAGGAGGGATGTTCGAGGATAACCAGTGGGAAGTTGATGGGTTTGAAGTCGGTAGACGCGACACGACCCTGGTGGACGAAAAGGAGGATTTTCAACTTTATTCGGCAAGCATGGAGTATGAAGTTTCCCCCGTGGATAAGCTCGGTGTGGTCCTCGGTGCTGGTGCCCACTGGCAGGATCGGGACGGCAAGGACGGGGATGACTTTTCCTACCTGATCGGGCTGACCTACGATCTGTTTGATGGGACTCGCCTCAAGACCTCCGCCACTCGCAAGGTGCGCTTTCCCACCCTGAAAAACCTTTACGATCCCGAAGATGGCAATCCTGAGTTGGAACCCGAGATCACTCGGAGTTACGAGGCTGGCGTGGAGCAGCAGCTGCCGGCCAAAACCCTGCTGTCGGTGACCGGATTCTATATCGAATCTGAAGATTTCATCGAAAAGGTCGATCCCGATCCTTTGGTGCAGAACTACGATGAGTACGAGTTCTACGGTGTGGAAGTTGCAGCAGAAAATCGCTATTTTGACCGGCTGTTCCTCAGAGCCAGCTACTCTTACTTGAGCAGCGAAGACAAAAGCGATAATACCGAACGTGACGAATTGCAGAATCGGCCCGAGCACAAGATTACCCTCGAGTCGACCTATAATCTTCCCTGGGGTATGACCGCTTACGGTTCTGCCCTGTATGTCACCGACAACTACTACTACAGTGACGACACTCCCATGGAGCAGGCAAAACTGTCGGATTATTTTGTTGTCGACTTTAAGCTCAACAAGTCCGCTGCTAATGGCGCTATCGATCTCTACATTGGCGTAGATAACCTGTTTGACGAGGACTACGAGCAGAACTACGGCTTCCCGCGGGCAGGCCGTTCCTTCTACGGCGGCGCGACCTGGAAGTTTTAATCGAAAGTCGCAGGTTTAGGTAAAAATTACGGCCGGACCCCATTAAGGGTGTCCGGCCGTTTTGTTTCTAGAATGAGGCAATGTTGTTTTTACATGAAGCCGCGAAGGCGCGAAAAGAAAACGATCTTCTCTAAGATCTTTGTATTCCGTGGCATCGTTGCAGCTTTGTGTGAGACGGGATCTAGTAAGCGAGTTACTTCTCGTTCTCTACCTCAATAGCCCGCTCCACCAGTCGGTAGACTTCAGGTAATGGCTGGCCACTATCCATTGCCAACTGACGACAGCTCTCAAATTCTGGCACGGTGCGAAGCCGCTGCTCCCCCTCGTAAAAGTGTTTAACCTGCGCCTTGCCAAGGGGGGTGGTTACCGTAGCCGGCTCGCTGCGCAGCTTGTAGCGGCGAGACTCCTGCCAGCGGACCCCGGCAGCGCTGCTTTCCCGCAGGATGGTCCGTGCCAGTTGCTCGGATAAATGGGGTGGGGCGATAACGGTCAGGGCTAGCCCAGGTCGATTCTTTTTCATCTGCAAGGCGCTGTAACCCACGTCGAAAGCACCGGCGGACAGCAGGCTGTCCATCAAGACGCCGAGCCACTCAGGGTTAGCGTCGTCAAGGTGGCTTTCGAGAATTGTCACCCGGTCCTGGTCGAGAGTTTCTTCAACTTCTGCTTCACCGAGAAGGCCCCGTAGCAGGTTAGGTCGGTCGGTCTGCTCTCGCTCGCCGGCCCCGTAGCCGACGGTTTCCAGAGTCATGGCCGGCATGGTTTCAAAAGAAGCAATTTCGGCAGCGATAGCGGCTCCGGTGGGGGTGACCAATTCGACTTCGGCACGATCCTCGATTATCGGCAGGCCGCGAAGAATCTCCAGGGTGGCCGGGGCTGGCAGGGGAAAGTTACCGTGAGCACAGCCTACCGTGCCGCGGGTCATCGGCAGGGGGGCGCAGACGACACGCGGATTGCCCAGTAGATGTAAACCGATGGCGGCACCGACAATGTCGATGATGGAGTCGAGGGCGCCGACTTCGTGAAAATGAACCGCTTCCAGAGCCACGCCATGAATCTTGGCTTCCGCTTCGCCGATGCGGCGGAAGATGCGGCGCGCCAGTTCCCTGGTCTCTGTAGCCAGGGCACTGTCCGCCAGCATGCGGTCGATGTCGCGCCAGGTTCGGTGATGGTGCTGTTCTTCGCAGTGCACGGTCAGCTTGCTGCCGGTGATGGCTTGACGTTGGACTTTCTTCAGCTCCAGGTGGTAGCCGTCCACGGGCAACTTTTTTAACTCTGATTCAAGGTCGGCCAGGGGCAGGCCCAGATCGAGCAGCAGGCCGAGAAACATATCGCCGGAAATGCCGGAGAAGGTATCGAGGAACAGGGTTTTCATGATGGGTTCCGTCGGTTAATGCGGGCGGCGGCGCATGCGGCACCGAAGCCGTTGTCGATATTGACTACAGTCACACCGCTGGCACAGGAGTTAAGCATGCCGAGCAGGGCAGCGATGCCGCCGAAACTAGCCCCGTAGCCGACCGAGGTCGGCACGGCGATGACTGGTGTTGCCACCAGGCCTCCGATCACCGAAGGCAGAGCCCCTTCCATGCCGGCCACTACGATTAAAACCTCTGCGCTGCGAAGCAATTCCAGCCGGTCGAACAGACGGTGAATGCCTGCTACCCCGACATCGACGAGCTCTTCCACCTCGTTGCCGAGCATTCGCGCGGTTACGGCAGCTTCCCGAGCTACGGGCAGGTCGGAGGTGCCGGCACAGACTACCAGAATTTTGCCTCGGCCAACGATCTCGATGGGGCTCTGCACCTGGGAGAAGGTTCGCGCTTCGCTGTCATAACAGCCTTGAGGGAATTCGCTCAACAGCTGCTCAGCCTTGCTTTCATCGAGGCGGGTAACCAGCACGTTGCTATTGCGGCGAACCATAGCGCCGACGATGGTGATTATCTGTGCCGCCGTCTTGCTGGCGCCAAGAATCGTCTCCGGGGTGCCTTGACGCAGCTGCCGGTGGTGGTCGAGGCAAGCAATGTCGAGGTTCTCGTAGGGCAGGGTGGCCAGTCGCTTCATTCCGTCTTCAACGGAGAGTCTGCCGTTGCTGAGATCCTCAAGCAGTATTTTCAGGTCATTGGGATTCATGAAAACTCGCGGAAAGAGTAGCCTGGTCGCTCGGTCCAGAGCTCAAAGCGTTCGATTGTGAATACATGCTGCTGGGCTGACGGTTAAAAAATTGCGTCGATGGCTTCAAAGTCCAGTTCGGTTTCGGCCAGGGATTGCAACAAGCTGATTTTCTGACGGTCCTCGGCATCGATTTTGGCGACGTCGTTGGCTATGGTGGAGAAGACTTCCCCACTGCTGTAGCTTTCGGCTCGCATATAGGGGATCTGGCTGCGGTCGAGAATTTGCTGGGTGACTTTGGAAATGGGAAGCAGGCCGGGGATCACCAGCCCGGCAATCTTGTTCCGGTAGTCCGGAATGTTGTAAAGGGCCGCCATGGTGACCAGCAGTTCGTTGCGGGTACTGGTGACGATCAGCAAAGAGGATTCTTTCAGGAGGTCGTGGACCCGTTGTGTGGAGGCCGCACCGAGCTGTGTATGGTGTACGATGCGTGGTCCAACACTCTGATCGCCCTTGAGATGGACACCGAGCAGTTGAGCAATGTGGTTGAGAGTCGGATTGGCCAGCACCGGCGAGAATTCGAAGCCGGGTACGATCTTAAAGGGCATTCCGCTGAAGGCCTGTTGCAGGTAGCCCATGGTTTCTTGCCGTTTATCCGACAACAACTTGTTGGTCAGCATCATTCGCAAGTCGGCCTTTTCCTGATGGAGCAGGGCCATATTAAGATGGACATTGTCGATGACTCGGCCGATGCCGGCATAAGTCACCAGCAGGATCGGTGCGTTGAGCAATCGAGCTATGCGGGCATTGTTCAGACCGACTACCGAACCGACGCCGATATGACCGGCTCCCTCAATGATAAGCAGATCGCAGCGTTGCTCCAGTTCGCGGGCTGCATGCAGGATTTGGGCTTCGAGATCTTCGACTGAGATCTTTTGATCGAGGACCTTGCGGGTGGAGTTGGGTTGTAAAACCACCGGCGACATATAATCGAGGTCGTCTTCCAGGTCGTAGATTCGAGCCAGCAAAGCGGCATCCTGATCGACGCAGCGGCCCTTAAAAAAGGTCGGTTTCGGTCCCATCGGTTTCATGAAGCCGACCCGGCGATACTTTTTACGAGCCATATGCAGCAGGGCGATGCTGGTGGTGGTTTTTCCACATTGCTGACCGGTAGCGGCAATAAAGATTTTTTTGCACACGGCGTTGCCTTCCGAGCTTAAAAGTTCAGTTTATGATTTCGCACCATTATATAGACAAGTCCATTCATTTCAAAGACCTGTTAACGCCTCTCAAGAAATGAGCGGTTGTGGCCCTGTTGCAAAGCAATCAAGGAATCCATTCAGATGCATTTTAATCCGGCTTCTAGGAGGTTGTCGGGCTTGACGGACCGAAACGAAAAATTGGCTGTTCGAGAACAGATTTCCGAGAATTTGAGAGCGAATAGCAGGGCTATTTGGCGAACATTGTCGGGAATATGGGCCGGTCAGACGATTTTGCAGTCGGTTTATGGTAAGTCCGACACCTTCCTAGGTCTGGGGTAAATGTTTGACTCAGCGAGACAAGTTCGCTATATTCTCTCGGGTATAACGAGGCTTGGTTTTGTTGAGAACCATACAAGCGGTTTGACAATACTGTTGAGGAACAATCCGGCAGCTAGGAAAGTTTTGCGCTTAGAACGGATATGATCGAACGATGGGCGTAATTTTACGACTGAAGAAGTTTTCCTTCACCTATCCGGAGGTGGAAACGCCCGTTTTGCAGGACCTTGATCTGGAGGTTGAAGCCGGCTGTTGCTACTGCTTGACCGGACCGACAGGCTCGGGCAAGACGACTCTGGCTCTGGCCCTCAAAGGGCTGTTGAGTGCCGGTCGATACGAGGGCGAGATCGAGATGCCTCCGGTGCCTGATTCGACCGGTATGGATGTTGGCATGGTACTGCAGGACCCGGAGATTCAACTGCTGACTAGCACGGTGGGTGCGGAGGTAGCCTTCGGTCTGGAAAACCTCTGTGTCGAGCCTGCGGAGATGCCGGAACGGGTTGCCTCTGCCGTGCAGGCCGTAGGACTCGATAAGTCGCTGGATTATCCGGTGGATAAGCTTTCCATGGGCCAGAAGTATCGCCTGCTCATTGCGGCGCTGCTAGTTATGAAGCCGCGTTTGCTGATTCTTGATGAGCCCGGTGCCCAGCTCGATCCGGAAGGCTTGGAACTGCTGCGTGAGTGCCTAAGACGCCTCAAACAGGACGGAGTCGCTGTCATCCTTTGCGAACACCGTCCTGAATCGCTGCTGAGCGAGATCGATACCTTCTGGCAGCTCGATGGCAGCGGCAGATTCGCCGAAGGGCGCTACCGAGGGCAGGAGGTCGCTCCTTTGCCCCCTTCATCGTCAACCGCTGGAGAAGAGACGATTCTGCAGGTTCAGGATTTGTCTTTTGTCGGGGTCGGAGATCAACCGGTTTGGTCACAGGTCTCCTTTAACGTTGAGAAGGGCCGGCGTTATGCCGTTACCGGTCTGAATGGGACCGGCAAAACCACTTTGTTGCGCTGTCTGGCAGGTTTTCTCAGTCCGCAGCAGGGAGAGGTAGAGATCCTCGGCGGCGCTCCCGACGCCTACCGTTTGCGTGGCAGGCTCGGTTGTCTGTTTCAAAATCCTCAGAAACAGATCTTTGAAAACACCGTTGGCGAAGAAGTGGCATTTCCTCTGAAGCGCTTTGGGATTATTGACGGGAACGTTGAAGAGCGGGTTGAGGAAGCTCTGGCAGCCTGCGGAATCAGCCATCTCATTGACCAGTCGCCCCACAAGCTTAGTTACGGACAGAAGCATCTGGTGGCTCTGGCTTCGGTGCTGGCTCCTCGCCCGGAATTGCTACTGCTCGATGATCCTTTAGCCGGTCTCGATGATGGTCACAGCAGTACGGTGATGGAATTGCTGGTCCATTACAATGTGCAGCACGGCACGACCATGCTCTGGACCTTCCACGATCCTGATGCTTGGCCAGATTGGGCTGATCAGGTGCTGCACCTTGAAGGAGGCCGTCTTGTCGCTAAGTAAACTCTTTTCGACTCGAAAGGTCTGTTTGCCGTCTGTGGCCCTCGAGGGCCCGGCTCCAGCAGGTGACGCTAAGTGGGTTGGTCTGCGGATGCTGTTGGCCCTAACCCTTTCCTGCATGGCCTTTACCGCCCGCACCATTCCATTCTTGCTGGTGTTGACTGCCGTCAACCTGGCTTTGCTCTGGTATTTGGGGAATGGTCAGCTGTCCCTGCGTCGAGAACTCAAGGCTTTCGTTTGGCAGACTCTGGTCATTCTGGTGCTTTACCTGATTCGGTTTCAGAATTTGAGCGGTCTTTGGGGTGGTTTCAGGGTTTCCTGGCAGCTCTTTCTGGCCATGCTGCCGAGCATGGTTTTTGTTCGAAGCACCTCTCAGACCCGCATTGTTCAGGCTCTTAATCGAGTCATGCCCTGCCGCATGGCTTTTGTACTTAGTACCTGTCTCAAGTTTGCGCCTCACCTGTTGGCGGAAGTGCGCAGCATTTACGAAGGCCAGGTACTACGGGGTGCACGTATTCTACCGAGGGATCTGGCGAAACCCTGGCACTGGTTCGATCTGATGCATTGCGTGGTGGTGCCGGCGGTA
>LGVF01022665.1_pt1 | contig 20129 bp, 20 predicted proteins | sample 469901 | NCBI WGS metagenome assembly LGVF01 (sample SAMN03893561, study PRJNA290197) | marine sediment metagenome | material: sediment; isolation source: combined push core samples #3730, #5133, and #5579 collected at Hydrate Ridge | place: Pacific Ocean: Hydrate Ridge
CTGGAGAGAGGGTAGCGTGGTAGACCGAGGGGTCCTCTGCTATTCAAATAATAAAAAAAGCGGGCCTTTCGGCCCGCTTCGTTCCTTCTACATATAATCAAACTTTTTCATTCGATATCGCAGGGCATCGATACCCAAGTTAAGCAGTTTAGCAGCCTTGGACTGATTACCCTCGGCCAGCTCCAGAGCCTGGCGAATCAACTCCCGCTCCACATCCTCGATATCAATCCCCTCAGGGGGCAGGCGAAAGTTCAGGGGCCCGACCTGGCCGCCGACAGTCTTGTCGACCATCTCCCGCGGCAGGTTTTCCACCAACAACTCATCTTCGCATTCGAGAATTATCGCCCTCTCGATAACGTTTTTCAATTCGCGAATGTTGCCGGGCCAGGGATATTCAACCAGGATCTTCTCCGCCATTCGCGAGACCCCCCTGACCTGCTTACCAAACTCGCGATTGAACTGGTTGATGAAGTACTCGGCCAACACCGGAATGTCCTCGCGGCGCTCGCGCAGCGGGGGCAGTTGAATGGGGATGACCCCGATGCGATAGTAGAGATCGCTGCGAAAGGACTCGTCCTCCATGGCCTTGATCAGATCCCGATTGGTGGCGGAAATGACCCGCACATCCACCTTAACGTCCCGGGTGCCGCCGACGCGGCGAAAGGCGCGCTCTTCCAGAATCCGCAGCAACTTGACCTGCATGGCCGGACTCATATCGCCAATCTCATCGAGAAACACGGTGCCACCATCGGCCAACTCGAACAAACCCTTCTTTAGTGCCTTGGCGTCGGTAAAGGCCCCCTTCTCATAGCCCATGAGCTCACTTTCGAGAAGGGTTTCCGGCACCGCGGAGCAATTAATGGCCATGAAAGCCTGATTAGCGCGGGAGCTTTCGTGGTGAATGGCCCGGGCGATCAACTCCTTACCGGTGCCGCTCTCACCCTGAATGAGCACCGTACCGATCTCGCTGCGAGCCACCTTGCGCACTACGGTTAAGACCTGCCGCAGAGCACGGCTGTCGCCGATGATGTTCTCAATCCCGTAGCTCTTGCCGCTGGTCGAGCGCAGCAATTCCACTTCCCGTTTGAGCTGATCGTTTTCCAGGGCGCGATCGACGGTGAGGACCAGCTCGTCTACATCGCAGGGGTGCTTCAGACACTCGAAGGCACCGAGACGCAGTGCTTCAGCGGCAACATCAGTGCCATCGGCGGGGGACACCAACAGCACATTCAGGGCATCGTCCTGACTGCGCACTTGGCGCAACAGCTCCAGGCCGCTGATGTCGGGTAACTGCTGATCGACGATCAGCAGATCGACCGTCTCGAGCTCAAGTCGTTTCAAAGCCTCTTGACCGCTATGCAAGCTGCTCACCGCATAGCCGCGCTCTTCGAGCAGGGCCTTTACAACCCGGCAGCGGATTTGATCCTCATCCACCAGCAACACATTTCGCTTACGCACCATAGCTACTATTCGTTTCGCCGCAGGCTACTTGCGGGCTAGAATTCGCTCAGCCGCTTCTACCAGGCGGGCAGCGGTGAGACCGTAATGGGCCAGTAACTCCTCAGCAGTACCCGACTGGCCAAACTCGTCGCGCAATCCGACTCGCTCGACCGGCACCGGACAGCCTTCAGCTAGGGTTTCGCAGACCGCTCCGCCAAGACCGCCAATCACCGAATGTTCCTCAGCAGTGACAATCGCTCCCGTTTCCCGGGCCGCCTTGAGCACCAGATCGATATCTATGGGCTTGATGGTACCGAGATGCACCACCCGCGCAGAGATGTTTTCTGCGGCCAGGATGTCCGCAGCCAGCAGAGCCTCTGCAGTCATCAGGCCTGTGGTGATGAAGGTCAGATCGCTGCCATCGCGCAGGGTGACGCCCTTGCCGATGGTAAAATCGCAGTCCTTTTCAAACACGACCGGCACCTTGCCGCGGCCAAGGCGTACATAAACCGGACCTTTATAGGCAGCCGCGGCGCGAATGGCAGCGCCTGTCTCCGGGCCATCGGCCGGGCAGATGACGGTCATTTTCGGCAGGCTGCGCATGATAGCCAGGTCCTCCACCGATTGATGAGAACCGCCATCTTCACCGACGGTAATGCCGCCATGGGTGGCAACGATTTTGACGTTCATTCCCGGATAGGCGACGGACTGGCGAATCTGCTCAAAAGCCCGACCGGCGGCAAATACGGCAAAGGTCGAAGCAAAGGGGATCATACCCCCGGCGGCCAGGCCAGCGGCCATACCGGTCATATTGGCCTCGGCGATGCCGGCGTTGAAGAAGCGCTCGGGGAACTCCTTGGAAAACAACTTGGTCTTGGTCGAACCGGACAGATCCGCATCGAGCACTACCACTTTACTGTTTTCCCGACCCAATTCCACCAGCGTCTGGCCATAAACGTCTCTGGTTGCAATCTTATCGCTCACTGCTACCCTCTTTTCTTTATGAAGCTTGCGGCCTGGCCGCAAAGAAACTTTTGCTTAAAAATAACGGCCTTCAGGGGCCATGCCAGCAGTCGACTCAGCGCAGAGCCAAAGCCGCCAGGGCTCGCTCCAGTTCATCGTCATTCGGAGCCACGCCGTGGTAACTGGCCTTGTGCTCGAAGAACGAAACCCCCTTGCCCTTCACGGTGCGAGCAATGATCGCCGTCGGACGTTCAGTCTCCGCCTCGGCCTCGTCAAAGGCCCGGCTGATGGCTTGAATATCGTGGCCGTCCACCTCCAGCACATGCCAGTTAAAGGCCAGGAACTTCGGACCCAGGGGGCCGACGTTCATGACATCTTCGGTGGCGCCGTCGATCTGCAAGCCATTCTGGTCGATAATGGCGCACAGGTTGCTGAGCCCGTAGTGGGCCGCGCTCATAGTCGCTTCCCAGACCTGGCCTTCCTGAACCTCGCCATCGCCGAGCAAAGTATAGACCCGGGATGGCCGGGAGGCCAGCCGCGCCGCCAGGGCCAAACCTACGGCCTGGGATATGCCCTGACCGAGGGACCCGGTGCAGACATCCACTCCCGGTGTCTTGTTCATGTCCGGGTGACCCTGCAGGTGACTACCGAAGCGGCGCAGGGTCTTGAGGTCTTCCCGAGGAAAATAGTCACAGCCAGCCAGGCAGGCATAGAGAGCCGGAGCCGCATGGCCTTTGGACAGCACAAAGCGATCCCGGTCTTCCCAGGCGGGATCACTCGGATTGTGGCGCATCCGCTGATAATAGAGAACGGTCATGACATCGATGGCCGACAAGCTGCCGCCGGTATGCCCCGACTGAGAGGTATGGAGCATCTTGAGGACTTCCACCCGAAGGTGCCGGGCGGTATCTTCCAGTTCCCGGATTTGCTGATCTGTCAACATCTGACGAAAACTTCCTTTCCTGGTTGCTGGTCTGCCATCTACTGGCAGGCCGGTACGGCGAACGACCAACGGCCGAGGCCAAAAAACGGTTAGCTAAGCGTTGGGAAACAACCTGCGAAGCTCATTACATAGGCGCTAAAAATCAGGCAGGCATTCCTAACCGTCTGCTTTTGTGCGATTCAGAGGAATTATGGCTCAAGCCAGTGCTGAAGAGACCAGAAGTGGACTTCTCAGCGCTCGGCTAATGAACCTGATAGCGACTGTCGTTGCCAGCCAGATAGGCAAACACCAGGTCATCGATATCGATGGGCAGTTCAGCAACATCCTGTGCTTCCGGCTCGGCAACATCCTGTGCCTCCGACTCGGCAGCGTCGGCCAGTTCCTCGGCCGGGGCATCCTGAGCAGGGGACGATTCGCCCAGGACGGCGATGGTTTCATCGAAGTCGCCACTGCGCAGCCGACGCAGCATCTCTTTATGCTGATCCTGCATACGAGTTTCAACCTGCTGACTAAGATCCACAAGGCCGAAGAGCTCATCGTAGGACTGCTTCTGCGAGCCAAGCACCGTGCCACCGCGAAAGAGCTGAGTGACGATGCGCGGATTCTTTTGCCCGCCATCTTCAGTCTGGATATGGAAGATTTCGCCTTTATAACGAAAGTTATGATTAAATCCGCCAACCATAGGTCATTACCCCGCTAGAGGAAAAAGGGAACTTCGCATTTGCTGAGCTACTTTTTCAACAACAGCTTTATTTTATCCACCGCCTCGAGGGCATCTTTCGCGTAGAGGTCGGCACCGATGGAATCGGCATACTCCTGAGTCACCACCGCCCCGCCGACCATGGTGAAGACCTTGACCCCGGCCTCACGCAATCGCTCGATAGTTATCTCCATCTGCTGGATGGTTGTGGTCATCAGGGCCGACAGACCAACGGCATCGACCTGCAGTTGCTGGGCCTGCTCGACGATGGTCTCGGCCGAGACATTCTTGCCCAGATCGATAACCTCGAAACCGTGGTTCTCCAGCAGGGTACAGACGATATTCTTGCCGATATCGTGGATATCCCCTTCCACCGTAGCCATGAGGATCCGACCGAGACCGACCGCCTCTTCATCCGTCAGCTCCTGCTTGAGGCGGCCGAAGGCGCTCTGCATGGTCTCTGCCGAAAGCATGACCTGAGGCAGAAAGACCTGATTGGCGCCGAAGCGGCGACCGACTTCCTCCAGTCCCAGCATCAACCCTTCGTTACTAATCTGGCTGGCGCTCAAACCTTCGGCCAAAGCGGCTTCGATCAGGTCCACCACGCCATCCTGGTCGCCCTTGATAATCGCCTCCGCCAACCGGTCGCGAATGGGTGCCACCTCGCCCAACGCCGCTGCCGGCGCCGAGGTGGCCTGCACATCACTATAGGCGGCGATATAGGCTTCAGCCCGCAGATCCTTTCCGAGCAGCACCATGGCCGAACGATAGGCATCCATCATCGCCGCATCCTTGGGATTGATGATGGCGGCACCGAGCCCCCCTTCCAGGGCCATTGCGAAAAAGGTCGCGGACAGAATCGGCCGGCAGGGCAGTCCGAAGGAGATATTGCTGACCCCCAGCACTGTGGCCAGACCGAGTCGCTCTTTAATCAGACGCAGGGTGTTGATGGTTTCCATGGCCCGCTTCTGTTCGGCAGAGACGGTCAGGGTCAGACAGTCAATGATGACATCCTCGCGGGCTAGACCAGCCTGCAGAGCCGCGGCGAGGATATCCTCGGCCACCGTCAATCGCTCAGCGGCCGTTTCCGGAATGCCACCGCCGTCCAGCGCCAGACCGATGACCGCTGCGCCGTATTTTGCCGCCAAAGGCAGAACCGCCTTGAGGCTCTTATCCTCGCCGTTCACCGAGTTGATCAGCACCTTGCCGTCGGCCACCTTGAGGGCGCGTTCCAAGGCAGCGGGATCGGAAGAATCAAGTACCAGGGGCTGGGCGACCACACCGGACGCGGCCAGAACCGCCCGTTCCAGAGCGGCCGGCTCGTCGACACCAGGAGCACCGCAGTTAAGATCGAGCAGATGGGCGCCGGCGGCCACCTGTTCCTGGGCCTCGCGACGAATGTAAGCCGTCTTGCCGTCACGCAGCTCGGCGGCGTAGGTCTTCCGGCCAGTGGGATTGATGCGCTCGCCGATAATAGCGCAGGGCGCCTCGCCGCCCACTTCCGTCACTGCCGTGCGGCTCGAAAGAAAGCAGCGCCGTGATGGAGGAGTCCAGGACTGATCCCTGCCCTCCAGAGCCTCGCTCATGGCCTGAATATGGGCCGGCGTGGTGCCGCAGCAACCGCCGATGACCCGCACGCCGAGGGCGATCATTTTCTCGTGATAGGCGGTCATCTCAGCGGGAGTCGCGTTAAACACCGTTTCGCCATCAATGAGCTGCGGCAGTCCGGCATTGGCCTGGGCGATGAGGGGCCGGTTGGTCACTTGACGCATCTGCTCCAGCACCTCAAAAATTCCATCCACACCGAGGCCGCAATTGGAGCCGATGACGTCGACCCGCAGGGCATCGAGAGTTACCGCAGCAGCCTGAGGAGAGGTCCCGAGCACCGTACGACCTCCATCCTCAAAGGTCATCAAGGCCATGACCGGCAGGTCGGAGAACTCCCGGCAGGCAATAACCGCGGCCCGCAACTCGGCGATGTCGAGAAAGGTTTCCAGGGTGATCAGATCGGCTTTAGCGGCGGCAAAGGCCCGCACCTGCTCGCCAAACACCTCGACCATCTCGTCAAAGGAGGCATCACCGACGGGCTCCAGAAAGCGACCGGTCGGCCCCATGGAGGCCGCTACGAATCCATCCACGCCCACCGCTTTACGGGCCAATTCCACCGAAAGAGTGTTGATTTCGGTAACCCGATCGGCCAGGCCATAATGGGCCAACTTGATGCGGCTGCCACCGAAACTGTTGGTAACGACGATATTGGCACCGGCTTGGGCATATTCGCGATGAATCCCCGTGACCACCTCGGGGGCGGTCAGGTTCATCTCTTCGGGACAGGCGCCGGGCTTCAGGCCTCGCTCCTGCAACAGGGTGCCCATGGCGCCGTCCAGCACCAGCACCCGCTCATGCAGCGCGGTACGAAAATCCTTCATTCTTGTTCCCTCTCTGACAACGGCATGGATTCTTCGGCAGCGTCCAACATCTGTTCCACAGGCAAGTCCGGTTCCGGTTGACGGGTAAAACGGAAATCAGCGCTGATCGGCTGTCGCAAATCAACGTGCCCCTTGAGGCTGGTCACGACCTCGCCCTCTACCAGAATACGCAACTGACGAATATAGGGGAAATTCTCTGCCAGGGTGTTGACCAGACCATAGGCGGTAAAGAGTTCCGAGACACTACCGCCGGGATGACCGCTGATCAATTCACGACTAAAATCCACCGTCGCCAGACCTTCCAGTTCGGTCACGGACAGCAACCGGGTTTGCGCCGGAAGGATCGGCACCAGGTCGCCGATGGGACCGTTGATGAGGGCCTGCAAAGTCGTCTCAAGACAGGCTTGACCGTCCTGGCAGCCCGAGATCTCGCGGGTTTCAGCCAACAACACGACTCCTTCCGGGTCTCCAAAATAGAGCACCACGTCCCGCAAGCCGGTCGGCTCTTCCCGGTCGCTGACGGAGGGAGTCTCCGCGGGGTGGGTCTTTATCCAGTACTTGCGCCCGATCAAACCGCCAAAAACCAGCAGGATCAACACGAAAGCGAGCAGCAGCAGGCGATCCTTGGCAAACGGTAGTTTCATCTTTCGTCCCCTTCTCCGGTGTGCGCGGCGATGATACTAATTGCACTGCCCCGACTTTGATGCTTTCACAAAAAGGCATGAGATGGCCCAGCAGTAGGGCGAACTTTTTGCCACCCCATCAATTTTTAGCAAGACACCAAGTCCTTTATTTCCCGCTCAGATTCCAGATCGATCTGGGTTACATCGTGCAACTCGGCGCCTACAAAAGCGCCGCCGACTCGTTTGAAGCGTGTCGATTCATCGGTCACGAAATAACGGGGCGGAAACACCTCGCTACTGCGCAAAGCATTTCGTTCACCGAGCAGTCCAGCCACCAGGCGGGCGGTTTCTTCCGCCGAATCGATCAACTGCACCTGCGGCCCAAGAACCCGCTGCAGGGTCTTTTTCAGTAAAGGATAGTGGGTGCAGCCGAGCACCAGAGTGTCGATATTCTGCGCGATCAGAGGCGCCAGGTATTCCCGGGCGGCCAGAGTGGCGACCTCGTGTTCAGCCCAGCCTTCTTCAGCCAGGGGCACGAACAGGGGACAGGGGGCGGCAAAGACCTCAATCTCCGCATCAACGGCGCGAATCGCCCGGCTATAAGCACCGCTGCGAATCGTACCCTCAGTGCCGATCACCCCGACCCTGCGATTTTTCGTGACGGAGGCCGCCTTGCGGGCACCGGGCTCGATCACCCCGACCACCGGCAGGCTGAAGCGCTGCTCGAGGACATCCACCGCCACCGCCGAAGCAGTATTGCAGGCCACCACCAGCATCTTGACCCGCTGTTGCACCAGAAACTCCGCCGCCTCCTGAGCATAACGCAGAACGGTTCCGGGGCTTTTGGTGCCATAGGGCACTCGTGCCGTATCGCCCAGATAGAAGAGCTGCTCCCCGGGCAAAACCTGCAGCAAGGCCTTGAGTACGGTCAGGCCGCCGACCCCCGAATCGAAGATTCCTATAGCTCGTTCAGGCACGCTGGACCATCCTAATAGTAAGATTAAATCAGAGAAGCATGGTAGGTGAAAACAACCCACAAAGTCAAGGCTGCAAGCTTTTTCAACCTTTGATTTTTAACGGTTTTTTGCTATACTATGAACTTTGATTTTGAGATCGGGATTTACCGACTGGCCAAAGGGGGTTTTTCATGGATTTTCCGCTTGTCAAAGAATGGTTGCAACACCTCCAAACTGAACAAGTGCTGGGCTTTCTTGAAGAACTAAATATTGGCGAACTGATCTACAACCAATGGTTCCTCGGCGGCTTGGCAATAATCGTTCTGATTACCATATACCTGCGTCGCTACGGCCTGCTGGCCATAATTTTGGCGCTGGTCGGCTTCGCCAGCCTGATCGACTACACCCTGCAGAGCGGCACCGCGGTTGAAAACATCATGTCCGAGACCCTGCTGGTCTTTGTCGGTGGCGGCCTGGTACTGATCTTTGCCGTCATCTATCTCCTTTTCATTCGCCACGATTGATGGCGCCGATAAATGTCCGGCCTGCTGCTTGCCACCTATGTCCCGAGCTTTGACTTGCCCATTTTCTGCTCCTTTGAATAATCAGCTTACCCTGCAGGTCGAAATTTTCACTTAGCCACTTCGCATTATTTTGCGAAAACATCAAGATTGATTGCCGTGCCTACAACCTCGCTATCCCCAGTCGGCTTTACCACCACCATTCCCCTGGAAATTCTTCTCGCTGCCGGTCGCCAACCGGTCGATCTGAATAACGTCTTCATCACCGATCCCGCTTGCCACGATCTCATCGATGAAGCGGAAATGGCGGGTTTTCCCCGCAACATCTGCGGCTGGATCAAGGGCCTGTACGGCGCCACCCTCCGTCAAGGCATTCAGGAGATAATCGCCGTCACTGAAGGGGATTGCTCCAACACCAAGGCGTTGATGGAAGTACTGCAGTTACACGGCGTCACCACGACTCCCTTTGCCTTTCCCTATGATCGCTCGGTAGTCAGCCTAGCCCATGAAATCGACAAACTGGCCACCCATTTCGGCGTCAGTGCCGAGCAGATTGAAGCAGCCCGCCAACGACTCAACCAAGTGCGCCGCAAGGTCCACGAGATCGATCGCCTGACCTGGCAGGAAAACCGGGTGAGTGGCGAGGAGAATCACTATTTTCAGGTCTGCACCTCGGACATGAACGGCGACGTGGATGTCTTTGAAGCCGAGGTCGACGCCTTTCTCGACCAGGCCCGGGCGCGGCAGCCTAAAGCCGGCCAACTGCGCCTGGCTTACATGGGCGTACCGCCCATCTTCACCGACCTCTACCAGGTACTGGAGGAGAGCGGCGGCCAGGTGGTGTTCAATGAAACCCAGCGCCAATTCTCCATGCCCTACGCAACGGATTCCCTCATCGAGCAGTACCGGCGCTATACCTATCCCTACGACATCTTTGTCCGTCTGGCCGACATCGAAGAGGAAATCGCCAAACGGCAGGTCGATGGCATCATCCACTACGTGCAGTCCTTTTGCTTTCGACAGATCGAGGATCTTATCGTGCGACAGCGTTTCAAACTGCCGATACTGACCCTGGAAGGGGACCGTCCCGGCCCCCTCGACGCCCGTACCCGAATCCGCATTGAGGGCTTTGTCGAGATGGTCCGAGCGAGGAAATCATGACCGGACTCGGCATCGATCTCGGCAGCCGCCAGGTCAAGCTCGCCGCCCTTGAAGGTGCCAGCGTGCTGTGGCTGCGGGATTTTCCCACCATCCCCTTTTACAAGAAGCACGCCTCCTTAAAAGACGGCCAGCTCCTACTGCGCCTGGACGAACTCGATCTACCTGATCAAGGCGACTGGCAGCAGGCACCGCTGGTGGTTACCGGCTACGGCCGCAACACCATCGATCTGGTCGGCGCACAAGTTATTCCCGAGATTCAAGCCCATGTGGCCGGGGCTAAAGCGCAGACCGGCCTTAAGACCTTCACTATGCTCGACCTCGGCGGCCAGGATTCCAAGGTGGCGCGGGTCGAGGAGGGCATCCTCATCGATTTTCTGATGAACGACAAGTGTGCAGCCTCCTCCGGACGCTACCTGGAGAACATGGCCAAGGTCCTCGACCTCACCCTGGACGAGTTGGCCCGCCACCATGCCGACCCGGTGTCCCTCGACGCCACCTGCGGCATCTTCGGTGAAAGCGAACTGATCGGCAAGATTATCGAAGGGCACCCCCTGGAAAGCCTCTGCGCCGGTGTCAATCAGACCCTGATCAAGCGAGTCATGCCGATGCTGCGCCGCTTTCCCCAGGACTGTATCGTGCTAACCGGCGGCGTCGCCAAAAACCAGGCCTTTCGCACCCTGCTCGCCGGCGCCACCTCCGCCAAGCTGGTACTGCCCGAGCATCCTCAGCACAACGGCGCGATCGGCTGCGCCTCCCTGGCGGTCACTAAGCGATGAAATTAAGTCGACGGCACCTGCTTGACGTCACCTTGGTGCTGGGAGGCATCGCCATTCTAGTTGTTCTAATCAAAGCCCCACCCGCCACCACCCCAGAACTGCCCGTCGACAAAATCCATCAACCGCTCCTGAGCACTGCTCTCAAGCAGGGCAAAAAATCAGCGGAGAAATCCTGCCAGACCTGCCACAACCCTGACCAGATCCCTTTTGCCACAAACCATCCTGCTGGAGGACGCTGCCTGTTCTGCCATCGGCTTTCCCAAAACCAGTCCGCCGCCCCCTGACCCTGCCGTCCAGACAACCCTTCCCCTACCAATCCGGGCTTCCCGCTTGATCTCACATCAAAACGGAGAAGCCGATAGAAATTCGGTTTCCAAGCACCAGCCTTTCTAGCAGATCTATTTTTTGATGTGGCGATTTTCTCCTTGAATAATACGACCAATCGGGTTATATTTAGACTCATTATCGCAAGCAGATTAAAATTTGTCTTTATTTTTGTCCGTTTAAATGTGGAGGTGCCCCATGAAGATTGCAAGGTGTTTTATCGCACTACTGATCACAACTGGTTTCCTGATACCCGCAGCAGCCCTGGCTGAGCTAAAAGCAGGTGTCGTCACCGTATCCCCCATGCTCGGCGGGATACTCATGGAAGGCGACCAGCCCGTCGACGATGACGGCTTGGCCTACAGCCTCGGCCTCGGCTACAACCTGAGCAAGGAATTCGGCCTCGAAGCGGTACTGGCCGGTGCCAACCTTGACGGCGAAGACTCCTCCGACAGCGATGTCGATCTTTTCACCTATCGCCTCGACGCCCTCTATCGCTTTATGCCCGACAACAAACTGGTCCCCTATCTGGCCGCCGGCCTCGGCAGCTACAACCTCGACAGCGACCATGAGTTGATGGCCAACTACGGTGGCGGCCTGCTCTATTTCTTTGCCGAAAATATCGCCCTGCGCGCTGACGTGCGGCATCTGGTCGCCTTCAACGAAAGTAACCTGGAACACAATCTGACCTACACCGCCGGCTTTCTGTTCCAGTTTGCCGGAGAGGCCGCTCCGGCCCCCAAAGCCCCTCTCGACAGCGATGGTGACGGAGTTACCGATGACCTGGATCAGTGCCCGAACACTCCCAAAGGCGCACCTGTCGATGTCAAGGGCTGCACCCTTGACAGCGATGGCGATGGCGTTTTCGACTACCTCGATCAGTGCCCCGACACCCCTGCTGGCGCTCCCGTCGACAGCAAAGGCTGCCCCCTTGACAGCGATGGCGATGGCGTTTTCGACTACCTCGATCAGTGTCCAGACACCCCCGCAGGCGCCCCCGTCGACAGCAAAGGCTGCCCCCTCGACAGCGATGGCGACGGCGTTTTCGACTACCTCGACCAATGCCCCGGCACCCCTTCAGGTATTCCCGTGGATGCCACAGGTTGCGAGCTGAAACTTACCCTGCGCATCAACTTCGATTTCGATAGTGCCGTAATCAAGCCGGACTTCAAAGCCGAGGTCGATAAAGCCGCAGAATTTGTCCGTGCCAACAGCAACATGCCCTTCATTCTGCTGACCGGCCACACCGACAGCAAGGGCAAAGATGCCTATAATCAGAAGCTTTCCCAGCGCCGCGCAGCAGCCGTGCGCCAGGCCCTGATTGACAACTATGGCATGGACGGCAAAAAACTGATCGTTCGTGGCTACGGCGAAACCAAGCCGGTAGCCGACAACGGAACCGAAGAGGGCCGCTATCAGAATCGTCGCGTGGAATTGGTCTGCTGTGCTATCCTTCCCGAATAGGGATAGTCCCCAACGTAGAGCACTTGTTTGACAATGCTTAAACACAACAAGCCGCAGCTCAGGTTGCGGCTTGTTGTGTTTTTAACTAGGAGAAAACGTCCATGTCACTGCGAAAAGCCCTGGTCGAATCAGTACGATCCAGATGCTCCGGGTCGCTGCAGGTCAAACTTAAAACCCTGCTCAAACCACCTGCGACCGAAACCAAGGTTTCGCCCTTCACCGTGGCGGTTCTGGAAAACGGTGCCATCGGTATCAGCTATAACCTGTTTCATGGCGAAGATGAGGCAATGGCCCGCTACCGGCAATGGTCCCTGGAAAAACTCAGCGGCAAAAAAGCAGGGGAACTGATGGAGTGGGTTCTCTCCACTGACCTTCTGCAAAGAACCGTTGGGCTTGCCGTACTTAACGCCCTGTCCCAACATTACCTAAACAACCATCCCCAGCACTATCGGATCGATGCCAGCAGCGACCTCTTCGAGGTAATGAAGCTAGACAAATCGAGCCGAGTCGGTCTGGTCGGCTATTTTCGGCCGCTGCTAGCGCGCTTGCAGGAAAAAGCCGGCAAGGTGATCGTGCTGGAGAAGTCCCGGGACCTGTTGCAGGGTTCCTACCCCTTTACCATGACCGACGATCCTACCGCCCTGCGGCATTGTGACAAGATCCTGATCACCGCCACCACGGTGACCAACGATTCGCTTCCCAGGCTGATGCCTCAGTGCGCCAAGGCCAACTTCGTGGGCATTATGGGGCCGACGGCGGGTTTTCTGCCCGATGCCCTCTTTGACCTCGGTATTCACGCCGTGGGCTACTCCCAAATAGAGAATTCCGAACTGTTTCTGCAGCGCTTTAGCAGCGGCATAAAATGGGGCGACGCCACCCGCAAGGTCTGGGTATTAGCAGACAAGCAACGCTCAAGCTAACCCCTCACCCAGAGCGCTGGTACGGGGCCGCAGATTCGCCCCAAGCCTCACCTGCAGCGCCGATTAAACTTCTTCTGTCCACCCGTTTGGATTCTTTCCAGGCTCCCCCATCCCTTACATAATCCCCTGCCTCCTGCCATTCCCGCTTTCGGGAAAGCCACAAAACGTCAAGACCAAGAAGATCCGCAGCTTTGACGAGCTGCTGGCGCAGTACGGCAGCGGTAACGGTTGTGCGGCGTGCAAAACCCAGGTCGCCTCCATCTTCGCCTCGACCTGGAACGACTATATCCTTGACCACGCCAACCTGCAGGACACCAACGATCGCTTCCTCGGCAACATCCAGCGCAACGGCACCTACTCGGTGATCCCGCGCTCGCCGGGCGGCGAACTCACCCCCGAACAACTCATCGTCATGGGCGAAGTAGCCCGGGAATTCAACCTCTACACCAAGCTCACCGGCAGCCAGCGGGTGGCGCTGTTTGAGGTACACCTGGAGGATCTGCCCAAGGTCTGGGCCAAACTCGGTGAGGTCAAACTGGAATCGGGCCACGCCTACGCTAAGGGCCTGCGCATGGTGAAAAGCTGTGTCGGCGACTCCTGGTGCCGCATGGGCATGGGCCCCTCCGTCGATTTCGCCATCGAACTGGAAAACCGCTACAAGGGGATGCGTTCGCCGCACAAACTGAAAGGCGGGGTTTCCGGCTGTACCCGTGAGTGCGCCGAGGCTATGTGCAAGGACTTCGGCCTGATCGCCACCGAAGCCGGATGGAACCTTTACGTTGGAGGCAACGGCGGCGCCTTCCCGCGCCATGCCGATCTGCTGGCCACCGATGTCGACCGCGAAACGGCGATCCGCTATATCGATCGTTACCTGATGTACTATGTACGCACCGCCGACAAACTGGAGCGTACCGCCACCTGGCTAGGCAATCTCGAAGGCGGGATGGAGAAACTGAAGAAGGTCATCATCGAAGATTCGCTGGGCATCTGTGCCGAGCTCAAGGCGGACATGCAGCGGATCGTCGATGCCCAGCACGACGAATGGGCAGTTACCCTCGGCAAACCGGAACAGGTGGCCAAGTTCCGTCACTTCGCCAACGCCGACGGCAAGGACCCGGTGCCTGTGACTACCGTGCGTGGTCAGGACAAACCGGAGCTCCGGCAAAAGGAATATACCATGCCCGAAGTCGAACCCGAGGTGCTGGAGGGACCCCGCGACTGGGTGAATCTGGGCAGCACGGCGCAGGTGCCCAAAGACGGCGGCGCCACCTTCCAGTACGGACGGCACCAGATTGCGGTCTTTAACTTCGCCCATCGCAACGAATGGTACGCCTGCCAGAACCTCTGCCCGCACAAGCAGGAGATGGTCCTGTCCCGCGGTCTGCTCGGCGACACCGCCGGCATCCCCCAGGTGACCTGCCCGATGCACAAGAAGTCCTTCTCCCTGCAGGATGGTCACGGCATCAACGATGAGATCTACTCGATCCAGACTTTCGAAGCCAAACTGGAGGGGGACGATCTGCTGGTAAAATTGCCGTCGCAGGAGAATCTGGACCGGCTGCATGCTTGCAACACGGAGGAAGACTGTACCTGCTTCGCCTGATCCCGGCACAACGATTCGGAGGCGGCGGCTTATAGCCGCCGCCTCCGCCATTTCCAGGTTTTAACCCCCCTCACTCGACGCCGGGCGAGACCAGTTCACCGATAAACAGGCTGCCGTTGTGGACGAAGAAGAAAGACGGCAACCCTTCCGCCAGTTCGGCGATACGCTCGGCATAAGCGTCTTCCTGACCTTCCTCGGGCAACGCCAGGCCAAGCATCACCAGGTCAACATCAGCGCTTTCCTCATGGATCATCTCCACCACGCTCATACCCTCGGGCTTGATCCTGACCTCGATCTCCGCGGCGATGCGGATTTCCGGAATCAGCTTAGCCAGAAACCGCTCGGTCTGTTCTTTGGCCATTTGATTGGAGGCCACGCTCAAAATGCGAATACGAGCATTGCGCCACTCGGTATTGCGGGACAGCAAATAGGACAGCAACAGCATCAAATCACCGTTACGCTGCAAACTGCCCCACCAGACATCGATCGTGCGCCGCTGCCGACCCGGCTGTTGGTGGCCACCGCCGAAAGGCTCAATGCGGTGATAAAGGTGATGGCATTAGCCAACAGCACGATGAACAGCGCCTGCCACAAGCCGACATGCCCTACCACCCAGCCAAAGCGCAGGTACATGATGACCCCGAGGATGGTCAGGACCGTCGGAATGAAGACGCCGACAAAGGTGCCGAGCTTGCCGCTGTTGTTCGAACCGGCTGTCTGACAGCGCTCAAAGAGCCTCGACCAGGTAGAACGTAAATGGGGGATCATAGAAACACCAAATTAATCGTGAGACTGCGTCTAACCCTCAACCGTAGCGGCCGCTTCGTTTTCGCGAATTTCCACCCGCCGGATCTTGCCGCTGATGGTTTTCGGCAGTTCCGCCACAAATTCAATGATGCGGGGATATTTGTAGGGGGCGGTGGCTCCCTTAACATGCTCTTGCAGCTCCTTCGCCAGGGCGTCGCTGGCCTTATAGCCCTTGGCCGGCACCACGGTGGCCTTGACCAGCTGGCCCCGATCCGGGTCGGGCACCCCGGTGACGGCGCATTCCAGCACCGCAGGGTGTTCCATGAGCACGCTCTCCACCTCGAAGGGACCGATGCGGTAACCGCTGCTCTTGATCACGTCGTCGGCCCGGCCGACAAACCAGAAATAGCCGTCCTCGTCGCAGCAGGCCATGTCGCCGGTGTGGTAATAGCCATCGTGCCAGACCTCGGCGGTTTTGGCCTCATCGCGGTAATAACCAGGGAACAGGCCCAAAGGCCGCCCGCGGCGGGTATCGATGACAATCTCCCCTTCCTCGCCAACCGCGCAGGGTCGGCCTTCACTGTTGAGCAGCTCAATATCGTACAGGGGACAAGGCTTACCCATGGAACCGGGCCTCGGCTCCATCCAGGGCCAGGTGGCGATAGTGACCACCAGTTCGGTCTGGCCGTAGGCCTCCATCAGCTTGAAGCCGGTGTATTCCAAAAACCGCTCGTAAACCTCAGGGTTGAGGGGTTCGCCGGCGACCACGCAGTATTGCAGGCCGGAGAAGTCATACTGAGATAGATCTTCCTTGATCAAAAAACGATAAACCGTCGGCGGTGCGCAAAAGGTGGTTACGCCGTATTTGGCGGCCATGGCGGCCATATTGGCCGCGCTGAACCTGTCGTAGTCGTAGACGAACACCGCGCTGCCGCAGATCCACTGGCCGTAGATCTTGCCCCACACCACCTTGGCCCAGCCCGTGTCAGCCACCGTGTAATGCAGGCCGTCGTCGTGGTTGTTCTGCCAGTAGCGAGCGGTCAGAATGTGCCCCAGCGGGTAGACCATATCGTGATGGATCAGTTTTGGGTAGCCGGTGGTGCCCGAAGAGAAGTAGGCCAGACAGATATCGTCGTTGCAGGTCGCCTCGCAGCCGGTCGGACGCTCGAATTCCGCCGAGGCCTGTTCCAGCTCGGCGTCAAAGTTGCCCCAGCCTTCGTGGGACTCGCCGCCCAACAGCAGTTTGTGACGCAGGACATCACCGCTCTGTTGCTGGCCCTGCTCAATGTGCTCCAGCAGGCCGTCGCTTGCAACGCTGACAAGCATCGGAATGGACGCTACCTCGACCCGGTAGGCGATATCCTTGGCCGTCAGCATGTGAGTGGCCGGGGTGCCGATAGCACCGAGCTTGTGCAAACCGAGCAGGCAGAACCAGAACTCGTAGCGCCCCTTGAGCACCAGCATGACGTGGTCGCCCTTTTTAATGCCATAGCTTTGGAACAGATTGGCGGCCTTATCGCTGTAGCGTTTCAGCTCAGCGAAGCTGAAGCTCCGCTCGTTTCCATGATCGTCGCACCAGACCAGCGCCCGCTTATCGGGCTGCTCGGCGGCATAGACGTCGACCACGTCAAAGGCGAAATTGAAATCATCCGGAATGTTGATGGTAAGATTATCGCGGAAATCTTCATAAGATTGGAACGCAGTTCGATTGACGAATCGCTCTAGCAAGCAGGCCATAGGTTCCCTCCTGTCGGTTCAGAAATTCTTCAAAACAGTAGTATCATCGTTGCAGCAGATCAAAAAGGTTAAGCAACTCTTTGACGACCGGAGAAGAGCTGAGCCCCACCCTCAAAAACAGCTGTCATCCACTACCCTGCTCCGGCAAAACCTGAACAGCCCTCCCGATGCCTAGGAGGGCTGTTGGCGTGGACCGATAGACAAGACCAGCTATGTGGAACGATTGTCCTCAGGGGCGCATACAGCCAGGGTGGCCAGTGCGACCACCTCTTCCAAAGGAAGCAAGGTCTTGGTGGTCGCCACATAGCCATTGGCATGAATGAAACGAATCTCCGGGCGATGGGCAAGGACCCGAAAATCGACATCCTTGTGATCTTTAAATCGCATCAACTCCCAGCCTTCTCCGCGCACCGACGGTGTGATACAGACCCCGATCCGAACGTCACCCAAAAAACGCAGATACAGCTCCATGGCCAGTTTGGGGTGGTCGTCGATGCGGCTCACAATCGCCTTGAGGTGATTAACCTGCACAATTTCCGCTTCCCTTTTTAGCCGCTCAAGGCGCTTTTTCTTCAATTCAATCAACGCAAGCAGATCCCGCCCCATTTCCTGCATAAACAGATAGATCAGGTCGGCCCGGCCAAGGGACTCGACCCTGGAAAATCGGGAGAGAATATAGCCGTCAATAGGAGAAGAAGAGGCCAACAGCAGGCTGGCATCGACGCCAAAGTACTCGGCGGTTTTGTGCGGCCCCTTGACATCCATCATGCTCATCAAGGGATACCAGCCGTACACCAGCTGGGCGTCTTCGTGATAGCCGAGATGCTGCATGATCAGGTGAAAGGCGCAGGGCAGGGATGAATCCTGGTGATGGTCGAAATTGTTCATATCCGGGTCGTATTGCATCCCGATATCGACCACATAGGTAGCCGGATCGGCCAGATCCTCACTGGTCGGATCGCGGCGAAACACTTCCGCCTCTTCCAGAGTAGCCAGCAAGATGCTCACGGCCATGAAATCATCTCGGTGGGCACTTCCAGGGTGGACAATTATCTTATGCATAACATCGACTTTCGCGCAGAAGGCTCAACAGGTTAACGCGAGCACGAAAAATACCGGGCCATTACCGGGAAACTCGTCAAGCGTTTCAAGGCCAGCCAAGAGTTCCTTAAACAAGTATAGATCCGTCTCAATTCTTTGCCAGAAATGTTTTCCAATGAAGACAGGAAAGATGATAGGAGTGCGCTAGAAGAAGATCCGTCTGGCCATTAACCGTGGGAGGCATCGACGCTGTAATCCAGACTTTCGCTGCACCGGGGTTCTTCCGTGCCGAACACCGTAACCCGGTTTCTGCCGGCGTCCTTCGAGGCATACATGGCCCGGTCAGCTGAAGAGACGAACTCGGACAGAATCTGTTCGCCGGGTTTGGCGTCGCTGTGTTCCAGGGCATCGCTGACACCGAAACTGGCGGTCACCGCAATCGGCCCTCTTTCGGTCTGCAGCACGGCCTCCTCGATCTTGCCGCGCAGCCTTTCGGCCACCTCCGCAGCGGCCGGGGCCGAGGTTTCCGGCAGCAGGACGATAAATTCCTCGCCGCCATAGCGAGCCGGGATTTCGGTACTTCGCAACACCTCCCGAGTGATGCGGGCAAGCATCGCCAGCACCCGGTCGCCGCTATTGTGGCCGAAGGTGTCGTTGACCCGCTTGAAATAATCGATGTCGAACAGCATCACCGACAGGGGCCGTTTGTAACGTAGCGCGCGGCCGATCTCCTCCTCCGCCACCCGATTGAAATGGCGCCGGTTATAGAGACCGGTCAGGGCGTCGGTCATAGCCAGGCGGCGCATCTCCTCCTGGCTCTTGCGCAGGGCCGCCTCGGTCTCCTTGCGCATACTGATTTCCTTGTGCAGCTCTTCGTTGGCTTGGGTCAGCGCGGTCTTTTTCGCCACCAGCTCCTGCAGGGTCTGATCGAGCTGCAGCACCATGGCATTGAAGGATTCGGAAAACTCGCCCATGAATTCGACCCGCTGGCTGAAATCACCGGAAGCGACCATCTTGGTCTGCCAGGTCATATGGCGCAGGTTGGCCTGCAGAGTTTTGAGGGTGCCGCCAAGGTAGCCGGGCAACGGTACCCGTCCCGAAAGATCGCCATTGGAGGCGGCATGCAGGAAATTGCGTAGTTCGAGCAGGCTGGAATGAAGGGTCTGAAGGGAATCGACGGCGCCATACCGCTCGGGGATCTCCGGCGGCTCGGGACGCAGTAACATGTCGAGCAAAAGCCCGGCAAGTTCTTCCGCGATGCGATGGTCCTTGTCACAGGGCATAGAATCCCCTTGCTCCGAAAAAAGCAGGCTGCTTATTTCACGATCTCAGCGGTGAAGCGGCAGGTGCGATCACCAGTACACCAGCAATCGATCTCCTTCACCTTGAAGGGGCTGCCGGTATAGCTCTCCAGCAGGCCAGCGATGAATCCTTCGTCGTAGGTACAGTTCTGATAGCCGAGCTCGGGCAAGCCGGAACAGTCAAGGTCTTCGGAAACGGTCAGCACCAGAGTGCCCTTTTCCATGTCCGCTTCCTCGATGCGCAGAATACCTATCCCCATGTCGCGCAGGGTCTCCTGCAGACTCTTGATGAATTCGTTGAAATCCTTGATGTTGGCAAATAGCTTTTGGCAGAACTCTGAGCCGGCCAGCTTGCCCGCCTCAAAGAAGATCTGATCGGTCTGTTCCGTTCCCACATGCCGTTCGATCACATCCCGAAACGAAAACTGCATCAGGCGATAGACTTCAATAGACGTGTTCAGCCCCAGGTTTGGGCGACCC
>LGVF01093614.1_pt1 | contig 20051 bp, 21 predicted proteins | sample 469901 | NCBI WGS metagenome assembly LGVF01 (sample SAMN03893561, study PRJNA290197) | marine sediment metagenome | material: sediment; isolation source: combined push core samples #3730, #5133, and #5579 collected at Hydrate Ridge | place: Pacific Ocean: Hydrate Ridge
ATAGGCATTTTTTCGGCGGTACGGCGCAACTCCCATTTCGACCGCCTGACCACCATCTTCGTCTTTATCGGTTTCGCCACGCCTTCGTTCTGGCTGGCTCTGTTGTTGATGGATGTGCTCGGGGTGCGCTACGGGTTGTTTCCCATTGTTGGTTTAAAATCTCTGGGCTACGATTATTTAAGCTGGTCCGGGCAGATTCTCGATATGCTACATCATCTGGTGCTGCCGGTTTTTGTTTCGGCTTTTGGTGGCTTGGCCGGTTTTTCCCGCTATATGCGGGCCAATATGCTGGAGGTGATCCGCCAGGATTATATCCTCACCGCCCGGGCCAAGGGCCTGACGGAAAAAGCGGTGATCTGGAAGCATGCCCTGCGCAATGCCCTGTTGCCGGTAATTACCATTCTAGGTTTGTCGGTGCCGGGATTGATCGGGGGCAGCGTGATCTTCGAGACCATTTTTGCTATCCCTGGCATGGGTAAGCTTTTTTACGACGGGGTTATGATGCGCGATTATCCGCTGATCATGGGGATATTGGTGATCGGAGCGGTACTGACCCTGGTCGGTAATCTGCTGGCGGATCTGGGTTACGCGCTGGCCGATCCCCGTATTCGCCACAGCTAACGGTTGATGGCGTCGCAAAAAGTCAGCCCTATGGCGTTACGGCGTTTTTTCAGGACCTCGACATACTCGATGTATGTCTGGAACTTCTGAAAAAACACCAAGCATTGTAGGCCGAAATTTTTGTTTAGCCATCCTGTCAGTTTTTGCGAGTGCATCAACAGTTGACGAGGGTGCTTTTTAGAGTTATCGGTTGATTTATTCATAATTCAGGAGGAGAAAATGAAAAAGATCTTTGTAACCGGTGGTGCTGGCTACATCGGTAGTCACGTCGTGAAGGCTCTCGGCGAAGCAGGCTATCAGGTGCTGGTCTATGATAATCTCTCCAGCGGTAACCGCTGGGCTGTTCTGCATGGCGACCTGGTGGTCGGTGAGCTGAGCGATCGCCAGTTGCTTACCGATACCCTGCGTGACTTTCAGCCCGATGCGGTGATGCATTTTGCCGCCTTTATCGAGGTGGCCGAAAGCGTAACCAATCCCCTTAAGTACTATCGCAACAACACCCTGAATGCCTTGCAACTCCTCGAGATTTTGCAGGAGCTGAATATCGGGCGGTTCATCTTTTCCTCCACCGCAGCTGTGTACGGCACCCCCGAGGTAATTCCGGTGGCTGAGACGGCGCCGCTGAAGCCGATTAATCCTTACGGCGCCTCGAAGATGATGTCCGAGCGGCTGCTGGCCGATCTTTCCCTTGCACTGCCGGAGGCCTTTCGTTATGTGGCTCTTCGCTATTTCAACGTCGCCGGTGCTGATAGCGGCGGCCGCATCGGCCAGGCTTACCGCAATCCGACCCATCTCATCACCCGTGCTCTGAAGACCGCCCGCGGTCAGTATCCTGCCCTGCAACTGTTCGGTACCGACTATCCTACCGAGGACGGCACCTGCATTCGTGATTACATCCATGTCGACGATCTGGCCGAGGCGCATCTGGTGGCTCTGCGCCATCTGCTCGACGGCGGACAAAGCGATATTTTCAACTGCGGCTACGGTCATGGCTATTCGGTGCGTGAAGTCATCGAGGTGGCGAAAAAGGTTAGCGGCGTTGATTTTACGGTTATCGAAGCCGAACGCAGGGAAGGGGACCCGGCGGCACTTACCGCCAAGTCTGATAAAATCGTTAAACAACTAGGCTGGCAGCCCCGCCATGACGATCTGGAATATATTGTTCGCACTGCTTGGGACTGGGAGCAGCAGGTTGACGCCAAGCTCAGCGACTGAGCCTCAGGCGCACCACCACCGAAATAGAAGGGGCAGCGTATGACCGACAACAGACCGAAGCTCGGCCAAATGCTGGTCGAAGCCGAGCTTATCGATGAACTCCAGCTCAAATCGGCCTTGGTCCACCAGCAGCACTGGCGCTGCCTGTTCGGGGCCTCGCTGGTCAAGCTTGGCTACGTCGACGAAGAGGCGCTGCTGGGGTTTTTAGCCGAATCCCTTAATCTGTTGCGGGTCGATCTCAAATGGCGCGCTATCCCCAGAGAGTTGCTGGACCTGTTGCCGGAAGACAAGGCCCGGGAATATCATGTCATCCCGGTGGACCGCGAGGTGCTGCACGGCACGTCCTATCTACTGCTGGCCACCTGTGATCCAACCCATTTGGCTAACCTGGATGACCTGGCTTTTCTCACCGGCTGCGAGATTCGGCCCGCCTTGGCCGCCGAGGAGGAGATCCGGGTTGCTATCGATCGGTGTTATGGTAGTCGGGTGGAACCTCTGGCTCCTTCAGCTTCGCTGCCGATTCGTCCGCCTGCCGCCGATCAGGACAAATTTCACAAACTGCTCCTATTGCTGCTAGCTAAGGGACTTATTTCCCGTAGTGAATACGATCTTCTTAAATAACTGTGGTTATGAATAGAAAAGAGAGACAATCCTTCTGGCGTCAGGTCTTCTGGCCGCGGCTGCGCAGAAACCGCATGGCCATGGTCGGGGCGGCCATTGTGCTGGTCATGGCCTTCCTGGCTTTGCTGGCACCATTGCTGGCACGGGATCCGGGCCATATAGATATCGCCCTGCGCCTGCAAGCGCCGAGCTTCCTCTATCCCCTCGGCACCGACGATCTCGGTCGCGACGTGCTGGCCCGCATCCTCTATGGCGCCCGAATCTCCCTGCTGGTCGGATTCGTCGCCGTCGGTATCGCCACGGCCATCGGCGTGGTGCTTGGCGCATTGGCTGGCTATTACGGTCGCTGGGTCGATACCTTGATTATGCGTTTCGTCGATATTATGCTCTGTTTTCCGAGCTTCTTTCTAATTCTGGCGGTGGTGGCTTTTTTAGAGCCGTCCATCTGGAATATCATGATCATCATCGGTCTGACGGGCTGGATGGGAGTGGCCCGGCTGGTGCGGGCCGAGTTCCTTTCTCTGCGGGAACGGGATTTTGTGCTGGCGGTGCGTGCTGCTGGCGCCCGGGACAGTCGCATTATCTTCCGTCACATTCTGCCCAACGCCCTGTCGCCGCTTTTGGTTTCGGCCACCCTTGGCGTGGCTGGCGCTATTCTCACCGAGAGCGCTCTATCCTTTCTCGGTATCGGAGTACAACCGCCGACCCCCTCCTGGGGCAATATGCTCATTGTCGGCAAACAGACCCTTGGCAGTGCCTGGTGGCTGTCGGCTTTTCCCGGTCTGGCCATCCTGGTGACGGTGTTAGGCTACAACCTGCTCGGGGAGGGGATTCGCGATGCCCTTGATCCGCGTCTCAAGGAGTAATTTTTTTACCGCAGAGGACGCCGAGATCGCAGAGAAAGTCTTTTTTGTTTTCAAAGGCATTTCTCTGTGTCCTTTGCGGTAACACTGTCTTTTAAAAGCCCGTGACTTTTTTGGAATATAAGATCTGATATGAAAACCGGACGTAACGAGCCCTGTCCCTGCGGTAGCGGCCTCAAATACAAGAAGTGTTGTCTGGCTTCCGCTCCGTCTACCTCTCTGGTCGAACTGACCCCGGTGCAACTGGTGACAGCTCGCGCCCGGGCCTTTGCCGAGGGTGATTTCGCCTTTATCTACGACAGCTACCATTGCGATGCCCCTTTCCGTCGCCACTTCCCGGCGCGGGACGAATATCTGAACTATGCTCATACCGATCTGCTGGGCCGCTATCGTATTCACTCCTGTCAGATTCTATGCGACGATGCGCCCGCTGCTGGCGAGGCGCGGGTGCTGTTTTTTCTCGACCTGGAGTATGGCGGCGAGCGCCATCAAACCCTGGAGCTGTCGCGATTTTTGAAGACGACCGGTGGCTGGCGCTATCATTCCGGTCAGAAGGTCAACCGCGAGCAGTTCAGCGGTTCGCTGGAGAAGATCACCATAGCTGCAGTTGAAGAGCGCGCCGAGGGGATCTGTTTCTAGTCGAGACACCGCCGATGGGAGGGGTGAGGGCGCAATGCACTCAGCAATGCAAGGATTTGCTTTATGAACGGCGGTAACCGACCCCGTGTCCTGTGGGCAAGCCGCTTTGGCTTCGTGTTGGCTGCCGCCGGCAGCGCCATCGGCCTCGGCAATATCTGGAAATTCCCCTATATCACCGGCCAGCATGGCGGTGGCGCCTTTGTGCTGGTTTACCTAGCCTGTATCGTCCTGGTCGGGGTACCGATTCTGATGGCTGAACTGTTGATCGGCCGCCAGGGACGACGGGCCGCGGTCGGCTGCTTTGCGGCCCTCGAAAGACCTCGCAGTCCCTGGATGCTGGTAGGGTGGGGCGGCGTGGCTGCTTCTTTCATCCTGTTGTCCTTCTATGCGGTGGTGGCCGGTTGGAGTTTCGATTACGTGGTTATGGCCGCCAGGGGCGCTTTGCATGGCCGTAGCCCGGTGGAGATCGAAGGATTGTTCGGCGCCCTGGTTTCCTCACCGACGCGGGTCATCTTCTGGCAGGGCTTGTTCGTTGCCGCTACGGTAGCCGTTGTTCTCGGCGGGGTGCGGGGTGGCATCGAGCGCTGCAGCCGCATTCTGATGCCGGCTCTGTTTATTCTGCTGCTGGTATTGTTCGGACGCGGTCTGCTGTCATCCGGCGGTCCAGCGGCGCTGCGTTTCATGTTCCAGGCCGACTTTTCCCTCTTGACCCCTCAGGCTCTTCTCGACGCCCTGGGCCATGCCTTCTTCACCCTGTCCCTCGGTGCCGGCACCATGATTACCTATGCCTCCTATCTCGACCCCGAGGCGGATCTCGGTGGCCTGGCCCTGCGCATCGCCCTGCTCGACACCCTCATGGCTCTGCTCGCCGCCCTGACCATCTTTTCCGTGGCCTTTGCCGCCGGTATCGAGCCCGGCGCCGGGCCGGGACTGGTTTTTCAGACCCTGCCGATCCTGCTTCTCGAGTTGCCCTTCGGTTCTGTGCTAGCCCTGCTGTTTTTTTTGCTGCTGGCCTTTGCCGCCTTGTCGTCGTCTATCTCCATGCTCGAAGTAACGGTCGCTTACCTGGTCGATGAAAAGGCCTGGCCCCGCTGGCGTGCTACCGGTATGGTTGGTGTTGCTGTTTTTCTGGTTGGTCTGCCCAGTGCTCTGTCTTTCAATCTGTGGCAGGATTACAAGCCCTTTTTCGGCCGTACCTTTTTCGACGCCTGCGATCTGTTGGTTTCTTCCTACTTGTTGCCCCTCGGCGGTTTGATGGTGGCTATTTATGTCGGCTGGATCTGGCCTCTCCGCCACCCCTTAGCCGATATAGTTTCTGGGCACAGGAAGCAGCTGGTTGTTCGTGGCTGGATAATGCTGCTCCGCTATGTGGCTCCGGCGGCGGTGATCATCGTGCTGCTTAACCAGGCGGGAGTCTTTCACTGATGCCCGAATTGCCGGAAGTCGAAACCATCCGTTGTGGCATCGAGCCGTTTATCAAAGGGCGCCAAGTCACCCAGGTGGTAGTTCGCACACCACGGTTGCGCTGGCCGATACCTGTCGATCTGGCTAGCCGAATCTGTGGCCAGACGATACAGGGGGTGGAACGGCGGGCCAAATACCTGCTGCTGCGAACCGAAGTCGGTACCCTGCTGATCCACCTGGGTATGAGTGGCTTTCTGAGGGTTCTGCAGCAGCCCCAACTCCCCGGCAAGCACGACCATGCCGATATTAATTTTGAAGGTGGCATCTGTCTGCGGCTCAACGATGTGCGCCGCTTCGGCGCTTTGCTGTGGCTCAACGGAGATCCGACACTGCATCCGTTGCTGGCCGACCTCGGTCCCGAGCCTCTGTCGGCGGCACTGAGCGGAAACTATTTATATCAACGGAGCAGGGGCCGTCGCCTTGCGGTCAAGCCCTTCATCATGGATTCGAAGGTGGTGGTGGGGGTCGGCAATATCTACGCCAGCGAGTCGCTGTTCCGCGCCGGTATCGATCCAGCTCGGGCAGCCGGGCGCATCTCTTTAGCCCGTTATCAGCGCCTGGCCCAAGCCATACGCCAGGTGTTGCAGGAGGCCATCGCCGCCGGAGGTACCACCCTGCGGGATTTCAGCGATCAGGATGGTCGGCCCGGTTATTTCGCTCAACAGCTGCAGGTCTACGGCCGGGCTGGCGAGCCCTGTTCCACCTGTGGTCAGGCCATTGTCAAAATTCAGCTCGGCCAGCGCTCGACCTATTTTTGCCGTCAGTGTCAGCACTGAAGGCGCCTACTTGCTGAGTATTTAACAGCCCTAAGTCGATACCGGCTTTGCAATCAGGAGTGTGTTGTGGAAGGTTTTCGTTTTGTTATGCCCTATCGGGTGCGGATTGCTGACATTAATTACGGCGGTCATGTCTCCAATGCCGCAGTGTTGAGTTTCTTTCAAGACGGCCGCATCGGTTATCTGCAGCAAGTCGGTTCTTTCAGCGAGATGGACATAGGCGGCTGCGGCATCATCTTGCCCGAAGCCAACGTGCAGTACAAAGCCGAGATGTTTCTTGGCGAGGAACTACAGATTGGAGTGCGCATCGAGGAGTTGCGGCGCTCGTCCTTTATCATGGGTTACCGTATCGAGCGGCAGGGCGAAGTCACCGCCGAAGGTACCACCGCTCTGGTTGCTTTTGATTATGAAAAAAGAAAGACCCGGCGGTTGCCTGGTGAATTTCGCCAGGCGGTAAATGTGTTTGAAAAATTGCCTGAGGAGTAAATCCAGGTAGTTCTTAACTGGAGGTTTGACCGTTGTGTCGGTCGCCCCGAAGGAGTGTAAATATGTCTTGGACTATGGTGTTAAATGCCGAACTTGGAATTGTCGAAGGAGTCTATGCTGGTCATATTTCAAAGCAGGATGGGGCGAATTCAAACGCTAAAATGCTAGCTGTTGCGCCCAAAGGCAATCCTTTAAGGGTTCTTCTGGAGTTAAGAGATGTCATCGCCGAGTACTCGATAACGGATCTCTATTGGATAGCCAAAACGGGGGAAAGTAATTCTGGTGACCGAATGAGAAGGATGGCTATTCTTGTGTCGGACCAGGTAGCAATAACTGCAAAGTTGGATTTTTTTGAGACGACGAGCTTCAATCGAGGCAGTCAGGTTAAAGTATTCACCCAACGCCAGGATGCCATAGATTGGTTGCTGAGATGAGAACTTCGCACCGGCGCTATTCAGTGGCTGGGATTCACTTCAGTAGCTGATAAACTGACCTACAAGACCAAAGATCGTAGAGTGGTTTAAATTCAGCGAAAAGATAAAAGGAGTGTATCTATGCCTTGGAGCGTCGAGTTGAATACCGAGCTGGATTTGATCGAATCAATATACAGTGGTTATGTCACAATCTGTGAGGTTGAGGCCGCAACCTTGAAAGCTTTTGACCTCGCGTCAAAGGAGCGCCCATCCCGATTTCTAACGGAGCTTCGGGAGGTGGAACTGGAGCACTCCGTGGCCGATCTCTACTTCATCCCAAAAGAATGGCAACGCATGCAGGCTATGCGGATGAGCAGGCTGGCGTTGCTCGTGTTTGGTTGTGAGGCAATGATGAAGGATCTTCAGTTTTTTGAGACGACATGTCACAATCAAGGCTGGCAAGTGCGCATATTCACCCAACGCCAGGATGCCATAGATTGGCTACAAAGATAGGAGTTCCTGACCAACAACATCAGGGGTTTTGATTTTGCGTAAGCCTGCGGGAGACATCAAAGACAGAATAGATCTGTGGAAAGGCTTGTTGGCGATCACAGACCAGGGAGGCAAGTCATGGAAGAGTTTCGTATCTGTCGCGAATGTGGCTATACGCGAGGTTTTCACGTCTACTTCAAGCCGGATGGAGCGCAACACCGCATCGGTTTGATCTGCCCGTCTTGCGGCCGCTCCTTTGATATCGGCTGGGTTACTCCGCGCCTTGAAGGCCCTGCGGAGGCGGGCGCTCAGTACTGATTCAATAACGACAATAATAGTTGACGCATTTGCTCAGGTATGTTAATCATGGCATAAATTAGGCCTGAGTGACGGGCCGCTTCTATCTTTGCGAGGTTGGTCCATTGCTTGAGCTGCTGAAAGAAGATCTGAAGACGGTATTTGAACGGGACCCTGCTGCGCGTAGCGTCTTGGAGATCCTTTTCTGTTATCCGGGGTTTCACGCCCTGCTGTTTTATCGTCTGGCCCATGCTTTATGGCTGCGCAAGTGGTTCTTTCTGGGCCGGTTGATCTCCCATGTCGGACGGTTTTTCACCGGCATCGAAATCCACCCCGGCGCCCGCATCGGTCGCCGTTTTTTTATTGATCATGGCATGGGTGTGGTGGTCGGTGAGACCACGGAGATCGGCGACGGTTGTACCCTCTACCATGGCGTCACTCTGGGCGGTACCTCCTGGGCCAAGGATAAGCGTCATCCCACTCTGGGCAATAATGTGGTGGTCGGTGCCGGGGCTAAGGTGCTCGGTCCTTTCAAGGTTGGCGACAACAGCAAGATCGGCTCTAACTCGGTAGTGGTCAAAGAAGTGCCGGTCAATTCGACGGTGGTCGGGGTACCGGGGCGAGTGGTCTATGCCAACGGTATGCGCAATGTGGAAAAACAGGATCTCGAACATGGCCAGCTACCCGATCCGGGCGCCCAGGCCCTGCATTGCCTGTTCGATCGGCTGAATGCTCTGGAAACACGGGTGCAGGAATTGACCGGAGAAGGTTCGGCCAACGAGCCAGCCGGCAAAACCTCGCAGCAGGGACCGGGCTGAGCCATGCGCATCTCCAATAAGGCGCAATACGCGGTGCGAGCCATGGTCCGGCTCAATCTTTGTGTGGCGGATGGTCCGGTTTCGAGCAAGACGATTGCTGCCAAGGAGGACATCTCTTTATCCTTTCTTGAGCAGATCTTCGTCAAGTTGCGTCGTGCCGGTCTAGTGAGCAGTATTCGCGGTCCCGGAGGCGGTTATGTGCTTGGACGGCCAGCAGACGATATACGCATTCACGAAATTATCGAAAGTGTCGAGCAGACCCTGGTGCCGGTGGCCTGCATGGATGAAGAAGGGCGTTGCAATTGTGACGAGCAGTGTATCACCCATACGGTTTGGGAAGGGCTTGGCCGGCGCATTCGCCACTTCCTGTCATCGATTACCTTGGCGGATTTGACCGAAGATGCCATGGAACAGCTAGCCCCGGCCGCAAACGGCTCGCGGAGCATATGTCATTTGGAGGAAGAGCAGTGAAACGGATCTACATGGATAACAACGCCACCACCGCGGTGCGTCCGGCGGTACTTGAGGCGATGTTGCCCTTCTATAAGGAACAGTTCGGCAATCCGTCCAGCATTCACTGGGCCGGCCAGTCGGTGAGCGGTGCCGTCGATAGTGCGCGAGCCCAGGTCGCTAAACTGATCAACTGCCAACCGGAGGAGATCATCTTTACCTCTTGCGGCAGTGAGGGCGATGCCTTGGCCATCAAGGGAAGTGCGGAGTTTTTGCGTTCCAAGGGCAACCACATCATCACCACTGCTGTGGAGCATCCGGCGGTTCTTACTAGCTGCAAGTATCTTGAGAAGCAAGGCTTTGAGGTAACTGTGCTGGGCGTCGACGGTGAAGGTATGATCGATCTGGCGGAATTGGAAGGGGCCATTTGCGAGCGGACCATTCTCATTTCTGCCATGTGGGGCAACAACGAAACGGGAACTCTGTTTCCGGTGGCTGAAATCGGTGCTATTGCCCGCAAACACAAAGTGCGCTTTCATACCGATGCGGTGCAGGCGGTGGGTCGAGTGCCCGTCGATGTGCAGGCCGCCGGGGTCGATATGCTGACCATCTCCGGCCACAAATTTGGTGCCCCTAAGGGGGTTGGTGCCCTCTATGTACGCAAGGGCATGGGCCTGACCCCGCTATTTCACGGCGGCCACCAAGAGCGCAATCGACGTGCCGGCACCCACAACGTGCCGGGTATCGTCGGACTCGGAGTCGCTTGCGAACTGGCAGCAGAGGATCTGGCCGTCCAGGACAGCCGTATTCGTGTCTTGCGCGACCGCCTGGAACAGGGTATTCTGTCGAGCATTCCCGAGGTGCAGGTCAATGGCCATCGCCAGCAGCGACTGCCCAACACGCTGAATATCAGTTTCGCCTACATCGAGGGCGAAGCGATTCTGCTGTTCCTCGATATGAAGGGGGTTGCAGCATCGAGCGGTTCGGCCTGCATGTCCGATTCCTTTGGCCAATCCCACGTGATCGGTGCCATGGGGGTCGATGCCATGATGGCCAACAGCAACATCCGCTTCGGCCTCGGTCTGGATAACACTGAGAAAGACGTTGATTTCGTGCTGGAAATCCTGCCTGAAATCATACAGAAACTGCGGGACATGAGCCCCTTCTACAGTGAGCGGGCCGCAAGTTAGTTTCCGCCCGGAAACGGTTCTTTTCTGCCGTAGCAGCGTCAATCTTTGAGCTTGCTTGCCACGACGAAAAACTCCTCGTTTCCGATTCGGAAACCCACTGTGGTGTTAAACCCCTCTGAGTTTGTAATTAATGTCCTGCGGGTCTATCGTGGGGCCACAGCCATATCAAATCAGTAGAAAAAGGAGTCTGCAATGTATTCCGATAAGGTAATCGATCATTTCACCAACCCCCGCAATGTCGGGATCATCATCGACGCGGACGGCGTCGGCGAAAAGGTCAGCTCGTCCTGTGGCGACCGCATGAAGGTCTTCCTTAAGGTTGTCGACGGCGTGATTGAGGATCTTAAGTTCCAGACCTATGGTTGCGGCGCGGCTATCGCTTCTTCCTCCATGATGTCCGAACTGGTCATCGGCAAGACTCTCGATGAGGCCCTGGCCCTGACCAACGACGCGGTTGCCAAAGCCCTCGACGGCCTGCCGGATCCAAAACTGCACTGTTCCAACCTGGCTGCCGACGCTTTGCACGATGCGATCAAAAACTACCAGGGAGAGAACGCCTGACGGTACTTTCTTCCAGGACGTCGATTGTTTGCTCGAGGGCCATCCGTTTCTGCGGGTGGCCTTCTTGTATAAGCTATGACTTTTTGCGACGCCATCAAGGATAGTAATGGAAAAAAAACGGATCATGGTCGCCATGAGCGGCGGTGTGGATTCCAGCGTAACGGCCGCTTTGCTATTGCAGCAGGACCACGAAGTGCAGGGCATGACCATGCGGGTCTGGGATGGCCCGGTGGATGTAGCTGTAGATGCTCGCCGGGTGGCGGACCAGCTCGGCATTCCCTTTCATCTGGTCGATCTGCGAGAGGAATTTCAGCAGCTAGTGGTGAAGCCGTTTTGCACGGAGTATATGAAAGGGCGCACCCCCAACCCCTGTGTCCTGTGCAATCAAGCCTTTAAGTTTCGCTTGCTGCTGGAGCAGGCGCAAGCCCTTGGCGCTGATCAGTTGGCCACCGGCCACTATGTGCGGGTACTACAGCGGGATGGTCGTTATCTGCTGGCCAAGGCGCATAGCGCCCATAAGGACCAGAGCTATTTTCTGTTTACCCTGACCCAGGATCAGCTCAGCCGAGTCTGCTTTCCCCTCGGTGAGATGGACAAGGACCAGGTGCGGATCAAGGCCAGTGAACTGGGTCTCTCCGTAGCGGGCAAAAGCGACAGTCAGGACATCTGTTTCATCCCTGACGGGGACTATATCGGCTTTTTGGAAGGACAAATGGGCACCGAAGATCGCAGTGGCGAGATTGTGCATGTCGGTGGACAGGTGCTCGGTCGCCATGCTGGGACCTATCGCTATACCGTCGGTCAGCGGCGGGGACTCGGCCTGGCCTGGACCGAGCCTCTGTTTGTGGTGCGCATCGACGCTGCCCAGAGACAGGTGGTTGTCGGCGAGCGCCGCTATCTTGATGTTAGTGAACTGGTTGTCAGCGACTGCAATTGGATTATCGCAGAGCCGTCTGAACCGCTGCGCTGCCGGGTGCGGATTCGTTACCGCCATCGGGAAGCGCCGGCCACTGTCACCGTCCTCGGTGAGGGCCGTTGCAAGGTGGTCTTCGATGAGCCAGAAAAGGGCATCACCCCCGGCCAGGCGGCGGTTTTCTACGAAGACGATCTGGTGCTGGGGGGCGGGTGGATCGCATGAACTGCCGCTTTGCCATCGCTACCCTTGGTTGCAAAACCAACCAGTTCGAATCGGCGGCCATGGAGGAGACCTTGACGGCGGCTGGTTATTGTCCCGTACCCTTTACCGAAGGCGCCGACCTGGTGATCATCAACACCTGCACGGTTACCTCCGCCACGGATAGCCAGTCCCGCAACTTGATCCGCCGCGCTCGGCGGCATAACGCCGCCTGCCGCATTGTCGTCACCGGTTGCTACGCTCAGGTCGATCCCGCCGCCCTTGCCGATCTGCCGGGAGTGTCCCTGGTCATCGGCAACGAGGAAAAGCGCGACCTGCTGCAACGCCTGACGGCCGAGGGCCCCAGGGTGCAGGTCGGTGATATTCGCCAGCAGGCCGGACCGGCTCTGAGCCTGTCGAGCTTTGCTGGGCGCAGCCGGGCCTTCGCCCAGATTCAGAACGGCTGCGATGCCTACTGTTCCTACTGTATTATCCCCTTTGCCCGCGGGCCGAGCCGTTCGGTGCCGCCGGAACAGGTTCTCGACCAAGTGCGTGGACTGGTGAAAAGCGGTTTCCAGGAGGTGGTGCTGACCGGTATTCATATCGGCGGTTATGGCAAGGACTTTGATACGCTCGGTAGTCTGTTGCAGCTGGTTCAGCGCATCGAGCAGGAAACTGAATTGACCCGGCTGCGCCTCGGTTCCATCGAGCCTCAGGAGATCGATGAGGCCCTGATCGAGGCAGTGGCAAATTCAAACATTCTCTGCCCCCACTTCCATATCCCTCTGCAATCGGGGGACGATGCTGTCTTGCAGCGCATGAATCGCCACTACAGTGGCCGATTTTTTGCTGAGCTGGTACAGAAGATAGCCGAGAGGCTGCCTGACGCGGCCATCGGTCTCGATGTGATCACCGGTTTTCCCGGAGAGACGGAAGGGGAATTTGAAAATACCCGTCGGCTCATCGAAGAACTACCCATCAGCCACCTGCACGTTTTTCCCTACAGCCGCCGACCGGGCACCCCGGCCGCAGATTTCCCCGACCAAGTTCCAGGGCCACTGGCCCGAGAGCGAGCTGCGCAACTGCGTATCCTTGGTGAAGAGAAACTGCAGGATTTTGCTCGGCGTTTTGTCGGTCGTCAATTGCAAGTGGTGGTGGAGGGCGGCCGGCGGGATGGGCTTTGCAAAGGACTGAGCGCTAACTATCTGCAGGTTGTCTTCCCCGGGCCGGTTGGTCTCGAAGGGCAGTTGCTGGCGGTGACTGTTGAGAGTTGCTCTGGTCAGGTTCTGCAGGGTCACCTGAGATAAGTGGTTCATGAAACACCGTCGGTTTTTTGTGGCTGGCGATAATGAGTCAAACAATAAAAAAGGGCCCCGAAGTAGGGCCCTTTTTTTGTTTTAGCTATTGTTTGATTGATAACGTTACTTGATTTTGATAAAACGATCGGATTTTACGCCACACTTGGAACAGGTCTTGGGAGGCACTTCGCCCTGCTCGGTCAGACCACAAACGGTGCATTGCCACTTTTTGCTCATCTTTGTCTCCTTATGGTTGCTGGGTTTTATGGTGATTTCCCTTAGTCATGGACTATTTGCCGATAAATATAACCCAAACAGTCAGCAATGTCCAGGTTAAAATGTCCTTTTCTTGCCGTATACAAAATTATTAAAGGCATAACGATGAATTTATGATTCGCTGAGTTGGGCCGCTTGTCGGCCCCGTTTCTCATTGACGGTGAGTAACAGCGCAACGCCCAAGACAAAAAAGCCGGCAAGGCCGAGGATGGCGGTGCGGTTGGAGCCTGTCAGCTGGATGAGCAGGGCAAAGGAAAGGGGGCCAAGAACCGAGGCGCATTTGCCGCTGATGGCATAGAAGGCATAGAATTCAGCGTTCTGTCCGGGGGGGATGAGGGCGCCGTAAAAGGAGCGGCTGATCGCCTGGCTGCCGCCGAGGATCAATGCCACCAGCAGGCCAAGCAACCAGAACTGCCAGGCCTCTTCCATGCGGTAGGCGTAAATGGTGACGACGATAAACAGCAGCAGGCTGGTCAGAAGAGCCCGTTTGCTGCCGTAACGGCTGGCCACGCGGCCGAATAGCAGGGCGCCGGGCATGGCAACGAACTGAATCATCAAAAAACAGCCGAGGATGCTGGTTTGGCTGATGGCCAACTCTTCGCGGGCGAAGATGGCTGCCACTACGATGATGGTTTGAATGCCGTCGTTATAGCAGAGAAAGGCCAGCAGAAAGCGCAACAGGTCGGGATAGGAAGAGACTTTCTTAAAGGTGCACAGATAGCCGCGCCAGCCGCCGATGGGCAAGGTTCCACCCGTGGGCCGCTGTTCGTCCTGCAGGTGACGAAAGGCGGGCAGGGCAAAGAGCGCCCACCAGAGCCCGGTAAGCAGAAAACCGACCCGGCTGGCGACGGCACCGTCAGCCAGACCGAAGAATGCCGGTCGGCTGATGAGAATGAAGACCAGCAGCAGGGCCAGGCCGCCGCCCAGATAGCCGAAGGCGAAGCCCCGGGCCGACAGGCGGTCCATCTCCGTCCCCTTGGATAGCATGGGCAGGAAGGCGTTGTAGAAGATGTTACCGGCGGCGAAGCAGGCGTTGGCTATCACAAACAGCCCGGCCGCCAGCAGATAGCTGCCCGGCCCGGCCATTACCAGCAGGCAGGTGGCGGCGGAACCGGCCAGGCAGCAGATCATCAGCCAGTGGCGCCGGGTGCCGCAGCGGTCGGCATGGGCGCCGAGCCCGGGGGCGATCACCGCCACCAGAAGCATCGAGCAGGTGACCGCATAGCCCCACAGGGCTGTGGCCGGTAGCGTAAGGCAGCGGCCGAACAGGCACAGGGTGGCGCCACCGGCGGGCACAAGGGCGGCAAAATAGACCGGCAGCACCGCCGCCAGTATCACGGTGGCAAAGGCCGAATTGGCCCAGTCGTACATGCACCAGGCAAACCGGGCCTGACGTAGGGTCGGTGGCGCTGCACCCGTTACTGACTGCCCGCTTCGTTTCATCGCCTCACTCGGGGTCGGTTTTGCGCATATGTATGACGTAGGCACATTCTTCCGGTAGCCAGTTGACCGAGCGTACCACTTCGGGGGTCAGCTTGACGCAGCCTTCGTCGACGGTAAAACGTTTATGGTAGACCTTGCAGGTGCGGTCTACGATGTCCAGATAACGGCAGGGTATCGGGGTGGTATGCACCCTGCCGTTATGGTCTAGCCATTTTTCGAAGCAGCACAGGCCGCAGCGGTTGCAGAGGTCTTCCCATTCGGCCATGGTCTCAGGCGCACTCCGAGTAGCCACAGGCGTGGCAGACGCAGCAGCCACCCTCGTGCTCGACAGGGCCTCCACAGTCAGGGCAAGCGCCGCTGTTGGCGTTGTAGGAGACCGTTGTTTCGTCCTCGGTTTCGCTGAGCATATGCATCTGAATGGCCTTGGCTACCGCGTCGGCACAGGAGGTGACCCGGTTGGGGCCGAATCCCGCCGGTTTGTGGCAGGTGATACCGATCAGCTGCTTAACGGTCTGGCGGGCCTGGCCACCGCTACGCCAGGCCAGGGACACCAGGCGGCCGATGGCTTCGCATTGGCTGGCGGCACAGCCGCCGGCTTTGCCCATGGTGGTAAAGAGCTCGAACAGTCCGCTGTCGTCCCGGTTGATGGTCACATACAGGGGGCCGCAGCCCGTTTCCATCTGGTAGGTGGAACCGGTCAGGGCCCGGGGCCGTTCCCGCTTGCGGCCGCTTTTGCCGGATTCGGCAGGCACTTCCGGTTTTGCTTGGGGCTCGCTGCTCTTGGCCAGAGACAGCACCTGCATGTCCCGCGAGCCATCGCGGTAGATGGTTACCCCCTTGCAGCCCTGCCGGTAAGCCATCAGATAGACCTCGGCCACTTGGTCGCGGGTGGCGGTGTGGGGAAAGTTGACCGTTTTGGAGACGGCATTGTCGGTGTGCTTTTGAAAGGCCGCCTGCATGCGGATATGATCCTCGGGGGTGATGTCGTGGGCGGTGACGAATACGCGCCGCACATCAGCAGGAATCTGCTCAAAATCCTTAATGGTACCGTGCTCGGCGATATCCTTCATCAACTCCGCAGAGTAGAAACCTCGCTCCCTGGCGATCTTTTCGAAGAGGGGATGGACCTCCACCAACACGTCGTTGTCGAGTACCTGGCGCACGTAGGAAACGGCGAATATCGGCTCGATGCCACTCGAGGCGTTGGCGATGATGGAGATGGTGCCCGTCGGGGCGATGGTGGTGCAGGTGGCGTTGCGCAGGGCCTTTTCTCCAGCCAGATCGTAGCTGCTGCCCACAAAGTTGGGAAAGGAGCCTCGTTCCTTGGCCAACTGTCGGGAAGCCTCGCGGGATTCCTGGGTGATGAAGCCCATGAGCTGTTCGGCCAGTTCCACAGCCTCGTTGTCGCTGTAGGCAAGCTTCAGCAGCACCAGCATGTCCGCCCAGCCCATGATGCCGAGGCCGATCTTGCGGTTGGCCCGGGTCATCTCGCTAATCTGCTCCAGAGGATATTTGTTGATCTCAATGACGTTATCGAGAAAGCGGGTGGCCAGCTTTACTGTGTGACGCAGCTTGTCCCAGTCCACCTGGCCGTCGGCGGTGACCATGCGAGACAGATTGATGGAACCGAGGTTACAGGATTCGTACGGAAGCAGCGGTTGCTCGCCACAGGGGTTGGTCGCCTCGATTTTGCCAACATGAGGGGTAGGGTTGTCGCGATTAAGGCGATCGAGAAAGACCATGCCTGGCTCGCCGTTGGTCCAAGCCATCTCGACGATACGCTCAAAGACCTTGCCGGCGTCCATTTGCTTGACGATTTTGCCGTCCCGCGGGTTGATGATGTCGTAGCTGCCGCCGGCCTCCACCGCTTCCATGAAGGCCTCAGTCAGGCCGACGGAGATATTGAAATTAGTCAATACCGTCTGATCCCCCTTGGCCATGATGAAGTCCATGATATCGGGATGGTCCACTCGCAGGATGCCCATGTTGGCTCCGCGGCGGGTACCGCCCTGCTTGATGGTTTCGGTGGCGGCATCAAACACCTTCATAAAGGAGATGGGGCCGGAAGAGACCCCCTTGGTGGAAAGAACCACATCGTTGACCGGCCTGATTTTTGAAAAAGAGAAGCCAGTGCCGCCGCCGCTCTTGTGAATCAGGGCGGTGTTTTTGATGGCCTCAAAGATGCTCTCCATGGAATCTTCCACGGGCAGTACAAAGCAGGCCGATAGCTGACCGATTTCCCGGCCGGCGTTCATCAGAGTCGGCGAGTTGGCGAGAAATTCAAGAGAAGTCAGCAGGCGGTAGAACTCCTCTTCCAGGGCGGTAGCATCCTGCCCCTGCTCAAACAGATCTTCGCCGCCGGCTACCGCATGGGCTACGCGGCGAAACATATCGGCCGGTTGCTCAAGTACTTGCCCCTGTTCGTTACGCTTTAGATAGCGGCGTTCAAGGACGGTCAGGGCATTGTTGGTCAGTTGCGGCTCGCTGGCGGGGCTGTTGCTCATGCTTATTTCTCCTGCAGAAAATGATCGGCACCGAGGCCGGTCACAAAAGGTTGAAGTTTCAATATGATGTGGTAGCTGATGATTTAAACCACAATATGTAGAGTTTTGTCAAGATCAAGGGTGCCACTTTTTTTGTGAAAATATATCCCTTTTGGAGCCCCGCGATCTTCTTGAGTTTACCCTGAACGGTAAATTGAGCTAATATTTATAGTAGATTTACAATGGTGTTGATAACCGCCCTGCAAACCTGCAAAATGCGTTGCCAAAGGACCGATGGCAGTGTTAGTTTGCATTCTTTAAAATATTGATGAGCCAGCGACAAGGTTGCGAAAGGACGTCATGAAAAAAGTCTATATCCTGGATACCAATGTCTTTCTCCACGATCCCTTGGCGATGCTGCGTTTCGAAGATAACGATGTCGTGGTGCCCATCACGGTCATCGAAGAAATCGATACCTTTAAAAAAGAACAAAGTGAAATCGGACGCAATGCGCGACAGCTTTCCCGGCAGCTCGACTCCTTTCGCCAGCAGGCTCATCTCACCGAAGGCGTTTCCCTTGAGAGCGGTGGGACCCTGAAAGTCGTGCTTTTCACCACCGAAGCCTACAATATGCTGCCGCCGGAACTGCAGACCGACAAGGCCGATAATCGCATTCTGGCCGTGGCCCTGCAGATGAAGGCAGAATGCGAGTGCCCGGTGGTCTTCGTGACCAAGGATACCAATTTGCGTATCAAGGCCGATGCCGTCGGCCTCGATGCGCAGGATTACGAATCGGACAAGGTCTCTATCGAAGACCTCTATTCCGGGACCGCCGAAATTGAGATCGATAAAAATGAAGTTGACCGTTTTTACGGTCAGGGTTATCTAGACCTGCCTGCTGACCTGCTGCCCAACCAGTGTGTCACTCTGGTTGAGGCCGGCAACCCTTCCCATACCGCCATCGGTCGCTATCAGGCCGCGCTGGAGCGGGTGGTGCCGTTGGTTCGGGTGCCCAAGGATGGCTTGTGGGGCATCCATCCCCGCAATCGAGAGCAGCAGTTCGCTATCGATATGCTGCTTAACGACGATATCCAGCTGGTAACCCTGGTGGGCAAGGCCGGTACCGGCAAGACCCTGCTGGCCATCGCCGCGGGGCTATACAAGGTTTCGGATGAAGGGGCCTACAGTCGCCTGCTGGTTTCCCGGCCTGTCTTCCCCATGGGGCGGGATCTCGGCTTTCTGCCTGGAGACGTTGAGGAAAAACTGGCGCCCTGGATGCAACCGATCTTTGACAATGTCGACCTGATGTTGGGCATGGTCGACGAGCAGGGCAAGCGCAAGCGGGGTTATCGGGAGCTGGTCGATATGGGGCTGCTGGAGATCGAGCCTTTGACCTATATTCGCGGCCGTTCCATTCCCAAACAATATATGATCGTCGATGAGGCGCAGAACCTCACCCCCCACGAAATCAAAACCATCATTACTCGGGCCGGGGAGGGGACCAAGATCGTTTTGACCGGCGATCCCTATCAGATTGATAACCCCTATGTTGATTCGTCGAGTAACGGCCTGACCTATACGGTAGAAAAAATTAAAGGACAGGATATTGCTGCCCATGTTACCCTCACCAAGGGCGAGCGGTCACCGCTGGCAGAGCTGGCAGCCAACCTGCTTTGACGGCCGCGTTACCGTAACGCTCTTTTTGTTATACACTTCTTCCCCTCCTCTATCCTGAACGAATAGATCATGCTGATTCTGACTGTTGAATCTTCCTGCGATGAAACCTCTGCGGCAGTAGTCCGCGACGGTCGACAGGTCCTCTCCAATATTGTCGCCTCCCAAGTCGATGTCCATGCCCGTTACGGGGGAGTGGTTCCTGAGCTCGCCTCGCGCAAGCATATTCAGGCCATTTCGGTGGTGATCGAGGAGGCCTTAGAGAAGGCCGGGGTGACCCTGGCTGATATCGAGGGGATTGCTGTAACCCGCGGACCCGGACTGGTCGGTGCCCTGCTGGTCGGCCTGGCGGCGGCCAAGGCCCTGGCCTTTGCCCTGCAAGTGCCGCTGGTGGGAGTGCACCACATGGAAGGGCATATCCTGGCCCCCCTGCTGGAGCAGGAGATCGCTTTTCCCTATCTGGCTCTGGCCGTTTCCGGGGGCCATAGCCATCTTTACCAGGTCGATGGCATTGGCAGTTACCGCATCCTTGGCCGTACCCTCGATGACGCTGCCGGCGAAGCCTTCGATAAGGTGGCCAAGCTGCTCGGTCTTGGTTATCCCGGGGGCGCTGTTATCGATCGCTTGGCTGCTGAAGGTGATCCCAAGGCTATCAATTTTCCGCGGCCCTTATTGCACAAAGACAATTTCGATTTCAGCTTCAGCGGTATCAAGACCGCTGTGCTTTATCATGTAAAGGCTCAGAGCGGTCCCATCGAAGGTCAGCAGTTGAAGGATTTGGCCGCCAGCTTTCAGCAGGCGGTGGTTGAGGTGCTGTGTAAAAAGACTCTACGGGCGGCTCGCCAGTTCGATCTGCA
>LGVF01486899.1_pt1 | contig 19979 bp, 18 predicted proteins | sample 469901 | NCBI WGS metagenome assembly LGVF01 (sample SAMN03893561, study PRJNA290197) | marine sediment metagenome | material: sediment; isolation source: combined push core samples #3730, #5133, and #5579 collected at Hydrate Ridge | place: Pacific Ocean: Hydrate Ridge
GTTCCTTGGTGAGTGGCAATCCTTTTTCTTCAAAAAACTGGGTCAATTCAGTGTTAAAAAATTGATGAAAACATTGACGCAAAAAACGACCGTTTTTACCAAAGTGACTGATAAATTCAGGAATTTCAGCAATATTGGTAAGATTGCACCGCCCCTTACCTGTTATCGCTAGTTTTAACCCCGGACGTCGCATTTTCTCAAGTAATATCGTTTCAGCACCTGCTAGAGCCGCTTGACCAGCAGCCATCATTCCAGCAGCACCTGCACCAACAACGATCACTTTACGCTTTTCCATCATGATTTCCTTTATCTATATATAAAGCGAGGTGTTAACCACCTGTTCGCTTAACAACCCAACCCTCTTTTGATAAAAGGGTAATTAATGTATCACGGTGATCGCCTTGAATTTCGACGGTACCTTGTTTCAGTGTGCCACCACTGCCACATTTTTTTTTCAAGCTTTGCGCATAAACCTTCAATTCAGCTTCAGCCAAAGGTATTCCAGTAACAACGGTTACCCCTTTGCCCTTACGGCCCTTGGTTTCGCGCCCGACCCGCACCACTGAATCTTTAGCAACAGCAGCTGATTTTTTTTTACAACAGCACTGAGCAATTGGTTTCTGGCACTGAGGGCACATCTTCCCCTGATCGCAGGAATATACTAAACAAGAATCCCTTTTTTTCATGATCACAGCACCTCCACTATTCAAATTTTAATCGCTACAGACAAAAACGCCGCCCACAATTGTAGGCGGCGAAAATGAGACAATAAAACCTTGAAAACTTAACCGATCATCGCTAAGACGTTATCCAACCGAGTAAGACAACGATCACGACCGAGGACAAGCATCACCTCAAAAATACCCGGTGCACTAGTACCACCAGAGAGGGCCACACGTGTCGGCTGACCAACTTTACCAAATTTAAGCCCTGTCTCTTCGAGAACAGCCTTAAATGCCACCTCAACACCTTCTAGGGTGAAAGGGCCCTGGCTTAATTGGTTCCGTAACGACTGAAAAGCCTCTTTTTGCTCAACAGTAATGAATTTAGCTTGGGCTTTTTCATCAAAAACAAGGGTGTCAGAAAAATAGAATGCCGCTTTTTCAGCCATCTCTACCATCGTCTTACTACGGTCTTGCAGAGATTTCACCACTTCGACGCAATCAATATCAGCAGAAACCTGAATACCGTCTTTTTCGAGATACTCTTTTAACAACGTACCTAAACGTTGTGGATCACCTGTTTTAATATAATGCTCGTTAAGCCATAACAATTTTTCAGGGTTAAAAACACCGGCGGAACGGCCAACATTATCAAGGCTAAACTTCTCGATCAGATCGTCCATTGAAAAGATCTCTTCATCGCCACACGACCAACCAAGGCGTACCAGATAATTAACCATCGCTTCGGGCAAGAAACCCATTACACGATAATCCATTACCGAGGTAGCACCGTGGCGCTTTGATAACCGTTTTTTATCAGCACCGAGAATCATTGGTACATGGGCAAATTCTGGTAGAGCATAGCCAAGAGCATTGTAAATTTGGATTTGGCGCGGGGTGTTGTTGACGTGATCATCACCTCGAATCACTTGCGTCAAACCCATCTCGGCATCATCGATAACCACCACAAAATTATAGGTAGGCGTGCCATCGGTGCGCTGGATGATCATATCATCGAGCTCTTTATTCTCGAAGGTGATGGTGCCCTTGATCCGATCGTCAAAGCTGGTGGCACCATCACGTTGCGACTTAAAACGGATCACATAGGGTGAATCATCAGCGCGTGGCGCAAGTTCACGACAGGTTTCATCATATTGAGGTTTATCACCACGTGCCATCGCTGCTTCACGCTTCTGAGTCAACGCTTCAGCAGTGCAGTAACATTTATAGGCTTTGCCCTCATGGAGCAACTGTTGGACTTTTTCCTTGTACAGATCAAAACGTTCCGATTGATAGAACGGCCCCTCGTCATAGGACAGCCCCAACCAATCCATCGCCTGTAAAATAGCATCAACCGATTCCTGTGTTGAGCGTTCTACATCGGTATCTTCAATGCGCAAAATATACGTGCCCTGCTCTTTGCGAGCGAGGAGATAGTTAAACAAAGCAGTGCGAGCACCACCGATGTGTAAATAGCCAGTGGGACTTGGGGCAAAACGGACACGTAAATCGGACATTTATCTCTTCTCCATAAAGCAAATAGCAATGAGCGCCGTCACGATGACGACCATGGTTTTATACTGCAAACAGGGGTGGGTAACAAGAAGTAATTGTTTTTATAAACTAAGCATTATCGAACCACGACGCCAGCATAGCCAACCACACTTGTTTGATCCTCCGTCACCTCACCTGAATGACCGTAGCGGATCAATTCCGCGTGTTGCGCACCGAGTAATTTTATTGCTAACAACGTCACCACCACTGCCGACATTCCACACATACTTATGTGTGAACCTGTTACCCGTTGGTAGAGTTCTTTAGCGTCCAGATTAAGTACTGCATCGAGTGCGTAATGGTCTTTCTTCGCCGCTTGATCAACGGATTCATAATGGGTCATATCTGAACTAGCCACAATCAATACAGGCCGTTTATACCCTGCAATAACGCGACTCAATGCATGAGCCAATTGTTCGAGCAAATGATAAGGATGAGGGCGCAAACAGATCGGAACAATCTTAACCTGCGGATTTAAGACACTGAGAAATGGCAGCATCACTTCCAGGGAGTGTTCATATCGATGGGCGATAGTGTCGGCAACAAACAGTGGATCGCTATCAATGATGGCTTCAGCTAACGCGTCATCAATAACCACAGAGCCAAGTGGTGATTGCCACGAGCCACTTGAGTAGACTCCGCAAGGCTTCCCTAGCCNNNNATAGAGATACCCTGCATGGGGAGCCATCAAACCAAGAGCTGGCTGACAAGGCTGATTATCAGTAAGAAAACCATCAATTTGAGTTCGCAGAAGTTGAGGGTTATCGGGATAAAACTGCCCTGCAACAACAGGTTTACGCTCATCCAATTCATTCATTCTTGCACCCCTCCATAGTTTACCTGAATCAGTGAGCCGCCCGACGGCAAACAGCACAAGTCATTGAATCACCAAAGCATTCTAAAAATCGCCGCTTAACCCCACAGGTGGAGCTAAGATTTTAAGTACACTTATGCAATCCAAGCACTTGCACTCTTTATCCGCCATGGACCCACTGATGCAGGTTTTAATCATCCCCCCAAAGAGGACCAGATCATTTTAACACCAACACAAATCAATAACAGAGAAAACACCTTAACCATTTTAGCATGGGAACAATATTGTGCCAGCCGAACTCCGATTCGTGCTCCAAACAATGAAAAAGGGACGACCAGTAGAACAGCAGGAAAATAAACAAATCCTAAAAAGCCCTCTTCAATTGATTTAACCTGCCAACCCATAAAAATATAAGCACAGCTCCCGATTAGTGATGAAATAACAATCAAAGCCGTAGAATTCCCCACCGCAAGATGGATAGGAAAACGTAAAAGAATCACCATAAGGGGAACAGCGATCACGCCACCACCAACACCAAAAAAGGAGGAAAAGGTACCGCCAATAAATCCAACAAAGAGTAACAGCGCACCCTGTTCTCGCATTGTATCGCTAGAAGGTTTTGACGCACCCGTTAAGAGTTTAAGGGCAACAGCCATTTGCATGACTCCAAATGCTAGCGCCAAAACAGAACCCGTCAACAAGGACGCACAAAATGAGCCCACGCAGGCACCAATACCAGCACCAATGGCTAAGTAAAGGACATGATTACGTCTGACATTTCCCTGTTTATGATGACCTATTGTGTTACTCACTGCGGTTGGAATAATAATGGCTAAACTTGTCGCAAAAGCGCAATGAACAATATATTGAGGATCAAAACCAGCAAGCTGAAAACGCCACATAAACAACGGCACTAAAATAACACCGCCACCAATCCCCAAAAGCCCAGCTAAACAGCCAGCACAACAACCAAAAACAATAAAACTAATCAATAATTCAAACGTCAGAAATTCCAAAAGAACGTACTCCACGTCAATACAAACCGTTCCAAAAACAACGCCCCCTTACACACTCTTACCTCAGTCGACACAACAATATCTATTTACAATTAACAATTTATTATGTAGCATAAATTAAAATTTCCACCATTCAATGTTGGTTCCGAACGATATTCCTAATGGTATGAACATCATAAGTTTTTATACAGAATGGAAAAACACCTTCAATGACAAACCTAAATAGTGATGTTGTTTCTGAACAATTAGGGAAAAAACACGTATCTGATTCAGATCAATGGCAACGAATACATCTTATCATCAAGATGCGCTGGTTATTACTGTTAATGATCACAATCTATGCTTTATTTTCTGCTGTATTCATCTACTATACCGCACCAAACCAGCATTTATCGACCATTCAAATAAAAAGCCTTATTGGCACATTTTGCGCCATCATCTTATTCAACTTTTTATCTCAACAGACCAATGCTCGTACACACCATGCTCCCTACTTACGAGGCACTCAAATCTGTGCCGATCTGGTTTTTGCCACAATTCTAATCCATCTCACAGGTGGTGGCTCCAGTTGGTTATGGCCACTATATTTAATCATCGCCCTAGAATCATCTTTTCTCTTCACATTACGCCGCTATATGGCAATAAACGTTGGGTTGAGTAGTTTGCTTTTTGGCTCAGTATTGTGGGCGGGATACCATGATTTTTTAACCGCCATAGATCTTAATGTTTTTTATTCACAGCACAAACATAACGGCAGCTATTTAATATTATTATGGTTGTGGGTAAGTATCTTAAATATTACAGCCACCATCATAGGATATTATCTAAACAAAACAATCCGCCAAGAATCACAAGAAGTTTTTAACAAAGAAAACCGATTGCTCAGATTCATGGAAAGCGCCCAAGACCTTATCATTGCCTTTGATGAATCAAACAAAATCCATTTTATGAATAATGCTGTTAGGGTGCGTCTAGGGATTGAAGACAGTGAAGATGAGTTATTCATTGAGCAGGTCATCCATTCTGACGACCTGGCTCTTTGGAGTAGAAAAACATGCCTACTCGGTGTTGGGGAAACATTTAAGCCGGCAATTTTTCACTTACGTACCAATTCCGGCGAAACAGTACACGTAGATTGTCGTATCAGTAGTGACACCAAAGGTCGCGACCCTCTTCACTGGGCTATTTGTCGGGATCTGTCGAAACAGATTGAAAGTGAGCAACAACTTCACCACATCGCTAATCACGACCGACTGACAGAACTAACCAATCGCCACGGGTTCACAGAACAAGCCAAACACTTAACCCTAATGGCTCGGCGAGCACATCAACAAATTGCTCTGGCTATCATTTCAGTTGATCACCTTAAAGTGATCAACGAGACTCTTAGTACCGAAAGTGGCGATACCCTGTTGCGTACCTTTAGTCAACGGTTGCTCAACTCTGTTCGTGAGACTGATATTGTCGGACGTTTGGCAGGCAACCAATTTGTTATTTTATTGGTTAACATTGATGGCCGCAATGCTGTTGATCAAGTGATTACAAAACTTCGAAAACGGCTGGCAGCCCCCCTCACAATAGATAATCACGAAATTTTCATCACTGCGAGTATTGGACTGAGCCTTTATCCTCAAGATGCTACAACCGTTGATGAGATGATCAACAAGTCGAGTAATGCTATGTACAGCGTTAAAACCCATGGTGGTAACAATGTCACATTCTACAATGATGAGATGAACAACGATATTAAGAATCGCCTGCTGATGATCAACGGTCTTCACCAAGCTCTCAACAAAAAGGAACTAAAACTTCACTACCAACCCAAGGTTAAGATTAAAACAGGACGTTTCAACTCTGTCGAAGTATTGCTGCGCTGGAGTCACCCAACCCTTGGTCAAGTCGCCCCAGGTGATTTTATTCCGATGGCTGAAGAATCGGGTGTTATTGGTGATCTAACGGAATGGGTTCTTTATGAAGCCTGTACTCAAAGCCAAAAATGGCAACAACAAGGACTTCCCCCTATCCGAGTTGCCGTCAACGTATCAGGTCATCAATTACAAAACAGAGAACTGGTTGGCCAACTCAAAAAAGTTCTAGAATCAACGGGCCTTGACCCAGAATTATTAGAGATCGAAGTCACTGAATCTGTTTTGATGCAAAATCCTGATGCAGCCAGCTCTATTTTAAAAGAGATACGCAAACTAGGCATTCACCTGTCTATCGATGACTTCGGTACTGGGTACTCATCTTTGGCCTATTTGAAGCGCTTTCCAGTGCATTCACTTAAAATAGATCGATCATTTATTTTAGATGTCGAACAAAGTGACAAATATGCTGCGATTACCGCTTCGATCATTCAAATGGGCAAAACGCTTAATTTGAATATTATTGGTGAAGGAGTTGAAACATTGGGGCAGATGGCGTTTCTAAAGGAGCATCAATGCGATGAGGTGCAAGGGTATCTGTATAGCATGCCAGTACCAGCAGAGGAGATTGTTACTCTGTTGAATAATTTAAAAGATCAACGCAACCCCGTCTCTAATCAAATTGACGCGGTTGACGAAGAGTAACGCGATCAATAAGTCGCTATTTTATCACCCGTAATTGTCGCGAAACTGAAAATAAAAAAGGATCAGCGAATTATCGCTGATCCTTTTTTTTATTTGGAGGCCCCGCCCAGATTCGAACTGGGGATAAAGGCTTTGCAGGCCTCTGCCTTACCACTTGGCGACGGGGCCATGACGTTGTAAATATTCCTCTCGTCAAGGCCCGCTATTGGTATCAAATTGGGCCCTGCACTGTCAAGAAAAAAGTATCAATTACCCAGCTGATTGGCGACAGAACGAAGCTTGCTTTCCATCGTATGTTCTTTATCGCGGCGATCATCAATTTTAATCAACGTAGAGACCCGCTGTGCTCCCGCATTAAAGGGTGATTCGTGCATCTGTTGAACCAGAGAAAAAATAGCATCCAAATCCCCTTCGAGAATCGTCCCCATCGGTGTCAATTGATACTTTAATCCTGATTTTTCAACCAACTTCAAACAACCGGCGACATACTTTGAGATCCCACCAGTACCCTCGCCGATTGGCGTACAACTAATTTGAACAACGGCCATCTTATCCTCCATAAACAAAAAATTAAACGCTGAGCATACAATGACACTATCATAGCTCAACTCATATCGAGGTAATTAAAAAAAAGGGCTGCAAACAGTTGTTTGCAGCCCTTTTAAATTTTGGTGCCGAAGGGGAGAGTCGAACTCCCACGCCCTTTCGAGCACATGAACCTGAATCATGCGTGTCTACCAATTCCACCACTCCGGCTTGAAGTGATGGATATATATCAAACGGACCCATGAATTGCAAATATAATTTCTCCAACAGCAATCATCCCTACCCTTTGTGCTCTTGTGTTTGACCACTCGTCAGGTTTGACAACCCCTCCACTGCTGTTAAAGTCAAATAATGTTTTTCAAATACATGATCAACAATCAACAGTCACTCCCACCCAAAGAACACTGTTCACCTTTAAATACGCTATTGTTTCGTTGGCACAACCTGCAATACACGATACGTTTCAACGCGTACCAAGCCCAATGGTGCCCCTTTAATCCGCTTAACATGCTTACCTTCGGTCACCATCACTTCTACTCGGCTATCGTTCGCAGCTCGTGAATGAGCGGCGCATAGCGACGCAGCAAACAGCTGATCTTCCATGGGCACTTCGGCCCCATCACTTTTAATAATCAGATGACAACCCGGAATTTTATGCGCATGAAACCAAAGATCGCGCGACTTCAAAAGTGTTTTTGACACATAATCGTTGGTTTTATTATTTCGTCCCCAAACAATTTCCCAACCATTGGGTGATTGAGTTCGGTTGACTAATTTCGCCGGCTTTTGATGACGGGTATCACGTTGTAAGGCTGTCGCCGGTTTATACCAACCAGATTCGACCAACTCTTCACGAATCATATCACTATCAGCGCTGGTTACGTGATCATCAAGCTGCTGAGAGATCTGTTCTAAACTCTCAATTTCCATCTGTGTTTGTTCAAGGCGACGCTGGCAATGATCGAGGCCACGCTTCCCTTTTCGATACCGCTTAAAATAGAGTTCGGCATTCTCCTGTGGTGTTTTTGCAGGCAGCAGTGCAAGGGTGGTCATGATTGGCGGATCTTGGTAGTAATCAAGCACTTCAACCTCTGCCATACCACGCTTCATGACATGAAGATTTGCCAGCAGCAAATCACCTGACTGTTTTTCCTCTTCACAATTGAGACACTGATCAATTTGTTGATCTATATGCTTGAGACGTTTATTTAATCGCTTCAATGCCGTCGCAACCGCCTTACGCAAAGCGGCATGGCCATCAACGCCGTGTTTACGGTGCAGGGCGGCTGCAACCGCTTCGAAATGTTGTTCAGCTTGCAATGAAAGATTAGGCCACTGGGCAACATCACCCTCAGGTGGTATGAACTCAGAACTGCGGGTAAATTGAATTCCATCACGGATCGTTGGTGAAATATACGCCTGACCTGCAACTACGGGTCGCTCACAGCCCACTTTAGTACGGAAGAGACTATCGACCACATTATGATGGTGATCAATTAAAATGACATTTCCTTCACGGCCAAACAGTTCAGCAATCAAGATATAACTTTCATCTTCAGGTCCAACAAAGCGTAGTCGTACGATTCGATCCGCAGGATCTATCTCAATGCGAACGAGTCGCCTTAGCCTTGCACGAAGCAATTGACAAAATCGTGGCGGGCGCATGGGGTTGCGATGACTCTCTGTCGTTAAATGGATTCTCGGTCCAATACCACCGACACCAATAAGTAGCCGTTGTTCAATGCGACCATTCCATAATTTTAAAATTAACAGATCACGATCAGGTTGATATACTTTGTTAATCAGAGAACCTTGCAATTGTGACTGCAACTGAGCGACAAGGGTCTGTAGAAAAAGATAATCCATCATTAATCTCCAAAAAAACTTTTAATTACAGGTACATCACAATGTTATTTAAAAGAGCATGTTAGTACTCTTGCCTGAAACAATTTGACCATGCTAGTATCCCGCAATTCAATTTTCAATAAAGGGTATCATGCAAAAACAAAAACTAATCAATATTATTGAAGCAATTCCCTTTTTCACTCTTGCGGCAATTGCTCGCACCTTACCACGCATACCAGCGCTTAAATTAGGCCGTGTGTTAGGTCGATTAAGTCAATTCGTGCAACCGAAACGGGTAAAAACAGCCTTTGATAATCTTCAACGTGCCTATCCTGATCAAGACAAGGTGTGGATCAACCATCAAATTCGCCTTAATTTTGAGCACTTAGGTATCAGCGGTATGGAGATGCTGCGCCTCGACAAATTTAGCACGCAACAAGACCTTGAAGAAAACTTTACCATTGAGGGACAAGAACACCTTGACCGACTAAAGGAAAACAACTCGGGTGCGTTCTTATTGTCGGCCCACATCGGATTTTGGGAAATAGGATCTTTTGTTATCCAAAAGCTTGGCTTTTCATGTGATTTTGTTGCTAAAACAATTCGTAATCCTTATGTTGATCAATTTTTCCTAAAACAAAGAGAAGCAAATGGTGCGCACTGCATTGATAGTAAAAAAGGGGCGCGACGAATCATAAAATCATTGGCCAGCAACCATTTTGTCGGTCTATTACTTGATCAGCACATATCAAAAAAGCAAGCGGTCATTGTAAATTTCTTCAACCGCCCTGCTTACGCAACACCTATCATTCCTCAAATTGCACTAAAAAATAAAACGCCAATTGTCCCTATTTTCATTTATCGAAATGATGATTTTAGCTATCGGGTCGTCATTGAAAAGCCACAAGTTTTCACTGAAAAATCAACCCCTGAATCGATTCAACACTGCACACAAAAACTTACTGACATCATCGAATCAGCTGTTCGTAAACATCCAACCCAATGGTTTTGGGTTCATCGCCGCTGGCGAGAATCGGCCGAAAAAAAATGATCTCTACCCCCCCATTTAATATTGTACTTGTTGAGCCAGAAATCCCTCCTAATACAGGGAACATTGCCCGGTTATGCGCAGGCACGGGAACCCACTTGCACCTTGTTGGCAAACTGGGGTTTTCCCTTGATGATCGCTATTTGAAAAGAGCTGGATTAGACTACTGGCCCCACGTTTCACTTCATCGCTGGGACAGTTTAGATCAACTACAGCAAGCCTATCCCGATGGCCGTTGGTGGTATACAACGAAGACAGCTAAAAAATCCTATACGCAGGCTGACTTTACAGCCAAAGACTTTATTGTTTTCGGTAAAGAGACCAAGGGACTGCCAAAGGAGTTACTTAAAGATAATCCTGAATTTTGTCTGCGTATCCCCTTATCAGGTGAAGCGGTCCGCAGTTTAAACCTATCAACCTCAGCGGGTATTGTTCTCTATGAAGCGTTACGTCAGATTGGCGCACTTGATAGCGAGTAACGGCTCAACTCACAAGTGAACTTAACGGTTGAGTCGCTTTTTGACTAAAGCAAAAACATCGTGAACCTCTTTTATTTTGACAAGATAACAACAGATCGTATAGCTGATCAATCCACAGAAGATCGCCCCAATAAGGACGCAAAAATTGGCAGCCGTTAAACCGAGCTGCCAATGTCCCCAAGCTAAAACATAATGGACAATGCTGGCCATAACTGCCGTTGCCACAAGCACCTTGGCGCAGATCACAGCTATGCTAGCGAGAGCCATCCCACCAAGACGACGCTGCAATAAAAACAGCAATACAATCGCGTTAAATATCGATGAAAGTGTCAGGGCAAACGCTAACCCAAGATGTTGATAATGCTCCATCAAAATTAAGCCAAAGACAACATTGACGATAAGTGTCCAAAACGATACCCATACGGGTGTTTTGGTATCATTCATAGCATAGAACGTCGGTACCACAATCCGGCTAATGCCGACAAATAACAGCCCTGGTGCGTAGGCGGCAAGGGCTAAGGCGGTTTGGCTTACATCAGTAAAACTAAATGCACCACTCATGAATAATTGACTATAGATCGGGCTGGCACAAACAACTAACCCTGCCGCAGCAGGAACCGTAATTAAGACGATTAAACTTAAGGCATAGCGTAACGACTTCTTGACCTCATCTATTTGTCCCTGTGCAGCTTGACGACTCATGGTCGGCAGAACAGCTTGAGCAAGTGAGACAACGAAAATCCCCTGAGGGAACTCAAACAATCTCTGACCATAGTAAAGATAAGAAACACTTCCCTGTTCCAGAAACGATGATAATAAACGTGTTACCACAACATTGATTTGATATATCGCTACACCGAAAATACCTGGAATCATCAGACGGGCAATCCGTTGCACGACTGCATCTCGCCACTTGAAACACAGTTTCAGATTAAAACCGTAGCGATGCATAACGGGTAGCGTCATCATCAACTGCAAAAAGCCACCAATAAGAACTCCCCAAGCAAGGGACTCTACAGGAATGGCTAACTGTTGATGTAATACCACAGCACCAATTATCATTGAAAGATTGAGAACTAACGGTGAGAATGCGGGGATAAAGTAATGTCCATAAACATTTAACACCCCCGTCAGCAATGATAATAAACTGACAAAAAAGATATAGGGAAACATCAAGCGTGTCAGATGGATGGTTAATTCAATTTTCCCCGGTACGCTCGAAAATCCACCACCAATCATTTTAACGAGCCACGGTGAAGCAAACATCCCACACACGGTCACTGCGATCATCACAACGAGCAGCAAGCTCCAGCAAATCCTGACAATACGCTGTGCTTCAATCTCGCCATTCTGGGCGCGAACCTGGGTGAAAGTGGGCACAAAAGCCGCGGTCAATGAACCTTCAGCAAAAAAACGACGCAACAGATTTGGTATAGTAAATGCCATAAAAAAAGCATCACTACCAAATCCTGCACCAAAAATGGACGCAATGACGATATCGCGTGCTAGTCCAGCAAAACGACTCATTAGGGTTGCACTACTCAATACGGCAGCAGCGGCTGTTATTTTTTTACGATCTGACATTCTTTTCTCGCACTACAATGAGCAAAAAAGGGATTATTTTAATTTAACACACTTGCAATACACGAATAATCTATTAATAACAGGTACTTGGGTAAAACAATTAGCAAAAACTAAGTTTGACTAATCACGATGACGATGCTATAACCTGTTTCTCGTTAACAAAGTAGATACTAAACACTTAACATACAATGGAGAACAACAATGGCTAATCACAAATCAGCGATCAAACGTAACAAGCAAAATATCATTCGCAATACCCGCAATGTTCAAATTCGTACCGCAATGCGTAATCACGTTAAAGCAGTTCGTTTGGCGGTAGCAGAAGGCAACAAAGAAGCCGCAACAACTGCCCTAACTAAAGCGGTCCCTTTTATTGACAAAGTTTCAACAAAAGGTGTTATCCATAAATCTACAGCAAGCCGTAAAATTGGTCGTTTGACAAAGCTAGTTAACACTCTAGCTTAAATCGATCGACAAAATAGTTAGCATAAAAAAAGGAGCCTTTGGCTCCTTTTTTTATTTTACGTTATGACAACCGAACCAGATCCATTGCCATTTGTTGCAGCAAAGCTTGCGGATGCGCCCCGCTAGACTTAAGTGCTAAATCTAGGCGGATAAACAGCTCAAAGGCACGTGGATAATGGCTTAAACTGAACTTTTTAGATTGACGAACTATCTGCTGCACAAAATAAGGATTAATCTTTACGGTTCGTGCAATATCCTGCTGCGAAGCATTTTGCTCCAGCAGAGAGCGAGTTTTCCATAATTGACGAAAATGACGAGTGATCATTGCAAGAATCTTCAAGGGTGCCTCACCCTCTTCTTGCAACCGTTCTAATAGTACCAAGGTGCGTGATAAATCCTTCTCACCTATCGCATCGGTTAAATCAAAGACACTATCAATACGCGCATCGGAGACAACGGCGGCAACGTCTGGAGAATCAATCAAGCGAACATCACCACAATAGCTACAGACCTTGTTTAGCTCAGTAACAATTTCACTTAAATTTGTTCCGACCCGCTTACAGAACAATTCAAGGCCATCCTCACTGAACTGTTTATCCATCTGACGAACACGATCGCGAACAAATGCTGGGATTTTATTTGCGTAAAGGGGCTTAAACTCAACCAGTTCACCCTTTTTTTTGAATGTCTGAAAAAACTTTTTCCGTTTATCAATTTTATCCGCACAAAATACCAAGCAGCATTCTGGCACTGGGTCAGCAATATAATGGCTCAATATTTCAAGTTGTGCCGCTGAGAGTTGTTGAGCTTGCTTGACAACAATCATACGTTGCGAAGCAAACACAGGGAACGTGCGTGCGGTATCCATTAAGCTAGTCGGATCGACATCCTTACCAGAGATAACCAGCAAGTTAAAATCACGATCCCTCTCGTCAACGACGGCTGTAATCAAACGATTGAGGCATTCATCTAAAAGAAAAGCTTCCTCACCATATAAACAAATTAAGGAAGGAAGCTTCTTTGCTGAGATCGCTCTATGAAGTTCAATTGGTGTCATAATATCCGCAACTAAAAATTATCGGTCAGGCGATTATAGAGCTCTTGCGCTAAACGACGACTCACATCATCCTGAACTTCGGATTCGTGATAATCTTGTTCAGCACGGTCATCACTGGCAAAAAACTCTTCATGCCAACTGACAACACCCTGCCAAATAACATCTTCGCCATTGGTTCGCACCAGCTTTGCGTCCACCGTCATCGTGACACGATATTCGGTAATATCATCGTTTTCATCATAAGTGACCGAATGGGAGCGATAACTGGTTATGACTCCAGACATGACAGCATCAGCCTGTTCTTCATCGGCAACCACATCCAAGGTACGACGACGAGAAAATTGATCGCGAACCTCATTAGTCAATTGATTTTCGATAAATGGTTCCGTTGTCTTATTGGTAAACGGCACCACAACGATACTTTGGATATCATCAGGTAAGCTTTCACCACGACCTGGAAGATGATAACCACAGCCTGACAACAACGTCAAAACGACTAAACACAAACCAAGCGTTAACTTTTTCATCCCACCACCACGTTGACAAGTTTACCGGGAACAACAATCACCTTGCGTACCGTCTTACCTTCAACTTGACGCACAATGGTTTCATCAGCCAAAGCGGCAGCTTCAACCGTTGCTTTATCCGCAGTTGCCGACACGGTAATTTTAGCACGAACTTTGCCATTTACTTGAATGACGATTAAGTTTTCATCTTCGACAAGAGCCTTTTCGTCATGGGCTGGCCAACCGACAGTTTCAAGGTCAGACGTATTACCCATACTGAGCCATAGTTCCTCGGTGATATGCGGTACGAATGGAGCTAACAGCTTTACAACCGTCTCTAGTGCTTCACATAATGCACCCGGATATTTATTTTTGCCTTCAAAAACATAAATCGCATTGACCAACTCCATAACCGCTGAGATCGCAGTATTGAAGTGAAAGCGACCATCGATATCTTCAGTAACTTTTTTAATGGTACGATGTGTCATCCGACGAAGATTGCGTGCTTCACCCTCGGTCTCCACCTCAGGATGGCTACTAATCAAAGCGTGATTGTCGTAGACAGCGCGCCAGACGCGATTTAAGAAACGATAGCACCCTTCAACACTTTGCTCATTCCACTCAAGATCTTTTTCAGGCGGAGCAGCAAAAAGCGAGAATAAACGAGCGGTATCGGCACCATATTTAGCGATAAGATGATCGGGATCAACGACGTTCATCTTCGACTTACTCATCTTTTCAGTACGACCTATGGTCGCTGGCTGATCGCATTTAACACATTTACCGTCAACCACTTCTTCAGGATACAGCCAACCATGCTCAGCGCACGATTGAGTCTCTTTACACACCATCCCTTGTGTTAACAAGTTAGTGAATGGCTCATCGACATTCATATAACCAAGATCACGCATCACTTTGGTAAAGAAGCGAGCATAAAGAAGATGCATTACAGCGTGTTCTACGCCACCGATATATTGATCGACGGGCAGCCAATATTCAGCGGCAGCACGGTCAATAGGTCCTGAGGCAAAATCAGGGCAAGCATAACGGGCAAAATACCAAGAACTTTGGACAAACGTATCAAAGGTATCGGTCTCACGCCGTGCAGCTTGACCACATTGAGGACACGTTACGGAATAAAAATCTTTATGTTTCTCGAGGGGGCTACCACCCTCCCCGGTAAACACGACATCTGTTGGTAAAACAACTGGAAGATCTTTTTCAGGGACAGGAACCACGCCACATTGATCACAGTACATGACAGGGATCGGGTTGCCCCAATAACGTTGGCGCGAAACGCCCCAATCACGGATACGGTAATTGACGGTTTTGTCACCAATACCTTCAATAGCGAGATAATCAGCAATACCCTCTTTAGCAGCTTCATTCTCCTGACCATCAAATCGGTCAGAATTAATCATTAAACCGCACCCTGTCCATGCTTCTGTCATGGATTCTGGATCGAGAACCTGATCTTTGGGTTGAATAACGACCACCATATCAAGATCATACTTCTTAGCAAATTCGAAATCACGTTGATCATGTGTTGGAACCGCCATAACAGCACCAGTTCCATAATCCATCAGAACAAAGTTTGCTAGGAAGATCGGCATCTTGCAGCGCGTCACAGGGTTAATACAATACGCCCCGGTAAAGACACCTTCTTTTTCATAATCTTCGCTAGTACGCTTCTTTTTGTCCTGACTACGAACCTTAGCAATAAATGCTTCAACGTCAGCCCGGCGATCATCGGTTGTTAACTCAAGGGCCTTGGGGTGCTCAGGAGCTAAACTCATGAAGGTCGCACCATATAAAGTATCTTGGCGGGTGGTAAACACCTTGATTTTCTCAAGGGTGTTTTCAAGCGGGAACTCGATTTCACAGCCAATACTACGGCCGATCCAATTACGTTGCATGGTCAACACGGATTCAGGCCAACCGGGTAACTTATCGGTATAATCGAGAAGTTCTTCGGCATATTCAGTGATTTTGAAAAACCACTGATCTAACTCCTTATCGACAACGGGAGTGCTACAACGCCAGCATCCATCATCTTCAACCTGCTCATTAGCTAAGACAGTTTGACACTCAGGGCACCAGTTAACTGTCGAGCTTTTTTTATAGGCCAAACCTTTTTCAAACATCTTTAAAAAGATCTGCTGTTCCCATTTATAATAATCAACATCGCAGGTGGCAAATTCACGATCCCAATCGTAGGATAAACCCATCCGCTTCAACTGAAGACGCATGTTAGCAATATTTTCTACAGTCCATTTAGCGGGATGAATTCCGTGTTGAATCGCAGCATTTTCCGCGGGCATACCAAAAGCATCCCAGCCCATTGGATGTAGAACGTTAAAACCTTGAAGACGCTTAAAACGGGCAACCACATCGCCAATGGAATAATTACGTACATGCCCCATATGAATCCGCCCAGAGGGATATGGAAACATTTCTAGGAGATAGTACTTCTCTTTTTCTGACTGCTCAGAAACAGAGAATTTCTTTGAATCATTCCACGATTTTTGCCACGCTAATTCAATGGCAATAGGGTCATAACGTTCTTCCATGGTGCCTCCATACAGTATAAATCATCGTGAGTTTCAGTCACTCAAAATGAAAAAACCGGCCAACAGCCGGTTTGCCTTTTTTATATACACAACGTGCTGAGCCAATCAGTATTGATTGGCTCGACAAGGAGAATATCTTTTGTACGTTTAAATGGTAGCGATTACTCTATTTTTCGCGGTAGGTGATGCGACCACGTGTTAAGTCATAAGGTGACAACTCAACCGTTACTCGGTCACCTGGTAAAATACGAATGTAAAACTTGCGCATTTTCCCAGAGATATGGGCAAGAACAACATGATCATTGTCTAGTTTAACGCGGAACATGGCATTGGGTAATGGCTCAATGACAGTACCCTCAACTTCAATTGCTTCTTCCTTGGACAAAAGAACCTCCAGTGTAAATATAAATAAGGTAAAAATTAAGTTACGTGACCTTCAATGTCGCATGGATATACCACCAAACAACAACTTTTGTCAACGAAACACAACGCTATCAACGCGAAGTACTAATTGTTGGCATTAAGAAACCGCTCAACCGTTTCAATAACATTTGCCGACTTAAAAGGCTTTGTAATATACCAATCGGCACCAACTTCATCACCGAGATCAAGGTCTACTTGATTTTTCTTCGCTGTGAGCATAACAACAGGTATTGATTTTGTTTCGGGTGCTTGCTTAATCCGCCGACACACTTCAAAACCATCAAGCTCTGGCAACATGACATCTAACAAAACAAGGTCAACATGTTCCCTAGCTAGAGCATCAAGAGCTTTTACTCCAGAAGAAACCGCAATCACTTCATGGCCCTGTGAAGTGATAAGAATCGTCGCTAACTTCAACAAACTTTCCTCGTCCTCAACAATCAGAATCTTTTTACTCATGATAGTAGCTCCTAGCTAATTCGATGGCAGTAACCCAAAACGACTACGCTATAATCTAAATCATCTTCTTTCTCGATCGCGGTAATTAATCCGTATTGGACAACCGGTAAACTTAAACGGCTCACGAATCTTATTCGCCATATAACGACGATAAGAAAAGTGAACCCCTTTTTCTTTATTAACAAAAATAGTAAACGTCGGTGGTCTCACCGCCGTCTGGGTAATATAGAAAAACTTAACCCGTTTACCGTGGTAAAGCGCAGGTTGATGGCCCAGTTCGGCTGCATTCATCACCTGATTTAATTGCGCTGTACTCACCTTACGATTAAAGTGCTCGGCAACATCCTCAACAGTGTCCATAATCTTAGCAACGCGTTGTCCTGTTAATGCCGAAACAAACATCACCGGCGCAAAAGGGAGAAATTTAAACTGCATCCGAACTTCTTCGGTAAATTTTTTCAAGGTGTGATTATCTTTAATCACCGTATCCCATTTATTGACCACCAGAATAATAGCACGGCCCCGATCAAACGCATATCCTGCAATGGTCAAATCCTGCTCGGTTATCCCCTCCTCTGCATCAATAACAAGCAGCACAACATGAGCACGATCCATCCCTTTTAATGCCTGAATGATCGAATATTTTTCTAATTTTTGACTTACGCGTCCCTTGCGTCGGATCCCAGCTGTATCAATCAAGGTATAAGGCTTTGAATTGTAAACAAAGGGGGTATCAATGCTATCGCGTGTAGTCCCTGCTACCGGGTTAGCAACAACACGATCATAACCGAGCATTTTATTAACAATGGACGATTTGCCCACATTAGGACGACCAATAACAGCTAAGCGAACTTCCCCACTTGCCGGATCATCAACAAAGGCTGGCGGGAGTAAACCAACAACCTGATCCATCAGATCGCTAATACCGCGTCCATGTTCAGCCGAAACAGGAAAATATTCTTCGATCCCTAAGCCATAAAACTCAGTGGCCTCCTCTTCCTGACGATCACCATCAACCTTGTTAACAACAAAAAAGATTGGCTTCTTAATACGGCGCAACATTCCGGCAACTTCTTGATCTGAAGGGGTGAGCCCTTCACGCGCATCCAGAACAAATAAAATCACATCAGCTTCTTCGATAGCTAACTGTGACTGTTCACGCATTTGGACCAACATTCGCTCTTCACTGATCGGTTCAAACCCACCCGTATCAATCAGTGTAAAAGGTGTTTGGTAACGCGTTACCTCTTCATAATTACGGTCACGAGTAACACCGGGGACATCTTCTACGATCGCTTTGCGTTTACCGATAATTCGATTAAACAGGGTCGATTTGCCGACATTTGGCCGGCCAACAATTGCAACAACGGACATTTATTTCACCATTTTCCTTATTTTTTTGGAGTGCAATCGACCTACTCGTAACCAAACTCGCTCAACATCCGATCTGAATCCATCCAGTTTTTCTTTACTTTAATAAAGAGTTCAAGAAAAACACGTGTGCCTAAAAAGGCTTCAATTTCGCGCCGCGATTCTTGGCCAAGGGTTCGAATCATGCTGCCACCCTTACCAACCAAAATACGCTTGTGCGCATCGCGACCGACAAAAATAACAGCCTGAATAGCGATAAGATTTTTCCCTGGCCGCTCTTCGAACGTTTCGACCTGCACCGCAACACCGTAGGGAACCTCTTGGTGAATCCGATGTAGAATTTGTTCTCGTATCATCTCGGCGACAATAAAGCGCTCGGGCAAATCAGTAACCATATCTTCCGGATAGTACATCGGTCCAGTGGGCAGACATTGAGTCACCAATGAGGTTATGCGCTCAACCCCTTCTCCTGTCGCTGCTGCTGCTGGGATGATCTCCTGAAACTTAAAGCGCTCTGAGTACGCCTGAATTAATGGCAACAATTTGTCTTTTGCCACCAAATCAACCTTATTTATCACCAAATAAATCGGCAATTCACTCTGAGCAAGTAGGTCGAGAATGTAGTCATCACCACCGCCAACTCGATCTGTTGCCTCAACTAAAAAAAGAACTGCATCAACCCCACGACATGCTGAAAGGGCCTGATCAACCATATATTTATTAAGCTTGCCTGTTGCTTTATGGATACCAGGGGTATCAAGGAACAACACTTGGGCATCTTTGGTGGTATGGATACCAAGAATACGATTTCTCGTTGTCTGTGGTTTGTTCGCTGTTATGGCAATTTTTTGTCCAAGAATCTGATTAAGTAACGTCGACTTACCTACATTAGGACGACCAATAATCGATACAAAACCTGATTTAAATTCTTTAGTTACTTCCACGCTATCTGTTCTCCGTTGACCATGCATGATGATCTTCATCTATTAATATTTACAATATTTCGTTTG
>LGVF01014151.1_pt2 | contig 19920 bp, 15 predicted proteins | sample 469901 | NCBI WGS metagenome assembly LGVF01 (sample SAMN03893561, study PRJNA290197) | marine sediment metagenome | material: sediment; isolation source: combined push core samples #3730, #5133, and #5579 collected at Hydrate Ridge | place: Pacific Ocean: Hydrate Ridge
CCCCCTTTGCGAGCAGTCTCAAAGACTACTATCGTCGCTATCCCGGCGCCGGTTACGGCGGCCGCTTTCAGCAGTGGGCTGCCAGCGACTTCAGCCATCCTTATGGTTCCTATGGTAATGGATCAGCTATGCGGGTCAGCCCGGTGGGCTGGTATTTCAACGACTTGTCTACGGTGCTCAGCGAGGCCCGCAACAGCGCCGCCGTCACCCATGATCACCCCGAGGGGATCAAAGGCGCTCAGGCTACCGCCGCGGCCATTTTTCTAGCCCGCAGTGGTGAAAACAAGGCCGATATTCGTGACTTTATTGTTGCTCGATTCGGTTACCGCTTCGACTTTACCCTGGACGATATTCGGCCCTACTATCGGTTCGACGTTACTTGCCAGGACTCGGTGCCCCAGGCGCTGCAGGCCTTTTTCGAGGCCTACAATTTCGAGGACGCTATCCGCAACGCCATCTCCATCGGTGGCGATAGCGACACGATCGCCTGCATTACCGGCGGCATCGCTGAAGCGTTCTACGGCGAAGTACCGGCCGCAATCCGCAAGGATGTTTTCGTCCGCCTGGATGAATTTCTTGAGACCACAACCAAAGAGTTTTTGCAGGTCGTCGGCAGGCTTTTCTGAAAGGTTTTGAGTAGGAAAAGCAACTTGCTCGCAAGATGCTGGCACGGCTTTGAGCACTTTTTAAAATAAAGGGGCTATTTGCGGTAGCCCCTTTATCCCCTTGTTGTTACCCGACCTCGATCTCATCTTCTGAATGCTTGGGACCCCGCGGTAGCAGCATCAACTCCGCGCCAGCTGCTTCAGCGAGGAACTTCAGTTCGCTCATTCTCAGGTGGTGGCCTTGGATCTTCATGTCGACTCCAAGTAATCCGACCAGTTGATAACGAGGCGACTTGGAACCATCGACAAACTTTTCCCTTTCCCGGTAAAAGATTTTGCCTGCCATTGTCTTTACCTCCTTTTGGGTTGGATGTTTCTTTTGCACAAGCCCTTGTGAAATGATAATACGCCGGAATGTAGCTGCAACTTATCTTAATGTTTCTCCCCGGGTTCCTTTTCAGAAGCGTTGCGGAGAATTCAAAAGGGGGTTTCGCGCATAAAAATAGGGACGGCCTTCAGGCCGTCCCTTAATAACAATACAGGGGCTGTGAATTCTAAAAATTACTCGAACTGGCTGGCATAGACGGCGTCGTTATAGAGACCTTCGCCATATTGTTGTTTGCCGTAGGAGCGGATGATCTGCTGACCTTGTTCCGAGGCGACAAAATCGATGAATTGGGCAGCGATATCTGCGCCGGGGGTGGCGCCCGCCGGCTGGCAAAGGGCGTGATAGGTGTTGATGATGAACTTGTCGCCACGGAACAGCACCTTAAGGTTCTGCAGCTCGGCCCGGCCGGCAATCCAGGTGCTGCTGTCGGTCATGAAATAGCCCTGCTCATGGTCAGCCCGCTTGAGAGTGGCCATCATGAAGTCGCCGGTGACCAGATACCAGTCTCCCTTGGGCTCGATACCGGCCATCTTCCAGAGGGCCAGTTCCTTTTTATGGGTACCAGAATTGTCACCGCGGGAAAAGAACTTGCTTTGGGCTTTGGCAATGCGGGCGTAGGCGTTGGCTGCGCTGCTAGCTTTTGCGATGCCGGCGGGATCAGCGGCAGGGCCGACAATGTAGAACTCGTTGGAACCGAGCAGCGAACGCTTGATGGCCCAGCCCTCTGCCATCGCTTTCTTCTCTGCCGATGGGGCATGAACCATGACTACGTCCACATCTTTAGCTTTAAGCAGGGCCAGGGATTTGCCGGAGCCGGCCTTGATCCAGTGCATGGTGGCTTGGTGCTGATCGGTGAAAACCGTTGCGAGTTCTTTTAACAACCCCAATTCGCCGGGGCTGCCGGTGGCCAAGGTGAATTGGTTGGGACCGCTGCCGTAGGTGGCTGCGATCTTGGGCTGAGCAAGGGCCGGCATGGTCGATAACAGCAGAATCAACAGTGAACAGAGGGCGAAACATCTTTTCATGGCGATCTCCCGGGTCCTGCCTGCAGCAGGCGTGCATGGCATGGTGTGATTTTCGTTATGGCATTCATGCTATAACGATTGTCTGAAAAAAACCCTGCCGACCACAGTGGTCGGCAGGGTCGCGGGGCCGGTCGTTTCCGGTCGGTCTTAATCGCAGATGAAGAACAGGGGCTGACCGTTCTTACGGAAGTCGGCAATGCGCTTCTGGCCCTCGGGAGAAGTCAGGTAGGCAATAAAGGACATGGCCAGCTCATAGTTCACATGGGGGTGCAGTTTCGGATTGACGGCAATCACGCCATAGGGGTTGAACAGGGCGGCATCGCCAGCAAACAGAACCGGCAGCTCGATCTTGTCCTGATAGGCAATGAAAGTACCACGGTCGGTGATGGTGTAGCCCTGGAGTTCGTTAGCCATGGTGATGACTTTACCCATGCCCTGGCCTGCTTCAACGTACCAGTCACCGGCAGGAGTAACACCGGCTTCTTTCCAAAGGAATTTTTCTTTGGTGTGGGTACCGGAGTCGTCACCGCGAGAAATGAACTTGGCCTTGGCGGCAGCAAGTTTGGCAAAAGCTTCGGCAGCGGTCTTGGCTGACTTAATGCCAGCCGGGTCGTTTTTCGGGCCAATGACGACAAAATCGTTGTACATAACGTCGCGGCGGTTAACGCCGTTGCCGTCGGCAACGAACTTGTCTTCTTTGGAACGGGCATGGACCATGGTCACGTCCACGTCGCCGGCGACAGCCAGCTTAATCGCCTTGCCGGTACCGACAGCGATAACGTCGACCTTGCAGTCGTACTTTTGCTCGAAGGCGGGCAGAAGAGCGTCGAGCAAACCGGAGTTATCCGTCGAGGTGGTGGTCGACAACTTCAGGTGCTCAACAGCCAGGACGCCGGTGCAGAAAAAGGCCAACAGGGTCAGCGTGACGAGAGACAGACGAAAGATCGATTTCATAAGCTGTGTTCCTCCTCATTTGTGTTGAGATTGATGAGGCCGGGCTATGTTGACGCCCCGACATTGGCTTTATTGATTGGCTATGTATCCACTTATATAACAACTGGTCATTTCTTGGCAAGTCGGTACTAGCTTCGATTGATTCCTTTTTGTTCAAAGAGGGAATATCATAAAAAAAGGCCTCCACCGTTTGGTGAAGGCCTTTTTCTTATTGCATGTCATGCATGGGTCAGTGCTTCGGACCACGCTTCAGATGAACAAGCTCGGCGCCGAGTTCCTCGGCGATCTGCTTCAGCTCGCTCATACGCATGTGCTTGCCGTACACTTTGAGGTTAACATCAGCAACGGCCCCGACAAGGTAACGAGGGTTTTTCGAGCCGTCTACAAACTTCTTGCGTTCCCGATAAAAAATTTTACCTGCCATGATGTCCTCCTACTGCTTAGGTGTACCGCTCTGAATAGCGGTAGATACAGTTACTTTTAAATTTTAACACAAAGTTGCTGCAGGAGTTCAACGGGCCGAAGTTTAGTCGCACCCTTTGGTGGGATTGCAATGTACCGGGATAACGTCGTATGGTTGTGTATCAGATGTTGCATTGACTGGATCCTTGCTAAGTATTGGATCTCTCTACTACCAATGAATACATAAGCAAGGAGCCCCTTTTGCCTCAGCCCGACTATTTGCAGCTCCTCGACCATCTCTATGATGGCCTCTATTTTGTCGATCCGCAGCGAAAGATTACTTTTTGGAATCGTACGGCTGAGCAGATTACCGGCTATACCGCCGACGAGGTGATCGGCAGCCACTGCTACGATAATATCCTTAATCATGTCGATGCTGAAGGAAACGCTCTGTGTGAAAACGGTTGTCCCTTGGCCAAGGCGATGGAGGCCAATGCCAGCATCGAGTCCGAAGTCTATCTGCGTCACAAACATGGGCACAGGGTGCCCGTGGCCGTACGAATCCGCCCCTTGCCAGGGGCCGAGGGTCAGGTCATGGGTGGTATTGAACTTTTTCAGGACCTTAGCGAAAAGACCGGCGTGCTGCTGCAGTTGGAGGAATTACGGCAACTGGCTCTGGTCGATGGTCTGACCGGACTGGCCAACCGCAGCTATTTCGAGCGGGAGATGGAAAATCATCTGCAGGAGCAGGCTCGTTATGGCTGGCCTTTTGGTCTGTTGTTTATTGATATCGACAATTTCAAGCAGATCAATGACAGTTACGGACACGGTTTTGGCGATCAGGTGCTGCAGATGGTGGCCAGAAATCTCAAACATATCTGTCGGCCTTTTGATGTGTTCGGTCGTTGGGGTGGTGAAGAGTTTATCGGACTCGTGCGCAATATTGAAGGGCCAGAGCTGATGGCCATCGGCGAGCGGCTGCGTATGCTGGTCGAAAATTCCCAGCTGCAACAGGATGGTGGTCCCGTGGGGGTTACGGTTTCTGTTGGTGCGACTTTGGCCCGAGTCGGCGATACTTTGTCCGGCCTGGTCAAACGGGCCGACGGGCTTATGTATCGAAGTAAAAACAGGGGCAAAAACTGTCTGACCAGTGATCTTTGACCGACAGCGATTGCTTTCTGCTGCCAACCACCTAATGAAACAGCCCTGCCGATGATAGTCTTCGGTAGGGCTGTTTCGTTTAATAGGTGAAAAGTCGGAGGTCAGTAGAGAACGACCCGATTACGCCCCTCTTTTTTTGCCCGGTACATGGCCTGGTCGGCCTGTTTCATCAGCTCCTCGATGGTACTGTCCGGGCCATTAAAGAGGGAAACGCCGATGCTGACGGTGATGGAAAATGTTTCGTTGATCTGCTCCATCGGCATGGCTGCTATGGAGGTGCGCAGGCGATCCGCGGTCAGCAGGGCATCGTTCCGGCTGGTCTGTGGCAATAGGGCGGCGAATTCTTCGCCGCCGAGACGGGCGAAAACGTCGGTTTCCCGTAGCACTATACGGCAGCGTTCGGTCAGGCTTTTTAGCACCTCGTCGCCGATATCATGACCATAGGTGTCGTTGATCAGCTTGAAAAAGTCGATGTCGAGTATTAGCAGACAGAATTGGGTTCCGTAACGGAGACTACGGGCCAGCTCCTCCTTGCCGCGGCTGATGAAATAGCGCCGGTTCCAGGCACCGGTCAGGGAATCGGTGATGGCCAGGTTACGCAGCTCGTTCTCTATGCGCTTACGCTCCGAGATGTCGCGGCAGATACTGAGAATGGCCGGTAGACCGTCGTATTCGGTGCGTCGGGCGTTGGTCCAGACCAGCAGGTCCCGGCCGTCCTTGGCCCGATGATGGGCTTCGAAGGAGACGTGGCCATCTTTCTCGATCTTGTCCAGCAGTTGCGGTGCGCTGATGGCCGTGTGGGTCTTTTTGAATTGGTCCATTGGCATGCGCAGCAGCTCTTCGCGGCTGTAGCCGAGGCGTTCGCAGGCCACCCGGTTGACGTCCAGCAAGCGTTCGGAAAAGTCGTGAACGAACACCGCGTCGCCGGCCGAATCGAAAAAGGTCCGGTACTTTCGCACCGAGGATTTGAGTGCTTCCTGCATTAGTTTGCTGTCGGTGATATCACGCAGGGTGGCAAAAATTTCCTGACGCTCCAGATCTGCGCTGGCATTCCAGACTACCCATTTATAGCGTCCGTTCTTGCAGCGCAGCCGGTATTCGCAGGCGCCGGTCTGCTGCCTCAGCAGCAGTCTCTCTTCCGCCTCGACGGCGATCTGTTGATCCTTCGGGTGAACCAGATCCAGCCACGGTGTGTTGAGCAGTTCGGCGACACTCCAGCCGAGGGTGCGGGTCCATGAAGGATTGAGGTCCTTGAAGCAGCCGTCCACGCCGATGAAACACAGCATGTCGAAAGAAGCTTCAAAAATGCGCTGACGATCGTCCACTGCCAGCTTGCCTTCGGTGATATCCCGGATATTGGCCGCAACGTGACAGATGTGTCCCTCCGGGGCCGGCACCGGATGAAAGGTGATGGCGCACAGCCGGCGCCCGCCGGTAGGGAAGGTGATCCAGCGCTCGTAACGCACCGTTTCGCCGTTAAAGGCCTCAACCAGGTGGGGGCGAATATAGCGTTCGAAGTCCTCTTCGCCGAACAGTTCGGCAACGGGCCGATCGATAATCTCCTGGGGCTGGCGGGAAAAGGCCTGCAGATAGCTGTCGTTGACCACCCGAAAGACGTAATCGCCGTCGACCAGGGCGATCAGATCCGGTGTGGAAGAAACGATCCCCTTGTAATTCTGCAGTTCTCGGTTGGCCTGGCGTAGTAGACGGGTGCGCTGGTCGATCTTCTCTTCCAGTTCAACATTAGCCCGATGCAGGGCCGCCTCCGCCCGTTTGCGTTTAATGATGTTCCACATCCCCTCCATGATCAGCGACAGTTGCTGGACATCCTGCTCGGTATAGGTGTCCGGCTTATTGCCGACGCCGGCCATCGCCACGATCCGGCCGTCATCGAACAGCGGCAGGCTCATATGGCGCCGCACCGCTATATGGCCCTCGGGCAGCTCTCGCCGCTGGGGATTGGCAGGGTAGTCGTTGGTGATGATCGGCCGTCGCCGCCGCACCGCCTCGCCCAACAGGCCGATTTCCGCTACTTTGAGGGATTCGAGAGGGTTGTCGACCCGGCACTGTTCCATGACGTTTCTGGACCAGGCCTGGAGAGTCAGTTCCGTTTCGTCTTCGTTGACAAAGTAGATATAGCCGATACGACTGTCGGTAGCCTGTAGACCGGCTTCCAGGGCGAAGTCGAGGATCTTTTGCTCAGGCTCGTGAATCATTTGGGTCAGACGACGCAGGGTTTCAAAGCGTCGCTGGTTGAGTTCGATTTCCAGCCGGGCACTCTGCAATTCAGCTTCTTTGTTCGGGGCGGTGGTGCCGGGACAATTATGGTCTTTGTCGCCTTCGGTTACAGCTTGTTGATTCGACGCCGCTATTTTTTCTTGGGCGGCGGTCGAGCCAGCCAGGTGTTGCAATCGAGTTTTCTTCACATCGGGAGCCATAGATATCCTTTGGCTTGAAGTTTTGTGCGCTACTCGAATATACAGGATGAATCTTGCGGCAAAACCTGACCAAGCCTGTGGCGGAAATTATCGAAACCTATTGTAACGACAATGGCTTGCGGACCAAAGTAAAAAAAGCACCTATTGCAAGATCAATTATATCGACTTGGTTTGTTTAGCCGTTTTGCTGACAAATCTTGTGGTTTGACAACCATCGAAGTATGTGTCCAGAGAGCACTTATGGGACAAAATTGGCACGCAAGCATATTTGCTCCAGCCAATAATGGCAGGAAACAGGTTTTTAAGTGATTGGCGACGGCACATAAAGTCCGAACATGGTAAGCGATAGTTAATTAGTTTGGTGGAAACGACCTGTTTTTCCCGTTATTTAATTAAGTTGTTTAAACTTAACGTAAGGCCGAGGGAAGAACTCTGAAATTCTCACGTTAATTAAAAGGCAACAATTTTTCGCAAGGGGTTTGCGCCAGGCCCCCGCCGGATCTCTATGGCTGAAACCAAAATTGGCAGTTCACTGCCAGAATTTTGAGATTTTGGCAGTGAGAGGCCAGGAGGTTTGGCTGGGGTTTAGGAAGTACTTGCACCGGTCAGACGACTTTCCTGTCGCTTCATTGCCCGCTCCGGCAACTATTTCAAATGGCATAGGAACTGAATGTGTGGAAGAAGAGGGGGCAGGTGGAGGAGTTAAGCGCCTATTCAATCCGCTGGCCTCAGCTTTGTGTTGCGATGGAGTTACAGTCGTTGATCGTGGGCAAGCTCGCTGGCGACAATAAGAAGGGCGCTGCGCTGGCCAACAGGGCAGCGATGGCATGGGTCGGCAGGGGCTTGCTGAACAGATATCCCTGCATTTCGTCGCACTGGTGCTCAACCAGAAAGTGGTGTTGTTCGGAAGTTTCGACCCCTTCGGCCACCACGCGTAGACCCAGTCCTTGAGCCATGGCGAGGATGGTGCGGACAATGGCCGTATCGTTTTCGTCCACCAACAAGCCGTTGACAAAGGAACGGTCGATTTTTATTTCGTCGATGGGAAAGCGCTTCAGGTAGCTCAGGGAAGAATAACCGGTTCCGAAGTCGTCCAGGGAGATCCGCAGTCCCAACTCTTTAAGCTTGTTCAATTTGGCAATGTGGCCTTCTACGTTCTCCATCAGGACGCTCTCGGTCAGTTCCAGACCCAGGTACCGGGGGGCGAGACCGGTATCGACAAGGATCTGCTCGACGCTTGACAAGAAATCGTTTTCCAGAAATTGCTTGCCGGAGATGTTGACCCAGACCCGTACCGGAGGAAATCCCTGCTCCAGCCAGATTCTGGTGGTACGACAGGCTGTTTCCAGAATCCACCGGCCCACATCCTTGATCCAGCCCGTTTCTTCCAAAATAGGCACGAACTGGTCGGGGGAGACCGGACCAATCCCCTCGGGTGTCCAGCGCAGTAAAGCTTCCAGACCGATAATGCGGCCGGACGTTGCATCGACTCGCGGCTGATAGTGGAGAAAAAATTCCTGATCAATGACCGCTTTGCAGAGCAGTTTTTCCATCTGCAAACGTTTTTGAATCTGTTCCTGCATGCAGGGGGTGAAAAAGGCGAAACTGTTTCTGCCTGAATCTTTGCTGTTGTACATGGCGGTGTCGGCTTTTTTGAGCAACTCTTCGGCACTGGTGCCGTCATCGGGAAAGAAGGCGATGCCCAAGCTGAAGGTGATCAGCAACTGACTACCGTCGATAACGAAGGGCTTCTCGAAAGCCTGCTCCAGGGATTTGACTACCCGAAGTACGCTCATTGTGTCCTTAACGTCGTTCAGAATCACGACGAATTCATCCCCGTAGAGGCGTCCTACCGTGTCCGTGTCGCGTACGGCCTCGGACAATCGGCGGGCCACTTCCTTGAGCAGGATATTGCCGCCGGGATGGCCCAGGCTATCGTTGACGGTTTTGAACTTGTCCAGATCGAGAAACATCACCGCAAGGCGTTGGTCATGGCGCTGTTCGAAAGCGATGGACTGCTTCAACCGGTCAATAATCAAACTGCGATTGGGAAGCCCGGTGAGACCATCGAAGCTGGCCTGTTGCACCAACTGCTCCTCAATAGCTTTGCGCTCGGTGATGTCGCGAATGACCGCCAGCACGAAACGTTCGTTGCCGAGATGGCCTTCGGAGAGGGATAGCTCGATGGGAAAGGCCTCCCCGTTGCGGTGCACACCCTGCAGCTCAAGGGTCTTGCCGACAGCGACGGGGGACTTAGCACCGGAGAAAAAGCCGCTGATGTAATGGCCATGCTTCGACCGGTACTCGGCGGGCATCAGATGCTCAACCGGGGCATTTAACATCTCCCCTTTGGTGCGGCCGAAGATCTTTTCCGCCCCGGGATTGAACAGAGAGATTCGGCCCTGATGGTTGATGGCCACCATGGCATCCTTGCTCGATTCGACCACCGTTCGAAACAGCATTTCGCTCTTGCGTAGAGCTGCCTCGGCCTGTTTAATCTCGGTGATGTCCCAGAACACCTCGAGCACCCCGGTTGGCTGGTGCTGCTGATCCCATTCGACAACGTGGGAGGAGGTCTTAAAGATATGCTCCTGGCCGTCGTTAAGGGGCAGGGAGAGGATATGCTGGTGGGTGTTGCCGTCGGCAAGGGCAGCTTTGGTGGGGCAGGAAGAAGCTTTGAAACCGCCCACATCCATTTCGTAGAGTGCGCAGCATTTTTTGCTGAGCAGCGGTTCGCCAAAGATCTTATGCGCCGCTTCGTTAGCCCAAAGGATATTGAGGTCCCTGTCTACTACGCGAATCGGGTCGTTGATTGAGTGGAGGATCGTCTGCAGTTTTTGTTCACTTTCTTTAAGCGCTTGGTCCGCCTGAACCCGGAGGGTGACATCGCAGATCTGCTCGGCGACCGAGCAAACCCGGCCCTTTTCATCAAAGATCGGGAAACAGCGAATCTCCAGATAGCCGATCCTGGGATTGTGTTTGATCTGGGTTATCGGTTGGCCGGTGCGGAAGACCTCCTGTGCATGGCAGGGGTCACAGGGGCCGCGCTGGTCAGGGTAAAAGGCTTCATGACAATGGATGCCGCTGTGGCGGCGTTCCTCGGGCACCTTGGAGTAGCAGCCCTGCCAATTGCAGTATTGAATGCGCAGGTCCCGGTCAAGGACCACCAGAAAATCGGGAATGTTCTGGAAAAGGTCGTAGACAGGTTCGTATTGCCAGCGTAGATCGCCCAGCTCTGTTTGGACTTTGCGCAGCCGTAATTCGTTGAGATAAATGACCAGAGCGGCCAGGGCCAAGCCGAAAATCAGCTGGCAGAACAGGCTCGGCCAGAGCCCGGTTGCCGGCGTGAACTGCTCCTGAATCCAATTGAGAAACAGCAGACCGCCTGCCAAAAGTAGCGGGAGCAGAAGGTACGGCAAAAATCTGAGAAGGGTGCTTTTCTGCCAACGATGGGATGTGGGAAGGGCTGTCATCTGCATCACCGGGGTTTGAAGGAAAAATTGGCAGTTCTCCACCTTAGAGGGGGGGGGACTGCATATACTTGATCTTGCCAAAGTGTGTGGTTTGCTTAGGTCGCAGGTCACATTAAAATGCAAGATATATACCACCCCTCTGATCCGATCGGTAAAATGCCGAGTAAGTTTTTCTCGCTCCTCGATCAAAAACATTTTACGTTATCTTTTTAGGTGCTTACCTATAAACGGAACTCTATTTTCGGGCGGTAAAAATCTTCCAGCCTATCCGCTGCCTAAAACTGGGCGGAGACCGCACATAATAAAAGTGTGGCGCGGCACACATGTGTGGACCTGCAGCAGTGGGGCACGCCCCAGTCTGATTGGTTGGCTCGGAGTGAGGCGAACTGTCGATCCGCTCAAGTCAGTAGCCCCCGGCAAGGCAATGAGATACGTATCCTTTTTCGGAATGGTTAATGATTAATGACCATGACCTGATAGGGCGAGAGGCTGAAGTTTACCGGGGAAAGGGAGGCGGCACACGCCGGAAGGGGTGCGCATAGGTTGTCCGGTCGTCCCGCATACGGTGGCTCTGGCCTGGGTCGGGCTGCTTTTTCAACCTGTAAGCAGGCTATGCATTTCCGTTCGGTATGTTAGATTTTCTTTGTGGTGGCGAAGAATAGCCGCACTTCGCGGTTCAACGGTTGCCCGTCGAACCGCGCCGGTCATGTCCGCCCCCCTCGGTGAAAGACAGGAGGCTGCTGATGGAACTCAATGTTTTCCGTTTCTTTCCCAACCTGGAACGTGATGAACGCAAGGAGCTGGTCGCAAAGCTTGCCGAGGCGTCGGGATGGAACATCAATTTCGGCATGCTGCTCGGCTGTTCGGTGCTGATTGCGGCCCTCGGCCTGTTGGGGAATGCTCCCGCCGTGATCATCGGCGCCATGCTGGTGGCCCCTCTGATGACGCCTCTGATCGGCGCCGGCCTGGCCCTGGTGCAGGGTAACCTGCAGCTCTTTCGCACCGCCTGTCGCACCATGCTGCTCGGCACCGCCATGAGCCTGCTGATCGGTTTTCTGGTCGAGGTTCTGACCCCGACGATCAATATAGCTCCGGAATTGGTCGCCCGCGGGGCACCCAATATTCTGGATCTTTTCATTGCCTTTTTTGCCGGTGTCGCCGCTGCCTATGCGGTCGCCCGACCCAATCTTTCCGGCGCCTTGCCCGGGGTGGCTATTGCCGTTGCCTTGGTGCCGCCCCTCACCGCTTGCGCAATTTCCTTGGGATCGGGCCACTGGAAGGTCGCCGAAGGAGCGGCCATTCTGTATGTCACCAATCTGGTGGCGATCGTGTTAGGCAGCGCTCTGGTCTTTTACGGTCATGGCCTGCAGACTTCGCGCTTGGCCAGTGTCGGTGGTCACAGGTTTCTGACCAGAGCGGTGATCGGTCTGGTTTGCTTTTTGCTGCTGCTGGCGGCGCCGCTGGGTTATCGCCTGGAAGCGCAGCGTCGCGGCGGCGTGTTTCAGCCTCTGGCCCATCCCCTGCCAAAGCAGGCCTATGAGGCCCTGGTCAGCCGGTTGGCCACCGAGCCCGGCATCGACTTAATCCTCGGTGCTCGGGCTGCCGTCGATCGGCCGGTGGACGTGGCCCTCCATCTCGCCGCCACCGTTCCGGTCAAACAAACGCTCATTGAAGAACTTCAGGAAATTGTCCGGCAAAAGATGGGCAAGGATCTCGTGACGGCCGTCATCCCCTTGCAGGGAGCAGAGGTAATCAGGCCCGCCGAGGAATAGTGGTTAGAAAAACCCATGCCGGCGCATGGTTATGGAAAAGGGATATAAAGGATAATAAAATTTAACGTAGAGGAAGTTGCCCCTGTAGGGAAAGACGGCCTTCCGGCAGAGCTGTTAAGATTCGAATTTGTAGCCGACCCCATACACCGAACGGATCAGATCCTGCTGCGGATCGGTCGCGGCGATTTTTTTGCGCAGTTTTTTGATGTGGCTGTCGATGGTCCGGTCGCTGACGATGCGCTGATCGGGGTAGATTCTGTCCATCAGCTGGGGACGGGAAAAGAGCCGGCCGGGGTTGGCGGCCAGGTAGTGCAGCAATTTGAACTCCACTGCGGTCAAATCGAGATCCAGGCCGTCAAGGGTGGCCCGGTAGCTTCCTTCATCGAGAATCAGCCCGGAGGCCTGAACCGTTTGTTGTCCCTGGGTACGGCGCAGGACCGCCTTGGTGCGGGCCACCACTTCCCGGGGGCTGAAGGGTTTGCAGATATAGTCGTCGGCGCCCAGTTCCAGCCCCAGCAGGCGGTCGATCTCCTCCACCCGGGCGGTGATCATGATGATCGGCACATCGGAAAAGGCCCGAATTTCCTTGCAGATCTGCATGCCGTCCTTGCCCGGCAGCATCAGGTCGAGCAGGATCAGAGCCGGTTGCTCTTCTCTGACCCATTGCACCACCTTGCGGCCATCGTTCAGGCAATGGGCATCGAAGCTGGCCAGACGCAGATAATCGGCTAGAATTCCCGCCAGCCGCTCCTCATCTTCGACAATTAACACCCGATTATTCATAGCCTGGCTCCTTGCAGCGGCAGCACGATCTCGATCCACAGACCGCCCAGTGGCGAGGGACGGGCGTTGATGGTGCCGTCGTGGGCCTCAACGATATTCTTGCACATGGCCAGACCGAGGCCGGCGCCGCCGGTCCTTCGGCTGCGTGAATTTTCGACGCGGAATAATCGGTCAAAAAGGTATTCCATTTTATCCTCCGGCACGCCCGGTGCCGTATCCTCGAAATGAATAGCGATTCGACCGGCGTTTTGCGTCGCTCGTACCTGTAGTTTGCCACCCTCCTCGGTATATCGCAGGGAATTTTCCAGCAGGTTGCTGAACAATTGATGAAGCCGACGGCTGTCTGCGAGTATGGGCAGGGGAGCTTCCGCTGGAATCGCACAGGCCAGCTGAATGCCACGATCTGCAAACTCTCCTCGAAAGGGTTCTATGGCTTGTCGCAAGGTCTCGCCTAGGTCGGCCGGTTCCTTGCGATAGCTCAGGGCATTGATGTCGGCCAGAGACAGCTGATAGAGATCTTCCACCAGCCGGTTCAGGTGCATGACCTCGTCGTGGAGCATGGTCAGTGATTGAGGAGACTGGGGGCGGACACCATCCTGCAGAGCTTCAATTTCACCCCGCAGCACGGCCAGGGGGGTGCGCAACTCGTGAGAGATGTCAGCCACCCACTGACGGCGCAGTTGCTGGTTCTTTTCCAGGGTTTGCGCCAGGCTATTAAAATCTTGAGCGAATTGGTCGAGCTCGTCTGATGTGCCTGCCGGGACCCGGGTGTCGTATTGCCCGGCGGTGAGTAAATGAGTGGCCGCAGCCAGATTAGTGATGCGTTGAACCAGGCGTTGGGCCAGGGGGATGGAAAGCAGGGCCGCTGCTGCCGCCATGATCAGCGCGATGACAGCGAAGGAACGGCGCTGTTTCTGGACGAACTGTTGCTGCAGCGGGTTGACGATGTTTTTAGGTGGCAGAAGGTCCAGATAACCGATGGTTTTCCCCCCTACGGTGAGCGGTTTGGGGGCGGACTTCAGCCGGTAGCGATGGGGGCCGAAAATTTGCTCTTGGTCGGTATCCAGCAGCACCACGCGGCGTTCGAACTGATGAGGGGATTGGCGCATCATCCTTCGCGGCGGCCAGGCTTCTAGAGCGGCTTCCTTCGCTAGACGTTGTTCCCTTTTTCTCAATGGGCGGGGGTGGGGGAGATCCTCGGGCAGGGTGTCTGCCAGCAGCCGAAACCAGGCCGCGGGATTGTCCCGCAGGAACTCCCAGTTGCCATGGCTACCATAGGCGTTTTGCAGATTATCGCCGAGTTGTGAGAGCCGAGCCTGCTCAATGTTGTTGATGTAGTGGAGGAAACCACGGTTAAAACTGATCTGCATGATCAGGAACATGCAGCCGACCAAGGTGCAGGTCGCCAATAGAAAAGCCAGAAATAAGCGGTATTTGATACTGATTTTCATCGGGGGACCTTTAGAATATGAAGTTTCATATTTTCTAGTAACACATTAAGGGTGACCCGTTCCAGCTGTATCCCGATTTTGATCACATTTCCACATTTCTTTCATATTTGCTGCAAGATTGTCCGATAAAACTATATCCGTCACCAGGGATAAACCCCGGTTGAACTGGCAGTCATCGTGATCGGAAGAATGCTGCCGGGTTAAGTATCGCATAGAAGGCCGGGATTTGTTGGTCGCCGGTCCGCAACCAAAGGAGAATCAGAATGAAAAAGCGAATTATGTTGACGGTCTTGTGTGGAACTCTGTTGCTGGGCACCGGCTGGGTAGCTATGGCGGCCCCTGGGGCCGGCCGGAATATGGCCGACGGTCCGATGCGGGGCAAGGGAATGGCCTGCCAAAAAAATGTTAAACAGGACCACTGGGTGCGGCTGACCGAGAAACTCGATCTCAGCGAGGCCCAGCAGCAAGAAGTGCAGAAGCTGACAGACGCTAATCGCGAGCAGGCTCAGGGACTGCATACGCAGATGATGGAACTTCGCAGGCAAATGCGTCAGGCTATGCAATCGAAGACCTTTGACGAAAAGACTTTGCGCAAGCTGGCAGCTGACAAAGGTAAAATTCAGACCGAACTGATGGTCGGACGGGCTGGCACCCACAGTAAAATCTATGCCCTGTTGACCCCGGAACAGCAGGAGTTGGCCGATCTCGCCTGTAAATTGCGTCGCCTGCAGAGCAACGGGTCCAAAGGGGATCGTCGCTGTCCGAATCCCATGGGCCCCAGAGGCCCCCAGCGCAGGCAATAGTCAGAATTCTAAAGTAGATTATTCAATGATGCTTTCGCAAAAAGTCAGGAGATGGCTAAACAAAAATTTCGACCTACAAGGCGTAGTGGTTTTTCAGGGGTGAAGGCATANNGTATGTCGAAGTCCTGAAAAAGCGCTGCAACGCTGTAGGGCGGACTTTTTGCGACGCCATCATTCAATAGTGTAGATGCCGCTACCGTGCGGTGGACAATATATAAAATGGGCCGGTTCCTCAATCTTGGAGCCGGTCCATTTTTCTTGTTTGCAAGAAATAGTCAGCTCCCCTTAAAAAGGCACCTTACTGTCGCTATTGAGTTTGGGGGACTTGAGACTGAGTATGTTTTCCCACGGTAGTTTGGGCTTTACAGGGCGGCCCCGCAAAACTTGCAGTGACGGGCGTCCGTATCGTGTCCCTCGGCGCTACACTCGGGGCAGGCCTGGGTCGATATTTTGTGGTTGAAGGTCTGCGACATTTCCACGGTCACGATGCCGGTGGGCACGGCAATGATGCTGTAGCCGAGGACCATTACTAGCGAGGCCAGAGTCTGGCCTAACGCCGTCTGCGGCGAAATATCGCCGTAACCGACGGTGGTCAGGGTAACGATTGCCCAGTAGATACTGCGTGGAATACTGGTGAAGCCGTTTTCCGCGCTTTCGATGACGTACATTAACGAACCGAAGATGACCACCAGGGTCAGCACCGTGAGGAGAAAGACTGTGATCTTGCGGCCGCTGGCCCGCAGCGCCTGCATGAGCAGGCGCGCCTCGCCGAGATAGGCCACCAGTTTCAGGATACGGAAAATACGCAGAATGCGCAGAATACGGATGACCAGCAGATACTGGCTGCCCGGCAAAACCAGGCTGAGGTAGGTCGGAATAATCGCCAGCAGATCAACCACTCCGTAAAAACTGACCGCGTATTTGCGCGGTTGACCGACGCAGAACAGGCGCAAAACATACTCGGCGGTGAACAGCAGGGTGAAAAACCACTCGAACATGAGAAGCAGTTGGCCGTACTGCAAACGCACCGCACCCATGCTGTCGAGCATCACCGTCACAACACTGGCCAGGATGCTGACGATGAGTAATACGTCAAAAGCTTTTCCTACCGGGGTGTCGGCTTCGAAGATCACTTCGTGGAGTATTGTTTGCCAGGGTGCCTGCTGTGGTGAATCTTCGTAACGCTCATCTTGCAGCCAGTTCATCCCAAACCTCCAGTAATCGATTCTCCACTCATGACAAAACATTCAAGAGGTGGCGAAACGATAGCGCCTAATGTTTTTTATCGTAGCGTCTTTGTTCTAGGCGTCAAAGACCTTTTCTCGCGCACTGCGCTGATCAGATTTTGAGCCTTGCGTTGCGCCGTTGTGAGAGGCTGCTTTGAAAGAGGAGGCAGCCCTTAGCTCTCTTTAGCTTCGCCGGCGAATTGGCCCTCAGTAGGCGGCACTCGCTCGGCGAGGGCCAGTAGCAGATCGGTTTTGGCCAGGCTTCCCAGCAACCGGGGCAATGGGCCGTCTGCTACCACCGGCAGCCGCTCCCCGGAATAGGAGCTGAACCGCTCCAGGGCTTCCTCCAGTGAGGCGGAATAAGTGATTTGTGGTGGGCCGTCGGTGAGCAGATCCTGAGCGACAATCAGATTGTCCAAAGACGAGCTGCCAAGATATTGCTTGATGTCATGCAGTCCTACCGCGCCGATGTAGACCTCCTGTTCGTTCACCACATAAAGGTAGCGGTAGGTTTGTAAGACGAAATGCCGGGCTATCTGAACGAAAGGGGTGTTCGGTCGAACCCGCGCCGGGTCGGACTTCATCAATCCGCCGACTTTTAGTAAGGCTAGATGACGCTGGACATAACCGGCGCCTTTGCGCTTTAGGGAGGCGCTATAGATGGAGCCGCTCTCGAAACCCAGGGCGGTGAAATGAGCCAGCACGCAACCGAGCATCAGGGGCAGGATCAACTGGTAGTCGAGAGTCATTTCGAAGATCATGATAATGGCCATCAATGGCGCGTGGGTGGTGGCCGCCAGCACCATGCCCATGCCGGCCAGGGCCAGGGCGCCCGGCGCCGGCAGCCCGACGAGTCCAAGGCCGGCGCAGGCATGGCCGAACAGATAGCCCACGCTGGCGCCGACGAACAGGGTCGGGGTAAAGACCCCGCCCACCGCACCGGAACCGAAACTGGCGCAGGTGGCGGTCACCTTCAGCAACAGCAAAATTGCCAGGCTTGACCACAGCCATTGTTCTTGCAGGATGCCGTTGACCACGCTGTAGCCGTTGCCGCACACTTCCGGATAGCGCAAGGCCAGGATTCCAACCACCAGGCCGCCCAGGGCAAGGCGCAGATAGGCCGGCAGGCAGGTCTTGCCGAACAGTTTTTCGCTGCCGCGCAGGGCCCGCAGAAACCAGGGGGCGACCAGTCCGGCAAGCAGACCGAGAGCCAGGTAATAGAGCAATTCCAGACCTGATTGCAGGTGAAAAGGGGGAATGACATACAGGGGTTCGCTGCCGGCCAGAAATCGCACCGTCTGGGTGGCCAGCACCGAGGAGAAGACCAACGGGCCGAAGGTTTCCATAGCGATGGAGCCAACCACGATCTCGGCGACGAACAGCGATCCGGCGATGGGCGCGTTGTAGGCCGCGGCGATCCCCGCCGAGGCGCCGCAGGCTAGTATTAGTCGCCGTTGCGCCACCGACCATTTTCGGGTGCGGCCGACCAGGGAGGCGAGCAGGGAAGAGAGCTGTACCATCGGTCCCTCGCGGCCGATAGAGCCTCCCGAGGTAACAGAAAAAGCCGCTGAAAGAATTTTCACGATGCTGGAGCGAAAGGAGAGGGAGCCCTCACCGAGGACCACCGCCTCCATGAAATCGGTAGAGCTGTCCCGCCGCGAGTGCCAGCGACCTCCGAAATAGAGCACCGCGCCGGCAACCAGGCCGCCGACTATCGGCGTGATCAGACGCTGCCAGGGCGGCAGGCCGGTAAAGATCTCTACGACTCCGCCGTGGCGGCCGCTGAGGGCAAAGGCCATCAGGTCGAGCAGCTTGCGAAACAGAACCGATGACAGGCCCCCCAGCACTCCGACTAGTCCGGCCCAGAAAAGCACCTGGTAGCGGTCCAGCGCTTGATAGGTCGATGCCAGACGGATGCGCAGGATAAAGAATTTCCAGATCCGCGGCGTAGACCACCATCGGTGCAGTTTGGCGCGTAGCTTCGATTTGGGAAAAGAGGGCATACTTTGGTATCGCCTGTAAAAACTCATAGGATGGCTAAGTAAAAAGTTCGACCTACAAGGCTTGGTGTTTTTTCAGGGGCGAAGGCATACCTTTAGTGTGTCGAGGTCCTGAAAAAATGCCGTAACGCTGTAGGGCTGACTTTTTACGACGTAATCCAATTATAGGTGGATAAGCGGCTTAAGCCAAGCAGTGACGGTCAACGGGGCGGCGGGAAGGGATTGAGTTCTACTTTGCGTCGTTGCGTGAGGCGGGTTTTGAATGTTTTCAGAAATAATCCTGCAACCCCTGTCTGCCGTGTTCAAAGGGGGCCAGTGCCGCTAGGGAGTCGTTGCCTGCGACGCTCGGCGATGAACTATCGCCAGCAAGGAAGAGTTTTATGAAACGCTCTCGCGCTTCCTCGCCCAATTCAACGTCCGCCACAGCGCGGCCCCGCTCGATGATCACCGACTTGGCCGGACTTACTGGGATGGTGATAAAAGGGTTGTGGTAGCTCACCGACGGCAACTGGCGGCAGCTGGCGTAACCGACCTGCAAGCGAAAGGCACTATTGTTGACCAGTTTCAGCAGTTGGGGATGAACCAGTAGCTTTCCGGGACTGTTGCCTTTGCTCCACAGGTCGTCATCTATGGACAGCGCCTTGAAGTTCTCAATCTGTCGGGTCACCGTTGCCGTTTCACCGAGCAGGGTCAAGGTGCGGATATAACCGTTGTCGGTGATGTCCTCAAAGGGTTTAACCATAAACTGAACGTTACGCCGACGGACGGCTTGAGCTTGATAGCGATTTTTGAAGACAAAGGAGCAATAGTTGACCGGCAGGCCGATGTTGTTGTCGAGACTGTGTTGCAGCACCTCCAGAGCAGCCAGTTCCGATTCGAGCACGGTCACCTTCTCTCCATGTAGAAAGGTGTAGCCGCGGGCGGAAAGATGTTCAAAATTATGGGGAGTGAGACGCATCTGGTGCAGGTTAAGGTGCATGACCCCGGCATCGCGCAGTTTGCCCAGCATTCCCTTGAGGCGGGGCAGGTCTTCAGGGATGGCGGGGATTTCCACGGTGAGGGTCGGAATCACCCCGGCAGCCAATCGCAGCTTGTCGAGGTGATAATCGGTGGCGCCGATATCAAAACGGATCTCGTCGAGCCCGGCATCGGCCAACTGACGGAGTAAGTCGTCATCTGCCAGGGTGCCGTTGGTGTAAAGCCAGACGTGCATGGCATCACCGAAATGTTTTTTTACAGCGCGCACATAAGCCAGTGAACGTTTGGGATTCATCAACGGTTCACCGCCGCTGATGCTGGCACCACGAAAGCCGAAGCGTTCGAGATAACCGACATAGTCGGCCGGGGTGCGAAAATCCACCGCATTGGTGGTCGGAGGGTCGTTTTCGGTCTGGGCTGTGGGGCAGTAAAAACAGCGACAGTTGCAGCGGCCGGTGATA
>LGVF01023658.1_pt1 | contig 19665 bp, 18 predicted proteins | sample 469901 | NCBI WGS metagenome assembly LGVF01 (sample SAMN03893561, study PRJNA290197) | marine sediment metagenome | material: sediment; isolation source: combined push core samples #3730, #5133, and #5579 collected at Hydrate Ridge | place: Pacific Ocean: Hydrate Ridge
CGCAGGGCATCTTCACAGCAGCGAACTTTGGGTATCATCCCACCCTCAACCGTACCATCATCGATCAGCTCTGCCAGATCTCCAGCGGGAAGTGTGGTTATAAGCTGACCATTTTTGTCATTCACCCCAGGAACATCGGTAAGTAGAATAAGTTTTTCAGCTGACAATTTTCCGGCAATAGCTCCGGCCACTAGATCGGCGTTAATGTTAAAAGCCTGCCCTTCATCCCCGACACCCACCGGCGCTATTACCGGGATAAAATCATTCCGGCTGAGACTTTCCAATACACCCGGATTAATATGTGTCACCTCACCGACCTGACCTAAATCAATAAGCTCAGGAGGAGCATCCCCCAACTCTTCAACCTTCTTTTTACTGCTTACCTTCAATTTTCTTGCACAGACCAGATCACCATCACGACCGGAAAGCCCGACAGCTTTGCCCCCACAGTGATTGATCAAGCCGACGATTTCCTTATTCACTTTACCAACCAGAACCATCTCAACCACATCCATTGTCTCCCCATCGGTTACTCGCATTCCTTCAACATAACTGGGTTGAATCCCGAGGCGATCGAGCAGTTTGTTGATCTGGGGACCACCCCCATGGACGATGACAGGGTTAATTCCTACCTGTTTCAGCAAAATTACATCCAGGGCAAACTGCCTTTTCAGGTGTTCGTCAACCATGGCATGACCACCGTATTTAATGACAATGGTTTTATGCCTGAATTCCTGCATATAGGGCAGTGAATCAATTAATACCTTTGCCTTCTGAATACTTTCCTTTACATTTTTAACCATATTGAACACAACCGGAGTTCAAACCGATCCTTGATTTATTTTTTTTGACTTAAATTTCAATGAGATATTCCATTGTTAACTCAACAGAAGAACAAAAAAATATTGTACTGACTCAGATAAGTTAAGTAAAGTAGTATTCTCTGTTAAGATCCAGCTCCACCTCTTTACATTTACAGACCATTAAGATACCATGGGCTCGATATTGCATTTCAACTGTCTGGAGTCTCGCAAAGGAATAACCTGATGAAAAATTTGTTACGTTTTCGTTCACTGTTCAGCATAATCGCTGTTGCCTGTTTGCTGTTTCTGTTTCAGGCACCTGTCTTTGGTTTAGAAAAACCGATCCATATTGAAGCTGATCGTATGACATCCACCGAAAAAACCAGTTCTGTTGTTTTTGAAGGTGATGTGGATGCCAAACAGGGCGATATCCGTATCCGCGCCGACAAGATGACTGTTCATTACACAACAGCTGAAAAAACCAAGGGAGAAACAAAAAAAGCATCCCAGCAGGTTGAAAAACTTATCTGTGTCGGCAACGTTGAGGTTAGCCGGGGAGAATGGCTTGGGGCCGGCAAAAAAATGATCTATCTTGCTAAAGAGAGACAGGTTATTCTTTTAAACAGCGCCAAAGCATGGCAGGGACAAAACATGGTTGCCGGTAGTAAAATAATCTATTATCTCGACGAGGGACGCTCGGAGGTAATTGGTGGAAGAACATCAACGACCCTTTCCGACACCGACAAGAAAGATAAGAAAAAGCCGTCACGGGTTAAGATGACCATTATGCAGAAATGATGGCGTTATGAAGCTTTTTACTTAGCCATGTGGAATTTAAAGTTTTTACGAGTTTATCAATGCTGGAAACCAGAAATATCGTTAAGAGTTATGGACATCGTACAGTTGTCGACGGAGTCAGCCTGCAAATCAACACAGGTATGGTGGTTGGTCTGCTGGGTCCGAACGGAGCAGGAAAAACAACTTCTTTTTATTCCATAGCTGGTTTTATACGCCCCGACAGCGGAAATGTTATCCTTGATGGCGAGGTGATAACCAATCTCCCCATATATAAAAGGGCACTCAAAGGTATTTCCTACCTTGCCCAGGAACCTTCCGTCTTCAAAAAGCTGACTGTGGAGGAAAATGTTAGAATTATCCTCGAACCTCTCGGGGTAAACAGGGAAGAGATAAAGAACCGTATTGATGAGCTGCTGGCTGAGTTCAATATCGAATATCTCAGAAAGAACAAAGGTCATGCCCTGTCCGGCGGTGAGAGGAGAAGGGTGGAAATTATGCGGGCGCTCTCCACCAAACCCAGATTCATCCTTCTGGATGAGCCCTTTGCCGGCATTGACCCACTTGCCGTCAATGACCTGCAAAAACTCATTCACAACCTGAAAGAAAAAGGGTTGGGCATCCTCATATCTGATCATAATGTGAGAGAAACTTTGCAGGTTTGTGACTTTGCCTATATTATGAATGAGGGACAAATTCTCACAAGCGGTGTGGCAGACGATATTATCGAGAGTGAGGTGGCACGGAAAATGTATCTCGGTGAAAACTTCAGTATGTAATTTAACCCGACAAGTCGGAAAACTTTTTAGTTACGCTGGATAAGTGCCATGGAAGTATATTCAACCATGTAATTTTAAACGACCTTCCTGGATTTCTTGTTTTTTATTACAGAAATTCTGGAGTAAGGCACTAAATGGCCCTGGAACTAAGACAACAGCTTAAGCTTGCGCAGAAATTGGTGATGACACCGCAGCTGCGTCAGGCCATCAAACTTCTTCAGCTCAACAGGCTGGAGCTTTCTGATGCCCTGCAGGCTGAAATTGAGCAGAATCCCGCCCTGGAAGAAGACATCTCCCCCAAGGAAACCACCGAAAATCCCCAGGCCCTCTCAGCAACAACAGAACAGACAGCCGATCCGGGCAGAGAACAGGATGTTACCGAAAAGGTGGCAGTTACCGATAATATGAACGAGGTAAACTGGGAGGATTACGCCAATAATTTTGACAGCAATTTCTCCTTTGCCCACGAAACCCCTCCCGCAGACGCGCCGTCTCAATTCGAATTCATTTCAGAAAAACCCGGTTTAATGGCCTATCTGCAATGGCAGCTCGCCCATTGTGATCTAGATGAAAAAGAGATGGAAATTGCTCTCTTCATCATCGGCAACCTCAACAGATACGGCTTTCTTGAGGTTGACCTGGAAAAAGTTATGGAAGTGACTGAATGTCCACAGGACGATGCGGACTATATCCTCGAAGTGATCCAGGATCTTGACCCCCCCGGGATTGCGGCCAGGGATATCAGTGAATCGCTCTATCTCCAGCTGGAACGGATAGGCAAAAAAAAATCCCTTGCCGCAGAAATTGTACAACATCACCTGCCTCTTCTGGTAACGCGCAACTTCAAAGCACTTGCCAGGGCTACAGAACGAAAGAAACCCGAAGTAGTCAGAGCTGTCGATTTCATCACCCGTGAACTTACCCCGTTTCCCGGACTGCCTTATGCCACTGACAATACAAACTATATTGTCCCGGATGTGTACGTAGAAAAAATTGATGGTGAATATGTTATCCGACTCAATAACGATGATCTTCCCCGTCTCAAACTCTCCACCCATTATCAGGAACTGTTGAGAGATAATAAAGAGATGGAAAAAACATCCAGACACTATATCAGCGACAAACTGAGAAATGCGGACTGGTTTATTAAATCACTCTACCAGAGACAGCGAACTATCTATAAGGTAATGGAGAGCCTCCTCAAGTTCCAGTACGATTTTTTTGAGCGTGGGGCGCACCATTTACACCCCCTTATCCTGAAGGATGTTGCTGATGATATCGAGATGCACGAATCCACTGTCAGCAGGGTAACATCCAATAAATACGTACATACACCCCAGGGAATTTACGAGCTCAAATACTTCTTCTCCACAGCAATTCCCCGTACGGGAGGAGATGCACTGGCTGCTGAATCAGTCAAGGCCCGGATCAGACAAATGATCCAGGAAGAGGACAAAGCCAAACCCCTGAGTGACAACGCTATTGCCGTAAAACTGGCCGGGCAGGACATAAAAATTGCCAGGAGAACTGTTGCAAAATACAGAGATCAACTGAAGATCCTCCCTGTAAAACATCGCCGACATGCCAAATCTCGTCCATGAGTCTTCTCGAAAGAATTTTTTACTTCCATCAGGAAGTGCTGAAAGGTCACTTCCCAAATTCAAGAACACTTGCTGCCCAGTTTGAAACCTCTATTGCAACTTCGAAAAGAGATATCGTCTACCTCCGGGACAGACTTCTGGCCCCCCTCGCCTTCAGTCACGAAAAAAATGGCTACTGTTACCGGGAAGAAGGCTTTGTCCTGCCATTCGAAGATAGCCCCAAGGTTGTTTTTCTCCTCGCAATGTTAAACAAGCTGGCTGGAGAAGCCGGCCTGGAAGAGCTTCCCGAGGTCAAGCAGCTTGAGGATCGGCTGTCCTCCATGATCTCTCCCGATTACGGAAAACTTATTGATCGTATCTATTGTGAATGGATTGAAGTGGAATCTATTGACCACCATGTTTTTGAATGCATAATAGAGGGAGTTATTCAAGGAAAGGTTCTGAAACTGCTGTATCGTTCGCTTAAAGGGGAGACCAGTTCCAGAGAAATCGCACCTCAACGAATCATCAACTACCAGGGACGCTGGTATCTGCTTGCCGACTGTCAGCTTCGGCAGGCGAGTCGCCTTTTTCACATTGCAAGAATCTGCAAAGCGGAGATTACAGAAAAACCCATCCCTCCCGACTCCTCTCCTGACCAGAAACTACTGGAGCAATCGTTCGGTATCTTTAAAGGTAAACCACTCTGCCATGCGGAAATTCTTTTTACCTCCACCGCTGCAGAGCTGGTACGCCACCAGCACTGGCATAAGGATCAAACCCTTGAGGAGGTTGATGGAGGGCTGCGTCTCAGCTTACCGATAAGTGATTACAGAGAAATTACCATGAAAATCCTCCAGTATGGAGCGATGGCCAGGGTTGTTGCCCCGCCGGAGCTTAAACATAAAGTACAGGCCGAGATTGTGTCAATGACAGAGCAATATATATCTGTCTGAAAATAACTCTACACCATTCGGAGACTTCCATGTCCGCACAACCACTGCTTCACTTCAGGTTGCTGACGACCATTGCTCTCTTCTGTACTGTTGCAGGACTTAGCTCGTGCGCTTCTTACCTCACCTCCACCTTCGTTGAGCCCGCTGTGGGAAACCTCAGACAACAGACTGATCTCGAACTTGTCTGCGAGGGAGCACCTGCCTACCTGCTGATGATTGACAGCATGATAGCCTCTTCACCTGAAAACAGAAATCTCCTGCGAACCGGCACTCAGTCATATAGTGCCTACTCAACCGCGCTATCCGAATGTGGCAAGTCAGATCTGAGAATCGCCGCAATCACTGACAAGGCGCACCTGTACGGTATACACCTTCTCAACAAATTCCTCCCCATGGATGATATGAATGGTGAAGAATTTAACAAAAAACTCTCTCAACTTACCAAAAATGATGTCCCCTATGTTTTCTGGGGCACCTTTGGCTGGATCAGCTGGATCCAAATCCAGGCTGGCTCTCCCGCAGCCATGGCTGATCTTGTTGTCATCGAAAAAATAATGTCCCGGCTGCTGGAGCTCGATGAGAGTTACGAAGGAGGCTCTATTCACCTCTTCTTTGGTGGGTATCATGCAGCCAAACCAGCTCTTCTCGGTGGTAAACCGGATCTCAGCAGAACCCACTTTGAAAAGGCACTTGCTCTTTCAAAGAGGCGCTTTCTGCTGATCCAGACTACCTATGCGGAGACTCTGGCCAGGCAGACTCTGGACAAAGAACTCCATGACCGGTTGCTGGAGGAAGTTATCAGCTTCCCTATTGACAGTGTGCCCGAATTTGCTTTAAGTAATCGAATCGCGGTAAAAAGAGCCCGCCGTCTGCTGGAAGATGATTATTTTGCTGAATAACTGCTACTGCTGTTAGTGCTTATTGCTAATGTTTTGTCAACCCTGGTGAGACCATATGCAACGTTTAATTTCCCTGATATTTACTGCACTCTTCATACTGCTGATAAACAGCAATGGAGCCCAGGCAAAAGCCAAATATCTTTTCAAGATCGGCAGCCTTGCGCCAAGCGGCTCGGTCTGGGCCATACAGTTTGATAAATTTGCTGCTGAAGTTAAAGAAAAAACTAATGGTGAAGTTGGTTTCCGCAGCTATGCCGGAGGAGTCATGGGGGACGACCAGGCGATGTACAGAAAGATAAGAGTCGGCCAGCTCCACGGAGGAGGCTTTACCATGACCGGCATAGGGAAAATTGTTCCCGACTTTCGTGTAGCAGGAGTACCGTTTCTTTTCAATTCTTATGCTGAAGTCGACTACGTGGTGCAAGGGTTGCTGCCCACCTTCATCGAACGATTTCGGGAAAAGAAGCTTGAATTGATCTCAATGACAGAGGTTGGTTTTATCTATCCCATGTCTACAAAACCAGTGGCAACCATTGCTGCCCTGAAAGATTCAACGAACTGGATTCCTTCCGGTGACCCTGTATCAGGAGCCCTGCTCACCACCCTCGGCATAAGTCCGGTACAGTTATCCATCCCTGACGTTCTCTCCTCTTTGCAAAGCGGCCTGGTCGATACCGTATATAACTCATTTTACGGCTCGATCATCCTGCAATGGTTTACAAAAGCAAAGTATATTACAGACATGCCGTATGGTTACGCCTATGGTGTCTTTCTCCTGGACGGCAAAAAATTTGGTAAATTACCGGATAAATACAAAGAGCTGATCCATGCTACGGCTGCAGAACATTTCCCGGTGCTGCTCGAGAAAACACGAACAAGCAACCGTGACTCCAAGCAGGTTCTTGTTAACAGGGGAGTGGAATTTGTCAAAGCTGATGACGACACTGTCCGGCAATTACAGGAAGGCCGGGATCTCTCAATAAAGACTCTTGTGAAAAGTGCTTTTTCCCCTGAGATTTACCAGAAGACTATTCAGCTTCTGGAAGAGTTCCGAAATAATCCGCCAGAGCAGAAAGGAAAAGACAGTTGAGCGAAGACAACCACTCTTCTCACCCAATTTTAAGACGGTTGGATCAAGGTGAAGATATACTCCTCTGTCTTCTCCTCACAATCATGCTCAGCCTGGCCTGTGTGCAGATTTTTATGCGCTCTGTTCTTTCAAGCGGCCTGCTGTGGGCCGACCCGTTATTGCGTTATCTTGTACTCTGGTGCGGACTTCTCGGAGCGCTTAAGGCCACCGGCCAGAGGAAACATATTGCTCTTGATTTCTCAACCTATCTTTTGCCGGATTCGGCCCAGCCATGGATTACCCTTATCACTGATCTCTTTTGCACAGTTACCACAGCCTGTTTGAGTCTGGCTTCATGGATTTTTATCAAAAATGAGATAGAATTTGGCGGAACCGACTTGCTTTCGCTTCCCACCTGGGTCTGGAATATCATCTTTCCCGTCACCTTTGGTCTGATGACCGTCAGATATGGAATGAGATTTATCATCGACCTTTCCGGTCGTTTTCGCTCCCACCCGCCAAACGGGGACCAGGATCAATGAACGTCCTTAAAGCTGTCACCCTGATTCTGGCGCTGTTGCGAGCCCCTCTTTTTCTTGTAATCTCAGCTCTGGCCCTGCTCTCTTTCTATGCAGCAGAAATCGATATTTCAGTTGTCATTATCGAGATGTCACGGCTGGCGGATACTCCGCTGCTCGTTTCTCTGCCGCTCTTTATCTTTGCCGGTATCCTTCTTTCGGAAAGCAAAGCTCCCCTGCGTATATTAAAGTTTTCCCGGATTTTCCTCGGCTGGCTGCCCGGCGGACTGGCAGTGATTACTCTTCTGGTCTGTGCCCTCTTCACCGCTTTTACCGGAGCATCCGGGGTGACAATATTCGCCCTTGGCGGGCTGCTGCTGCCTGCACTGTTAAAAGACGGCTATTCCGACCGTTTTTCCATGGGACTGATCACCTCATCCGGCAGCCTCGGACTCCTCTTCCCCCCCAGCCTGCCTCTGATACTCTATGGTGTAATAGCGGAATCGAGAATAGATCATCTCTTTCTCGCCGGAATCCTGCCGGGAACACTCATGCTCATCCTCCTTGCAGGGTATTCGATGACCAGAGAACGCAGTCGGACAGTGAGAAAAAAAAGCTACACTCCAAAGGAGATGCTGGAAGGTCTACGTGAAATTGCCTGGGAATTACCCCTGCCCGTTATCCTGCTGGGGGGCATATATGGCGGCATCTTTGTTCCCAGTGAAGCTGCCGCGGTTACAGCATTATACGTCCTTATTGTAGAGATTTGTATTCACAGAGATATTCCCATCAAAGCCTTACCGGGGATAATGTCTAAATCAATGGTTCTTTTTGGCGGCATCCTGGTCATCCTTGCCGCCTCGATGGCATCCACCAATTATCTTATCGACCAGGAGGTTCCGACACGTCTCTTTGAGTATATCCAGACATATATTGACAGTAAATATACCTTTCTGCTCCTTCTTAACATCTTCCTCCTTATCGTTGGAGCGATGCTCGATATCTTTTCCGCTCTGGTTCTCATTGTGCCGCTTATCCTGCCCATCGCAATTGGTTATGGAGTTGACCCGGTCCACCTGGGCATCATCTTTCTCACCAATCTGCAGATCGGCTACTGCACACCGCCGGTAGGACTGAACCTCTTTCTCGCCTCATATCGTTTTGAAAGGCCGATTGCCGAACTCTATCGCTCTACTCTGCCGTTCCTTGGCCTGCTCCTGATAACCCTGATGATAATCACCTACTTCCCCTGGCTGAGTCTCTTTCTTATTAAGATTTTCAGCTGACAGTCATGAAATATGACCAGGATTTGGAGGAGTGTTGACAAACTTGAAATTATATCTGAAGATCCCTTGACAACTACCGTGTATTAGCAGAGGTAATAATGTTTAAATTCATCCATGCAGCAGATATTCACTTAGATAGTCCATTACGCGGTCTATCACGTTATGAATCAGCACCGGTGGAATCCATTCGAGAAGCGTGCCGAAGAGCTTTCGAAAATCTTGTAGATCTTGCTATTGAAGAGAAGGTTGCTTTTGTTTTGCTGGCGGGTGATCTCTATGACGGTGATTGGAAAGATTACAGTACAGGCATATTTTTTAACCGGCTGGTGGGCCAACTCGGTCGGAATCATATTTCGGTTTATATTGTCGCTGGAAACCACGATGCTGCCAATCGAATGACAAAAGCCCTTGAGAGCCCAGCCAACCTGACAATTCTGTCTTCCCGGAAGGTTGAAAAAATCGATTTGGATGAATTGGCTGTTACGATTCATGGGCGAAGTTTTGGGACGCAGCATGTTGATGAAAACCTTTCGACAGGGTTTCCCGCGGCTGAAAATGGAATGTTTAATATTGGTTTATTACACACCAGTCTTGATGGTCGGGAAGGCCATGCAGTGTATGCCCCTTGTTCGGCAGATGATTTACGCTCTAAGGGCTATCAATATTGGGCATTGGGCCACATCCACAAGCAGGAATTTGTGTCGGAAGATCCGTGGATTGTGTTTCCTGGCTGTATTCAAGGACGTCATATTAGAGAATCCGGTGCCAAGGGTTGTGTACTCGTCACAGTCGAAGATGGAGCTGTGAGCGCAGTAGATAAGTTCTCGTTGGATGTTTTGCGTTGGGTTAAGTGCAATGTCGACATAACTGATGCTGCTGAAATGCACGAGGTACTTGATCGTACTCGAAAAACCATCGAGAACGAAAGATTTTCTGCAGACGGACGACCTGTAGCCATGCGAATTCGTTTTGAAGGGGCAACCCCAATATCGGATGAGCTATCAGCGTATCCAGGACGATTTGAGCAACAAATAAAAGCTCTTGGTGCCGAAATTTCCGGTGATGATTTGTGGATAGAGAGAGTTGAAAATGCAACCGTTGGTAAACAGGATTTAAAATCCGTGTTGTCTGATGACACTGCATTTGGAGAACTGCTTAAGGACATATTGGCAACACCAGAAAATCCAGATGAAATAAGCGGCCTTAACGATGTGATTTCCGATCTTCGGAAAAAGCTTCCATCAGAGGTGTTTGGCGTTGACTCTGTTTTAAATATTGATGAAAATCAAGTCATTGAGCGTTTGGTTGAAGAGGCAAAACATATGTTAACCGGCAGGCTGTTGACAGTGGGAGATAACCAATGAGAATCGACCGGCTTGATTTGATTGCATATGGTTCCTTCACCGACAAGTCATTGAATTTATCAGAAGGGAATGCAGGGTTACATTTGATATATGGAGACAATGAAGCCGGCAAGAGCACCTCATTGAGAGCTCTCATCGCCTGGCTGTTTGGTATTCCGATCCGTACTAGCGACAATTACCTTCACTCAAATCCACAGTTACGAATAGGCGGAAAGCTCAGGCTTACAAGCGGCGAAGAAATTGAGTTTGTACGGAGGAAAGGTACGAAGGACACCTTATTGGAACCAGGTACAAATACTGCCATAGATGATTCGGTTTTGATGCCGTTTTTACCGGGTGGAATTGATGAAAATTTGTTTACGAAATTATATGGAATAGATCATGCTGGACTGGTTTTGGGCGGCAAGGAGTTGTTGAGCCAATCTGGTGATCTTGGTCAAGCACTTTTCAGTGCTGCAGTGGGTACTGCAGACTTCCGTCAGATATTGTCAGAACTACAAGATCGTGCTGAGGATCTTTTTAAGCCCAGAGCCTCCACAAAACTAGTGAACCAGGCAATATCATCTTATAAGGAAGCTAAAAGACGAGTCAAGGATTCGAGCCTCCCCGTTGCAGAGTGGAAAGGACTGCAAAAAGAACTTGCAGACATCCTGTGTACCATTCAGGAAATTGAAGAGAATATCAATGGGAAAAGGAAAGAAAAGAACCAGTTGGACAGGCTTAATCGCGTGAAAGGTGCTCTGGCAGAACGCCGTGAAGTTCTGGCTAAAATTGAAGAAGTTGGAGAAGTTTTGCTTCTCTCGGAAGATTTTGATGACAAACGAAAAAATACTAATGACAATCTACAAAATGCCAGCGAAATAAAAGAAAGAGCTGAAACTAAGCTGATTCACTTAAAAGAAGATTCAGAAACGTTAAATGTTCGTAATGAATTGTTGGAAAACGAAGAAGTTATCTTAGCCATTCACAAAGAATTGGGAGCCGTTGAAACTGCAATCAAAGATCGTCCTCAGCAAGATGGAAAACGACGCCTGTTACGAAATGAGGCAGAGCAACTGCTGAAGAGTGTACGTCCCGATATTGGTATCGATGATTCCGACCAGTTACGACCGCTGACCAATAATAAAAAGTGGATTTCCGGCTTGGCTCAGAAGCATAGCCTCCTAAATCAAAAAAAAGAAACAGCCAAAGCCACTCTTCGTGACATCAAAGACGAGCAGGCAATAATTAAGAAAGAGTTGGGTGAACAGGATCAATCGACTTGGGATCTAAGTGAATTAAAGGCGGCAGTTGCAGCAGCTCAGAAAGTTGGTGATATAGATCAACGATTGGCCGATTTGCAAAAACGCGCTTCTGATGAAAAAACTGCCTGTGCGGGTGAGCTTTACAGACTCGGGAGATTTTCCGGATCCATCGAAGAACTCTCAACAGTTGCCATGCCCATGTTAGAGACATTGGACATATTTGAGAAACGGCTTGATGAACTATCCGAAATAATAAGAGATTATGGCCGCCGGCAAAAAGAACTCGTAGAAGACCAAAAACAGGCAAAACAGGCTCTGAAATCCTTGTTATTGACAAGTTATGTGCCGACGATTTCAGAGCTTGAGGAATCGCGATCGGTACGAAATACAGGCTGGAGCCTCATAAAGCAAAAATTTATTGAAAGAATTGATGTTGAAAAAGATATACAGGAGTTGGTGTCTGATTCTGACCTTGCAACTTTTTATGAACAGAAGGTAGATGATGCTGATCATGTCTCGGATCGACTCCGTCTTGCCGCAGACCAGGTAGTGAAGCGGGCGGATCTTGAGGTAAGGATTGATGACCTCAATTTGCGTCACAACGAGATCATAAAAGAAATCAATAAAACCAATGAAGCTGGGGAAATGCTCCAAAAGGAATGGCACTCTATTTGGAAGCTATTGGGTGTAGATACGGGAACTCCAAGGGAAATGAAACAATGGCTCCTTAAGGTGAATAATCTTCTATCGAATGTTAAGGCCGCGAAAATCATTTCCGGTGATGCAGAAAAACTTGCCAGGGATTGTCAATCAATCAGGAAATCTGTCTCCCTGCAAATAGTAAAATTTGATGATTCATTAAACCTTAAAGACATGAATCTCGAGGCTCTGATCAATCTGTGTGAACAGAGAATTGAGCAAGAGGAAGCTGTTCTCGCGCGGAAGCACCAATTGGAGCATGGTCTTAACGATACAGAGATACATATCAACAGGGCACAGGAAGAGCTTACCTCAATTAAGAATGATCTAGTCAACTGGGCACAGGAATGGGACCAGGCCATTGATGGATTAGGTTTGAAACCTGATGTTCATCCGGAACAAGCGACTGCAGCATTTGATCAGTTATTGGAATTTTTTAACAAATTCGACAAATCAGAAGAGTTGCGCAAGCGAATCTATGGGATTGACCAGGTTGTAGAAAACTTTGATCAAAAGGTCTTCACTTTTACTGACAGTATTGGTTTTGAAAGAGATAGCCAAGAAGCGGGTATTATTGCTGCTCAGCTCAACCGTGACTTGAATGATGCTCGTGAAGCAAGAGCGAGTCTAAAAAAGATTACAACCCAGGAAAAAGAAAAAAAGGAAGAAATTGAAGATGCTGACATAACAATTCGAACGGCACAGGAACAATTTATTTTATTGATGGAGCAAGCTGGTGTTGAGACAAAAGAAGAACTGGAATCAGCTGGTGAAAGATCACGACAAATGCGTGAGCTGCAGGAGAAAATCGATACGTTAGAACAAGAACTCATACGTAATGGAGATGGATTGAGTATCACAGAATTGGAACAAGAGGCCAACGATGCGGATATCGATGCTATTGAGGGAGAACTGGAAAGAGTTTTGTCAGAACTGAAAGAACTGCAGGAAAACCGGGATACATTACGAGATCAACGGCAAACGCTTCAAAACGATATAAAGGCTAAGGATGGCAGTGGAATAGCCGCAAATGCATCAGAGGAGGCTGAGCAGCAATTTGCCACCATAGTTTCTGGTGTCGAGCAATATCTTCGTTTGAAAATTGCTGCACTTATCCTGGAAGAACGAATAGAGGATTATCGTAAGACAAATCAGGCTCCGGTTCTGGCCAGAGCTGGTGATCTCTTTTCTAAACTTACTCTTGACTCTTATATGAATCTTCGGGATGAATTGGACAAAAATGGTAAGCCTGTCCTCCTTGGAGTTCGCTCAAATGATGTAGAGGTGTCCGTCGATGGAATGAGCGACGGCACCAGAGATCAACTTTTTCTATCGCTTCGCCTCGCTACCCTTGAGCAACATCTTAGTAAAGGAGAGTCTATGCCTTTGGTCATTGACGACATCTTGATAGGTTTTGATGACAATCGTACAAGAGTCTGCCTCGAAATCCTTGCGGAGCTTGCATTAAATACGCAGGTCTTACTTTTCACTCACCATAGGCGGGTTGTGGAGATAGCAAACGAAATTGATGCGAAGGCAGGGATCTATGAGCATACACTGCATTGACGAGAATATTATAATATGGTGAACTCGTAAAAAGGCCACTCGAAGTTCTGAAAAAAGGGGCAGCCCCGTTTACCGAAGTCAGGAGATCAGGATGAAACAATATCTGGAATTATGCAGGCGTGTAATCGAAAGTGGCGAATGGGTGGAAAATAAGCGGACAGGTAAACGCTGCCTTACGGTCATTAATGCTGACCTTGAGTACGATGTCAGTAACGGAGAACTGCCGGTATTAACCACTAAAAAACTTTTCTGGAAGCCTGCCATTGCAGAGATGCTGGGCTACCTCAGGGGTTATACCAGTGCTGCTGATTTTCGAAAGATAGGCTGCAATACCTGGAACGTAAATGCCAATGAAAATTCCGTATGGCTGGCTAATCCATTTCGTAAAGGTACAGATGATATGGGCCGGTGCTACGGCGCCCAGGGCCGGGACTGGCGTAATCCCGAAGGTAAATCCATAGACCAGTTACTCAATGTTTACAATGATCTTCGACAGGGTATTGATAATCGCAGTGAAATAATGACTTTTATGAATCCGGGTGAACGGGATCGTGCCTGCCTGAACTCCTGTATGCACACCCATACCTTCAGCATTCTCGGAGAAAAGCTATATTTAACATCCTGTCAGCGCTCAGATGATCTGCCGCTGGGCCACGGTTTTAACCAGGTGCAGGTAAGCTGGCTGCTCATGATTATGGCCCAGATAACCGGACTGAAGCCAGCCAGAGCTTTCCATAAAATTGTTAATGTCCATATCTACGAGGATCAGCTTGAACTGATACGTGACGTTCAGCTAAAGCGTGAGCCCTTGCCGCTGCCGAAGCTGGAGATTAATCCGGATATCAAGACCCTTAACGATTTGGAAACATGGGTTACGGTAGATGATTTCAAGCTGATCGGCTATGAGCATCACCCGGCCATTAAGTTCGCGTTTGCCGTTTAACCCGGTCGTTGATTTTTTAATGGGCCAGAGAGCATACAAAGTGTGAAGAAGCTGAAAGAGTTAGCACATAAAAAAAAATCAGAGGGATTCTGGAGTGGCGTATACCAGGCCCTGCCAATTGTGCTGGGGTATATTCCTGTGGGATTTGCCTATGGTGTATTGGCACAGAAAAGCGGCCTGGGGCTGTTCAATACCGTTGCCATGTCCGTGATTGTTTTTGCCGGAAGTGCGCAGCTGATCGGTGCCGGACTCTTTGGCGCAGCCGCCTCGCCATTCACCCTGATATTAACCACATTTGTGGTCAATCTTCGTCACCTGCTGATGTCTGCAGCTTTGGCACCGAAACTGAGAGGTTGGAAGAAATGGCAGATCGCTCTCTTTGGTTATGAATTAACCGATGAAACATTCGCCCTGCACACAATGCGAATGGCCGGGAGTACTCCCCAAAAAAGTCAAACCTTTGCAGTAAATATTACCGCCCAGTCATCCTGGGTGTTTGGCAGTTTAATTGGCTATTTAGCCGGGGGACAGATCACCGATGTCCGGCCGGTGGGATTGGATTTCGCTCTGCCGGCCATGTTTATTGCGCTTTTAGTGCCCCAGGTTGTTCAACCTGTATATTTGATGATGGCGATACTGTCAGGGGGGTTGTCAGTAGCACTCTATCTGCTCGGCTTCAGTCAGTCCCATGTTATTATTGCAACGATGGTTGCTGCCACCGTCGGTGTCGGAGTGGAACAATGGATGAAAAACTCGTCTTCCTGACAATCTGCGGTATGGGGGCTGTCACCTACCTGCCCCGCCTGTTGCCCATGCTGCTGCTCTCGGGTCGCAGACTGTCACCCTGGATTGCCAGGTGGTTAAGCTTTGTTCCTGCAACAGTCCTTGCTGCGCTGCTGGCTCCAGGACTGCTCTGCCGGGATGGTGAATTTACCCTGGAATTGGATAATATCTTTTTGCTGGCGGCAATTCCGACATTTTTAGTGGCCTGGCGATTCAAGAGTTTCTTTGGCACGGTGGCTACGGGAATGGGCTTTGTTGCCCTGGGTAGATTTTTTTTTAGCTGACAGTGATAACCTTATCGGCAAGCTGGGTTGCTGTCACAATATCCAGCATATTGGTTGTGCCGCCAACTTTTTTATAAGCTGTGAGGCCAAAATGCTCAAGACAGGTGCCGCAGGCAAAAAGAATCACCCCTGACTTTTCATACTCCTGCAATTCCTCAAGAACAGATGATGATTCTATGGTCAGTTTTACCCCGCCGTTGACGAAAATAATCTGCCAGAGATCTGATCCCATCTCTTTTAGTGTTTTCAGGTAACTTATCATAAGTTTTCCGCCAAGAACGTCATCGCCTGAGCCAAAACAGTCACTTGTAACCAGCACCAGAATCTTCCTGCCAGTCACCTCCTCTCTATTTTTTTCAGATTTTTCCGTTTTTTCAGCACTGCTCCCTGAACCATACTGGTCACGACGCGCGTCAACTCTGAAAACCTCACCTTCCTGCCTGTCAGTTACCGAATATCCTCTGGAGACTAGAAAGCGGGTAACATTTTCAAGGGAGGCTTCATTATCCACCAGTACGGCTATCTCCTGCTCACCTGTCTTCTCAACTGCATCTTTCACCAGCAGAACCGGTGCAGGACATGTCAGACCGCATGCATCTATTGTTGTTTTTCCCATCCTGTTCCCTTATATCACAGAAGTTGTATCTTATTTTTTGGGCTTTCAGTCACGAAACCAATCACCGCCGCCTCTTCGATCCCTTCACCATGCAGTCTCTGAACCAGGGATGACGCATCTTTTTCCATGCAGCCAATCAGCAGCCCGCCAGACGTCTGCGGGTCAAAAAGGATATCACGAAGAACAGGGTTGAAATCAGCAGGAGCCTGGATCATTTCTTTTCTGAATTCCCTGTTTTTATGAGCACCCACCGGCACAAGACCCATTGAGCCGAATTCATCCGCCTCCGCCAGCACCGGAACCTTGTCCGACTCAATTGTCACACCTTTGCCGGTACCGCAGATCATCTCAGCTATATGCCCCAGGAGGCCAAATCCTGTTATATCAGTACAGGCTGAGACCTTAAATCCGGTCATAATCTCCGCCGCCTGCCGGTTCAGTGCAGCCATCAGGTTGGTTACTCTGCGAATAGTCTTATTCGATGCCAGACCACCCTTTATTGCAGTATTAATTATTCCCGTGCCAAGCGGTTTTGTCAGAACCAGGCAGTCCCCGGTACACAACCCCTGGTTTGTAAGAATTTTCTCTGGATGAACAAAACCTGTAACCGATAGACCGTATTTCAATTCTTCATCTTCGACACTGTGCCCGCCAAGCAGTACTGTGTCCGCTTCCCTCAGTGTAGCCGCACCACCTGCCAGCATCTCCCTCAATGGCCCCCGCCCCATACTCTTAATCGGATATGCCACGATATTCATGGCAGTCCGGGGAGTGCCGCCCATCGCATAAACATCAGAGAGGGCATTTGCTGCGGCTATGCGGCCGAAATCATAGGGATCATCAACAATTGGAGTAAAAAAATCCAGTGTCTGGATCAATGCCAGCTCATCCGACACGCGGTATACACCAGCATCATCGGCTGTTGCTATTCCGACCAGAACCTGTTCGTTTGTTGGAAACTCAATTCCGTTCAGTGCCTGTTCCAGGTCCCCTGGAGAGAGTTTTGAGGCTCAGCCTCCGCCTTTCACATGTGTCGTCAGCCGAACCAACTTATTTTCCATTTTCTACTCCACTTAGCGGGCAAATAACGTCTTTAACTTCATACTTGTGCTTCTTACCACACAACGGACAAGTTGAATTCAGTGTAACTATTCCTTGGAGTTCCCGCCCGCCGTCTGCACTATCTATCACGGTGTACCCTTTATGGAGAGTGTAATCATCCGAACCAAAAACTTGTCCCTTTTCCTCACATTTGAAATAAAGTTTCATTTTCCGTATTTTCTCAATAACCTGATGCAGTAATGTAATGGATATAAATGAAAGGAACTGCTATTCTTGCAGAAGAGCCTGATCCAGAACTCCAATATAGGGCAGATTTCTATACTCCTGGGCATAATCGAGGCCATATCCCACGGCAAATTCATTGGGGATATCGACACCACAAAAATCTATCTTCACATCAACAACTCTGCATTCCGGCTTATTCAGAAATGTACATACCTTTAATGAACGAGGCTTTCTATTTTTCAGCATCCGGATCACCTTGCTGAATGTTTTTCCGGTATCTACAATATCTTCAACGATAAGCAAATCTCTCTTTTCCACTGAAGTGTCAAGGTCCATGGCTACCTTCACATCTCCGCTGCTGACAGTACCATCCCCATAGCTAGACAACGCCATGAAATCAACCATAAGCGGCAATTTAATCTCACGAACCAGATCCGCCATAAAAACAAACGAACCACGAAGAAGCCCGATCACTAGTAAATCCGACTCTCTTTTCCCATAAAATGTTGTGATTTCAGCACCAAGCCTCTTTACAACTTTTTGTATCTCTTCTTCAGAAACCAGTACTTTGACGATTCCATTCTCGACCATTTTCTGCTCCATCTTCAATCGATGAAACCTCCTCTTACCAAACTTCCGACAAGAGGAGGTTTTCCAGCTACACCTTGGGGAGATTAGCTATTGATTTGGCAATATCTTCTTCAGGATAATCGTAATCATGCAGTTCTCCTGCATAAAACTTATCGTAGGAAGCCATATCGATAAGCCCATGACCGGAGAAGTTGAAGAGGATTGTTTTCGGGTCATTCAGATCCCGAGTTGCCTCGATGATTGCGGCACGAATGGCATGACAGGTCTCAGGAGCAGGAATGATGCCTTCTGTTTTAGCAAAAAGAGCCCCGGCCTCAAAGCATTCCAGCTGATGTACTTTCATCGGATGAACGATGTTTTCCCGCACCAGGGCAGAAAGCATTGGCGACATACCATGATATCGCAGCCCGCCCGCATGGATGCCGGGAGGAATAAAATCGTGCCCCAGGGTATACATATAGAGCAGCGGAGTCATCTGGGCAACATCACCAAAGTCATAGGCAAGCTTTCCCATGGTAAGTGACGGACAGGAAGCAGGTTCCACGCCGACAAAGTTGATTTTCTTCCCCTCAAGATAATCCGGTACAAAAGCGGCTGCTATTCCCGCAAAGTTTGAACCGCCGCCACAGCATCCGATAATTACATCGGGATACTCTCCGGCAATCTCCATCTGTTTTTTTGCCTCCAGCCCGATTATGGACTGGTGCATACAGACATGATTGAGAACTGAACCAAGAGCATATTTAGTGTCATCCCGGGTGGCAGCATCTTCCAGGGCCTCTGAAATGGCAATGCCTAGAGAACCGGGCGTATCAGGATGTTCCGCCAGGATCTTCCTGCCGGTGTTGGTCTCTTCGCTTGGACTTGCAACAATCGATGCACCATACATCTGCATCATCGATTTCCGATAAGGTTTCTGGTCAAAAGAGACCCGAACCATATAGACCTTGCATTCAATGCCAAATTTACTGGTAGCAAATGCCAGGGCGCTTCCCCACTGTCCTGCTCCGGTCTCGGTGGAGAGACGTTTGACCCCCTCCTTCATATTGTAATAGGCCTGGGGAACAGCACTGTTTGGCTTATGTGAGCCGACCGGGGATACCCCCTCATTCTTAAAGAAAATTTTTGCCTTGGTGCCAAGGGCCTTTTCAAGAGCTGTGGCCCTTACCATGGGGGAAGGACGCCAGATCTTGTATATTTCCTGCACTTCCTCAGGGATGTCAATAAATCGCTCGCCGGACATCTCCTGCTCCAGAAGACCCATGGGAAAAACAGCAGAAAGCTTTTCCGGCCCCATAGGCTCATTGGTCTCCGGATCAAGCGGAGGCTTTAAACCGTTAGGGATATCAGGTGCGATGTTGTACCACTGCCTGGGCATCTCATCATCTCGAAGTACAATCTTTTTATTCATGGGATCTCCTTGTTGAATTAATATGAAATGAGAGAAAAAATTGATTTTTCCGGATAGATACTAACCCGACTTGTCGGAAAACTTTCAGACTCGCTGGATAAGTACCTTGAAAGTAAATGGAACAGCATAATTTCAAAATATACTCCTTGGTTTCTTGTTTTTTATGACAGAAGTTCAGGAGTAAGGTACTAA
>LGVF01075634.1_pt1 | contig 19633 bp, 10 predicted proteins | sample 469901 | NCBI WGS metagenome assembly LGVF01 (sample SAMN03893561, study PRJNA290197) | marine sediment metagenome | material: sediment; isolation source: combined push core samples #3730, #5133, and #5579 collected at Hydrate Ridge | place: Pacific Ocean: Hydrate Ridge
CGACGAGCTGGAGAAGATAGCGTTTGGATGGGATGACATGTCCAGGGTCCTCCGGTTAAGCAGGGCCAGAACTGTAAAGCTTCCGTCTCGACTCTCACCTATGGGACCGTTATCAGTGCCCGCTGCTTCGATGCCTGCTCAAAGAGCAGCAGTAGCTGCGGCAGTAGCAGCGGGACAAATGTCTGAAGTTGCGGGTGCCCGCATACTACGAGCGCTGAGGAATATAGGAGGTAAAGCGTTGATACCCAAAGGGGGTAGTTCCCGGTGGTTAGAAAGTGTGGGTTGGCCACGTGGGACTGTCCGGGGTAAAGAACGCAAGGCGTTGGACACACTCATGCGTGGACATGAGTTGGATGAGCTCGCCGTAAAGAGGTTCGATCCTGCATATGTGGGGAAAGCAACGCACATGGATCCGGATGTTGTGTTGAAAGAACGAAATCGTCTTCTGACTCTTCCGAGAGAGGTGAAGCCGGCTGTCACCAAAGCCATGGTCCCCCTTCGGACGACGCTGGAGTCTCCAGTGCTCGAAAAAGCGACTAGGACGGTGTCTGGAAAAGGGTTGCAGTATGGAGAAGGTCCGCGGTTGAGTAGGCATGCTCGTAAACGGATCTCTAAGAGGATGAAGGAGATCACCGCGCTTCCGGAGACTCCGTCTGCTATGGAGGTGCTGCAGAAGATGCAGGCCGGAGGATAACGTGGCAAATGAAACCGTACGAGTGTTCGTGGTGGACCAGCAGACGCCCGTCCCGGCTCCAATAGAGAACGTGCTGGTGCGTACGTTCAACGCCGCGGGTGACACTTTCATCAGCCAGGACTACACCGATGTTTTGGGAATCGCCGACTTCACACTCGACGGGGACGATCCACCCAACGAGTATCAGATCCGACTATCGAAGATCGGGGTCGCCTTCGACGGCAGTCTGGGAGATGACTCAAAGTCCCCCCAGCTCATCAAGGTCTGGTCACCCCCAGCTAGTGCCCCGAGCGGCACCAACGACTTCACGGTCAAGGGGGAGACGTTCATACGTCCAGTGGCGACAGACCCGCGCATGTGTCGCGCAAGCGGTTTCTTTCGCAGGTCAGATGGTGGGGTGTACCCGAATCTGGATTTGATCTTCACGCCGCGTTTCAAGCCCGCCATTGTGGACGGGGATAGCGTGATGTGGGGGCCTATTCACGCAAGGACCGATGACGATGGGTATCTCGAGATTGACCTCTTCAGGGGCGGGGAGTACTCGGTTCTGATCGAGACGCTTGAGGACTGCCAGCGCGACGTTGTAGTTCCAGACGCCTCTTCGGAGAATCTCATCGAGCTTCTCTTTCCCGTGGTGGAGCAAATCGTATTCAATCCAGTCACGGTCACCCTTGCAGTCGGTGACTCCCAAGACGTTGTTCCGACTGTTACCGCTTCAGATCAACAAGTGCTTGAAGGAACAGCGGCACTGGACGTCGAGTACACAGTCGCGGACTCGACCATCGCAGCAGTTTCTGTCCAGAACGACAAGATTGTAATCACAGCTCTTTTGGCAGGATCGACCCAGCTTGACGTGAGCAGAAGGGACGAGTCGATCGTGGTGATACCAGACACGGGCATCACGTACACGCCCCTTCCCATCACAGTAAGCTAATGATCAAGCTCCCCGCCTTTTTCAACAACCCAACATTCTTGGTCGTCAGAGAGGTGAGGGATCAATCCAGCTCGCTCAAGATACTGTTGGCCTCCGTCATTCGTCGAGCTGTATTCGATATCGCCCTTTACAAGAACGACAAGAAATTGGTCAACCGGCGTCTGGCTGTCCAGGCCAGTCAGTGGATGTTTGACGATCGCGAAATCATGGATCAGCATCCACTGGACAGGTACACTTCTTTCAGGAGCATCTGTGAGATATTGGATCAGGACCCGAAATGGATACGCGACAAGACGTTGGAGCTGAGGTCTACTGACGTGAAGAAGTTTGATCGGAGGCCCTAATGGCCAACTTCAAAGACACCGAGATAGAAGCTGCGGTAACTAAGTTCGTCCGCAAAGACGTAAAAACTGAGAGGACAGATCTCGGACCCCTCAGTACTGACTACGCTTTCGCCGAGGTTAGGGAGTTCGTGGCAAGCACGCTGGTGTTCGATCCCAGCGCCATCTTCTACCTGCTCTCTTTGGCGGCAAATAGGGTGAACCAGGACGTGATTCAGGCCCTGGAGTACTTGGACGACATCATCACTGCCATCAATGAGGTGGGGGGCGACACGACCAAGGTGACCCAAACCAGCCTGCTCGAGGACGCTGCAGCTGCCCTGCTTGAAGTCGAGAGGACCATCGAGACCAAGCACGCCATCACCGAGAGGCCTTTCACAAGATACAGCCGGGCTCTGGACACGTTCACAAACAAGTCCTTGACCCCGAACGTACGCCGGCAAGCAGGTGACGGCTATGAGATCGTCAGGCCTCCACAGCAGGCCCAATCGTCCATCAAGATCAACATCGCCGAGCTTAGAGATCTCCACAAGGAGATCGTAGCTGAGGCCGCGCAGCTGACTTTGTCGATGACAGAATTCCTAGCAGCCAACCTTCCGTTGGCCTCAATCCAGAACACCATTCCGAAGGTGCGCAATGACTTGCGGAAGCTGAAGTCCCGGTTCGATGCAGCGACCAAGGATGGAGCTATAGAGATTACCAGGGACGCTTTCTTGAGCGTCCATGCCGGGAAGTCTGTCATCACGAACCTGACGTCTATCTCAGACCCACAAGAGGCGAGGATGAAGTCCTCGTCCACGTCTTCCGATCGGGCCATGGCCAAGTCTCCTTCTGTGAGGAGCACACCGGCCTCGGTAACGACGTGCCTCTCCGCTCCGTACTTGATCACCCCGACCACGAACGAGGTCAAGATCGAAGTCAACGGCGATCCAGAGCAGATCGCGGTACTCCCCGTCCCAGATCGAGGGTCTATCCACGGCTTCTCTGATGAGACCTACGACATTCACGACATCAGCACGGCCGAGATGACCAGTAGTTTTGTTGGCCCTTACGCAGTACCGGTGCCGCCCAACGATGTTTTTGAGATCTACGCAGATGGCACCGGTTACACGGCGACACTGACTCCTGGCCCCAGGACCGCAGCTCAGGTCGCGGCCGAGATTAACGCAGCCACCAGGATCGACCTGAGTCCGGGCACTTTCGACGATGTGGGGACAGCCTCTGACTCTGCCGGAAGCCTGAAGTTGGCACACGACACAGCTGGAGATCATTCCCTGACTCTTGGCAGGGCGCCGACGCTAAACGTCGCGCTGGGGTTCACGGACGAGCAGACAGCGGAGGGTGAAGAGGCCAACAACGAACTGAGGCTCATCGCCCAGGACATCGTGATAGTTCTTGTTAGCCTCACCAACGGGGCTGCCAGGACCGCAGCGCAAGTCGCAGCTGATATCGATGTGTCTCCTTACTTTGTAGGGGACACGGAGATCGTCACTACTGCAACCGGCATCATCACTGTTCCCAAGATCACATCGGTCGTTTACGGGGAGGAGTCACATCTCAAGATCGAATCGCTCACGCTGACGCAGGAGGAGGCAGTCAAGACCTTTGGTTTCCACGAAGATCAAGAGGACCGTGGGGAATACCTCAAGCTTGATCAGCTAGATGTCGCCATCTCCACCATGACGAAGATCGAGACCGACATTTCCAGGACTGTGATGGGTGAAGGCAATGAGGGCACAGCGGTGCTAGATGGTGGATCTTACAAGCTACGTCTCCCGTCCGGTACGATCACGGCTTTGGTGAGCTCTAACGACGTGCTTAGGATCTACAACGGAGAGAACTTGGGCTGGTATGGCATAACTGCTTTTAGCCCAGGTGGGGCCTTTGACGAGATCACACTCAACCGCCCACTCCCAGCGGTGACGGGCATCGAGGCACAGAACCAGGAGTGGAAGGTCATAAGGGACCTCTTGGTCATTACGTCCATCACACTGGCTGACAAAGCCACGAGCTCAAAGCTGAAGATCAACGCAGGGTCTGCGAACTTGTACGTGGGGCTGCTGCTTGAGACATACCTAGGCACCGTGTCTGGTGTTTGCGTCAAGGATGGTTCGAGAGAGCTCAACTTCACCAGGGAGGATGTGGTTGCTGGTGACAAGCTCACCCTGAAGGGGCCGACCTACACCACCGGGCATACAATCACCGATGTTACCTACGATGGATCTCAGATCGAAGTAACGCCGGAGGTGAAGGGCGACTTGACGGGCCACGAGTATCAGATCGACGGAGAGGGAGCTTTGGCCTATGCGTCATTTGCTTCGGCCTTGTCCGACTGGTTCACATGCGTCTTAGAGCCGTCCAAGTACGAAGAGAACATCCAGGAGCTCGAGCGCACGCTGAATCCCCTACTCGCAAACAGGAATCCGTCAGCGGCGTTGATCGGAGCTGCGAAGACGGCGGCTGGGAATCTTCGTGCGGTGTATGAGAAGCCAGAGTCGCCCCCACTACTTCCTTATACTGAGGGTCTAACAGAGGTCTTGAAGAACTTCACCACGTCTTCGGTATCACGTGTAGATGCTTTGTTGAGCATGCTGCAGGAGCGTGGGCTGGACAGGGCGTACGAGCTCTTGATGTTGGGAGAGCTCGAGAACTTCTTCGGCGCGACGAAGGACGAAGCTTCTTACGGGGGGAATTTACTGGAGAAGATGCGCTCAATCGCGCAGAATGATGCACCACTAGGCAGGAGCATCGACCAAGACAACGTGGACGATCGTTTGACGGGATCGTACGAGGAGACGGATGCCGACTTCGACTTCTCAGATCAAGACAATGAGAGTGGAGTGACTCAAATCGACGATGTTCCTGACCTTGACGAGGATGCCGACGTACTGAACAGGTCGCTCTGATGCCAAAAGCCGCAGCAAAAAAGGCCAATGCCCCGAAGGTCAAGAAGACCAAGCTCAACCTTCAGATTCGGGAAATCTTAGGGAACGCCTACTCTTTCGTGCTGGGTGAGAAGTTCACGGCCAGCGTCTCCACGGTGAACCTCGAGACGTTGATGCAGGAGCAGATCAACCAGGTTGAAGGGACCGATGGCAAGACGGACATCCGGATGAACAAGAAGGATGAGCTGGACAAGATGGTCAACGGCATCACAGAAGTGGTGAAGACGGTCAAGAAGCTGCCGCCCAGCGCGTTCAGTCTCGACTCCGAAGATCGAAAAGATGGCAACGTAAACACGCCGAAGAGCGGGGAGGGGGAGGTGCCTTTATAATGGCCGATATACAAGTCACTTATCTACGAGACGTTCTCCCTGTGGACTCTGCGGACGAGGTGCCCAATGTAGTCCCACGCACCCTGGATATCAGAGGCCCCAACTTCAGGAATGTGGTGAAGGTCGAGATCAACGAGGAAGAGGTTCCTTCGTTTGTTGTAGTGGCGAAGAACCGCATGCTGGTGCAGGTGCCCGAGAGCCAAGAGAAAGAGTTGATCCGCACCTTGGCGGTTATGAGCAGCGACTTCACGAAGACGAAAAGCAGCCAGGTGAAGTTCGAGTTCACGAACAACCCACAGAAAGTGGATGGCCTCAAAAAGTTGATCCAAGTCTTCCTCCTCTACCTGCTTAGATCTCCAGGAACAGATGCCTGGTACCCTAAGTCTGGAGGCGGTGTGCAGAAGTTGATCGGAGCACACTTTTCCAGATCGAACGCAGGTGGTGTGTCTGCAGCGTTCACCACAGCTGTGTCGCGTGTTAGGACTCAAGTTATCTCTTTGCAGGCGTCCAACACGCGGCTGGCAGCCAGTGAGAAGTTGGGGTCTGTGACCGTGCTCAGCGCAATTTTCAACGCACAGCAAACCGCACTGTTGGCTAGAGTAGAGCTCATCTCCCAGTCTGGTCAGCGAGCGATCGTAGGATTGGAGCTGTAGATGCCTGGAACCGACGATCTTCAATCCTTCCTCGAAGAAAAGCTGTTGATGTTCGATCCGGACATTGATTTGTCTGACGGAGCTCCAGCGCAAACCGACATCATAGATCCCACCGTACGCAGGTTCGCTCCCGACCCATTCGAGATGGACGTGTATACGTTCATCAAGTCTCGGCTGACGCAGGAGTATCCTGACCTGAGTGTTGAAGAGGGGGAAGCGCTGGCCGATCTGCTTATCAAGCCGATGGAGGCTTTGTTAGATCCCATCATTCGTGAGGTCGAGTTCCTGCGGAAGAACAAGTCCCTGAATGATCAAGACCTCATGGCTCCTGAAGAGGCTGACTCCTTGATGGGGAACTTCTTCGTGAGCCGCACCAGAGGCGACAAGTCGGTGGGCCAGGCCAGGCTCTTCTTCAATGCCCCCGTGGCTGTGTCCGTGTCTGTCGGGAACGAGTTCGCTACATCAGACGGCCTGAAATTCATTCCCTCCACAGCGCAGGAGATCTCCGCCGAGGCCATGCTGTTCAATCAGGATGGCAACTTGTTCTACTTCGACGTGGCTCTTGAGGCCGAGAGCGAAGGTGACGAGTACAACATCGGCGTGGGTGTGCTTGCCAGCGTCACGAATGTGCCTGCGTCCGTGAAGGTGACCAACCTCTCGAGGTTCCGGGATGGTGTACCCGAAGAGTCGACTCTCAGCTTCATCGAGCGTGGTGAGGACGGTCTGACTGAACGTTCATTGGTGGTCCCGCGCGGCGCTATCTCTAGGCTGTTCGATCAGTTTGGAGACCTACAGCATTTGCAGGTTGTGGGCTTCAACGACACCGAGATGATGCGGGACATTATCAAAGGTGGGGGCCTTGGTTCGATCGTGCTCTACGGCACGGACGGTGAGACCTCGGACGACGGAGACGGGGACGGGTTCTCCGATCTCTTCGAGAGCTCCACGGGTGGCTTCGTGGCAAATGTAGGGGCCATCGGAGAAGTCTCGGGGTTCATGCTGACCCTGGCGGACAAAGACTACCCTGTGCTCGAAGTGGTGAGCGACAACTTCTTGAAGGTAGCGGCATCACTAGACCCCGGAGCCCCAGTTCCAGATCCCCCCCTTTGGCCGGATATGCCTGACAGCTTTCCGACGCTACAGCCTTTCTACATTCGTCGGCTGCTGCTCACCCTTTCTGATATCCCTGGTGGGTTAGTGAACCCAATTGGCATCAGTGGAACTGTGCAGATCTCCTCCGACGAAGTCCACATCGGGGGCGTCTCCGACTTCTACGTACGCGGCATGGAGTTGGATGAGGAGGAGTTGGTCATTGAGGCCGTGAGCGATGAGACCCCACTGATGGAGGGCTTCGGCCTGAAGACGAAGGTTGTAGACCTGCCTGCAGACATCGTGGAAGACCCTGACCTCTCGGTCACCAATGACTTCGTGGCCAAGAAGGTCAAGACCGGGATGACCTTGGTCATCGAGACGGACGCCGGTAACGCCGGACCGTATCAGATCTTAAAAGTGGCGCCAGAGGGGAACGCTCAGAGACTGCAGGTAGATCCCGAGCCGACCAGTACGGTGACGGGGCAGAGGTACAAGATCGTCGATGAGATTGATGTGGATCTACTGGAGCCGAAGACCATGCGTGGGTCTGGTAGCGATCTCAAAACTACGTTGGGCAGTGCTCAGGTCTCAACTGTTTCAGAGGTGGACTTCGATCAGTTAGGGACAGAGGAAGAGGACACGCTTAGGGTCTCCGGCAACACCCTCAACAAGGGCGACTACAGCGTGGAGCAAATCACCGGCACCGGCAACAAGCTGCTGGTCCTAGGTACGGAGTTCAGGCGTACATCAAGCACTGAGGAGTGGTCCCTGTTCAAGAAGGGCACAGGCATCGAAGCCCCGCTGGTCCGTATCACGTCCCTCGACATTCTCGATTCCTCCAAGCAGCCTACGGGAGACATCATCCCATACGCGGAGCCTGTGGACATCCAGTCATCCGCGTTCTCAAACATCGGCATAGGGAAAAAGAAGGAGATCTCCGACGCGAAGATCGGAATCATCGGTATATCAGATATCACAGCGGCTGGGGCAGTCAACGGGTTGGTACTGAAGCTGTGCATCAATGGGGGATCTCTGACCTGGGTTACCTTTGCGGGAGTAGTGGTTGCCCAAGATATTCTTGACCAGATAAATGCAGCTGTTGGCCCCAAGATCGCAGTGACTAGTTCTGATGCGGGTGGTGCTCTTTTTCTGAATTTGCGATCACGTAACAATTGGATCGTAGTGGATAAGTCAGGTACGGCGAACACTGACTTGGGAATGTCCACGACCTACAATGAGGACAACCGCCAGGTCAAAAGCACCAACACCATCTCAGACTGGACTGACCCCACGCTCGACTTCGAGGCAGAGAAGGACTCGGTCTACATCCTGACGGGAGACAACATCGAGTTCTGGTACCTGCAGGAGATCGAAACGACGAGGATTCTCATCTCCAGGGTGGACGCAGATGGTAAGGCTGTGTTCCCGCTTCCAGATGAGCGTGCAACGCTACGTGTCGGCTCACGCTCCTTTGGCAAGGTGCGCTGCTACTTCTTGGAGCCTACCTCCTTCGAGGTTCGCGGCGATTACAGGGGAGCCGTGCTCAAGGTCAGTATCCCTCCAGTGTCTGGAGAGCACGCGCCGAACTCCGTGTTTGGGGAGATTTCCCAGGATGAGGAGCCGAGGTCTGAGTTTTCTTGGGACATCTACAAAGACCAATCGGCCTACTTCCGATTCTTCCCTGACCCCGCGCTCAACCACTACATCCTCCCAACTGGTGAAGAGAGTGTGCCCGACAACCTCAACATTGTGTTGACGGGGGACAAGTACGTTGAGAGTGAGAAGGAACCGGTGTCCGGCATCGGTAAGTACTCCAGGTCTGCGGAAATCGACTTCCTGTTGAGGGAGGCTCTTCCGGGGGACATACTGGAAATCACCTACCAGCCGAGACAGGGCACGGCAGATCTCCGAGACACCTTCGATCTCGAATACACTTCCGTCCCGCCATTGGCGACGAACCCCGTTGGGAAGACGTTGATCTTCTCGCTAGAGAACGGGCCGGACAAGACGGTGACTTTCTCATCCGAGGTGGATGGACCAACCAGGTTGATTTCGGAGATCAACAATCAGGTGGGGGCTACTCTCGCCTACCTCGAAGAGGACCTCGCGACGAGCAAGAAGCATCTTCGTCTGGAAGCGGACTTCGATTTCATTCTCCGCTCAACCGGAACGGCCACTACTTTGCTCATGGGCGCGACTCCAGCAGGGGACAACGACGCCAATGCCAAGGGCAAGTACGTCATTTCCGGCACCGGGTATATCTTGTTGGGGGATTCGAACCACATGCGCTTGTCTGTCAGCCACCCACTGGGTGGTGACCCGACAACCTGGACAGGCTTTGCTGTGGGTGAGATCGGCCCATCGCAGCATTTTAAGATCTACCGTCCAGGCGTGCAGCGCATCAGCTCCACCGAGATGAAGGAGAACACGGAGGGGTCTCTCTACTACGCTGACATCGAGCTCGTTTCCTTCGGCGCCGGCGACGAGTTCAACATCGATGCAGACCTTCAGCTCGAGGCCGTCGGGTACCAGTCCGATGGCTACCGGTTGTACAACGACGACAACGACCTGACCTTCTCGGTGTATGAGGGGCCAAAGATAGGGGTCAGCCGAAGGGTCTTGACGCCGGGGAGCACGGACTCGCCGGAGAACATGACTCTGGTTTCTCAGCAGAACCTCCAGGTGAACTATGAGCGCTCTGACCTGGTTGAGCAGGTGCAAGCGTTCGCCCTCTCAGAGCTGGACCGAGTACTGTGCGCCAACATCCTGGTGAGGCATTTGATCCCTCACTTCGTCCAGTTTGACCTGGTGTACCAGGGAGGCTCGAAGACCAGCATCGTAGAAGACGACATTGGAGATCTCATCGATGGTCTTTTGCCGGATGAGGTGCTCGAGGCTTCGGCCATCGCCGACATTCCGCGGCGCAGGAGTGCCCAGCGCGTGGAGCTCCCCATCACGCTCATAGGGGTGGTTCACGGGGTCGACAGGAAGATTCAGATCGACCGGAGTGATGATGCCATCAGCCGTGGTCGATTGGCTACGTTCATCAAGGATGTACTCAACATCATCAGGCAGACCACATCGAGCTAGTCTTCGTTCTCCTGCCCAACGATGGGGTAGGCCGGAACGAAGGCTTGAGCAACGTTGCCTGTCTTCAGGATGATTCCCGAATGTGGATCGAACTCTTCTCCACAAGCCAAGCACTGGAGGTAGAACTTGGGCAGGGCATCCTCTTTGGTGTACATCGTTTTGAAATCCCCGAGCTTTCGGCAGTTCCCTCCACACCGAGGACATGTTTGGGCGGCGTAGAACTTGTCCTGCTCTTCGTTGGCAGAGGTGATGGCGTCTTGGTGACCCTCTAGGAGCTTCTGTGTTACCTCAGGGTCCATGAACTCTAGAGATCTCATTGAGTTGACCGGCAGCCGGTGTCCATCTAGAATCCCATTGTAGAGGAGACATCCATAATTTCAACTGATACTGGGTACGGTGTTGGTTGACGAACACGAGATATTGGATCTGGAGTAACAACGTGGCGATCAAAGACTGGCCAGCCTCTTCCTTTCCTGCTTCCCAAGACGCAGACCCCATTACGGGCACCATGCCCAACTTGGACGACGAGAGCGCTCCCGGTGCTAATGACGGAGACGAGGCTCGAAGCAGTCAGGTTGAGAGGTCTCGGGACAAGCTCCAAGAAGTTTGCAAAACCGTCGGCGCTGACGATCTCTCTCCCGATGGATCAATCCGTGGGAAGAATTGGTTGAATAGTGACTACATCGAAAAGGCTGTTCCGATTGCCGCAGATCGCCTCCTTGTTGAGGATAGTGCGGATGGCTTTGCGAAGAAGTGGGTAGAAACGGGAAATCTACCTGGTGGAGGTGGTGGTAGCCCTCTGACTACGAAAGGTGATCTGTTTGGGCGGGGTGTCATTGATGCTCGTATCCCTGTGGGGAATGACGGTGAGGTTTTGAGGGCAGATTCTGGAGAGGCTCTTGGTGTGAAGTGGAATCCGATGGACACCGCCACCCGCCAAGCTAACATCATCGAAATTACGGATGGTAACCCTGCAGGGAATATCGAAGATGCTGCTTGGCCCGCGTGGACATTGATAATGCCTGAGGCCGGGGAACTGATGTTTGATGTTCCTTGGACAGGCTGGTGGCACGTTTGTTGGACTATGGATTTGTATGCTACAGGTACGGTAAGTGACGCATTCAAGCTCGTGTTCGATGAGGGAGATGCAAACGAGCAGGTTATACCGACAAATGCAAATGCTGATCCTTGGGAAAATCACGGATGGCAGAATAGAGATACGGCTTCTGATTATGCACAACCCACTTTTGTTGATGAGGTGTACCTGACAGCTGGTCAACATGGAGTTAAAGGATATTTTGCAGGAGTAGATAATGCTGCAGGGCGGATTAATAGTGATGTTTCGAAATCCCATGCACCTGTTCTTACTCTCACTCCCCTCGTCGGTCCTGGTGGTACGGTAGCCAAGCGACCTGATAGCTTCTTTATTAGCATGTGGGATGACGCACTAGGTTCGACAACTAGTACTGTCGGTCAACAGTTTTATCCACGTAAGGAATGCCGTATTGTAGGAGTCCGCTATCGCGATGTTGATGTTGTCAACCCCCATACTCTCAAGGCAAGTCTTTGGGAGGGTGTGGGGGCTGTAGCGGTAGCCACAGGTACGCTAACCGTTACGGCTGCTGGTACCTATGAAGTTTTGTTTGATACCCCTTACGATGTTTCAGCCAATAAGGTGGGAACGCTATATACGGTGGGGATTTGGAACGAAACGGGGGCACACACTGCTTCTTCCTTTGCGGCTCCTGGTAATCTGTCAGACACGGCTCGTGTCATAGGTGAAGCTTGGTATGTTGAGAATCGAGCTAAGTATTATAATCTAAACGCATATGCTCGACCTACCACGGGTCATGCAAACAACGTTTATCCTGTCGATCCAATCATTGAGATTCCTGCGTCGACCTACAAGCAACTAGCAGACACGAAACGACCCACCATTTCTAGAGCAAGCAATTCTACGATTACGGTTGCTGCGGCTCCAGGTGATACTTTAGCCAGGCGTACTCTGCAAGATGGGAAGCAACGTAGCTTCATTGGAACACTGACGTGGGATATCACAGCAGACCTGGACACGGGCGCTGAGGCTGTTGACACCTGGTACTACCTCTACCTCTACCCCAAGAGCACGGACGACGATCTGCTAGACGTAGTTGGTAGTGTGACAGGTCCCACGACAGGGCCCACAGGCGTTGGCTCCAATTGGGAATATATTGGAGCAGTGAGGAACGACAACGGCAGCAACCTCAAGGCATTTGATCAAGACGATGCCCATTTCCAATGGAGAGATCAACTCGACGGCGACTTAATCCTCAAGTATGAAGTCGCCGTGAATTTAGGCGTAGGTGCTTGGGTGAACGATACAGCAGCTCTTGCTACTGCAATTCCTGCCACTGTTGCAGGGTCTGTAGATATTAGTGGATTTATTGATTCTGATGGGGCGGGCGACTATCATCAGGTATTCTTTGCCCCAGGTAATCCCCCCACATTCACACCATCGGTTGTTCCTGGATTCAACATGGAAACCGGTATGCAGTTTATGATGATCTCAAATAATGTATCTATAAATGGATTCAAGACTTATCTTCTATTTGATGGAACGTTGAGCCACTATTGGTCGCGCTCAGACAACGACGTCGATTACGGATTCTATGCTATGGGTTGGACCGACAAGTGGTTGAGGTCATAGCTCGTGCAATACGGACAAAAACAGTGGGGACATCAGCAGTGGGGCCAGAAGCAGGCTGGTGCTGGTGTTGGCCTTCAGATGATCGGCGTTACTGTAAGTCACCCTTCAAGAGGTCTCTGGATTCTCCCTGCTGCTGGGGGTACGTGGAAACTATTCAGTCCACAGCCTATCTGGTCAGACGTAGGCCAAGGGCCGAAAGCTTTATTCTCGATCGATGGGCACATCATTACTCATGATGGGGGCAGACCTACTGATGGAATTCCCTCCAACGTGGACGAGTTTGGTCACTACAGTCCTCTTACGGAAAGTTGGACCTACCACGCGAATCAAGGCCCCCAAACCATTACAGTGATTGTTGGGGTAGCCCATAATAAGGTTTGGGCCGGGGGCTGGAGTGGAGAGGTTTTTGAGTGGGATGGATCAATTTGGAACCTAACACTGGGTGCCCCCAGCTGGTTTGCTGGAGGATACGCTTCGGGAGTTGATGACGTTTGGTTTTGTGGTGGAGATGGTGGAACAGAAATATTGTATCACCATTTTGGGGGGGGCTGGAGCGGGAACGTCTTCGCGCAGATCGAGGCCGACGTCGGCTACTATCCAGGAATGCCTCGCGGCATGTGGGGGTTCAGTCCGAGCGAGGTCTACCTAGCCACGAATAGGGCGAACGCCGACGGGAAAGTGTTCAAGTGGGACGGGGGGAGCTGGGCGTCGCTGCCGGGCGGGTGGTTGAACAAACCCCTCATGTCGGTTTGGGGAACTGCTTCGAATTGTCTTTGGGCGCTCTCGTACAACCAACTCCGTGTGTACTTCTTCGACGGTGTCGCCTGGGTGCAGCAGTACACCTACGCCTCGACGAGTCCAAACTCACAGCACTGCCTCCACGGAATCGACAACCAGAACGTCTACGCAGGCGGAGACTGGGGCGGGGTCGCCGGTAGAGTAGTCGAGACCGTCGACGGCTCCTCCTGGGTCAATATGGCCCAGAACAAGACGTGGTACGGGTTCGCTACTTGGGAAGACTTCAAACCTCCCATCTTGCAGAGTCAGAATCCAGCCCCCGGTTCTTCAGGCAACCAAGTCGATGGACCTATTTATCTTGAGGTAGTCGATCCTACCGGAAATCTGGTAGCCTCATCTGTCGAGATTTGGGTCAATGGTACATCAGCTTGGATCGGTTCCTCAGCTCAATTGGGATTCAGCGGAACTCGCACTCCGGTGTCCAATGGATTTGGCTACAACTTTACCCCGGAGATTTCATTATCTATGGGGGTGGTGGCTGTCCGTGTCTATGCTAAGGATGGGCAAGGTCTTATCCTGGATGAGACTTATGCTTTTTCCGTCGGTTGGATGTGTCTGTTCCTTGACGACTCTTCGATGCCGTCAATTACGGCACTACCTGACGCATCTTGGAGTAGGACCGCTCCTTGGTTTTCTATCGACGGCGCCAACGACATGGTGCTGTGGAGCGACGACGAGATTGCTACGATCTTCTCGATGGGCCTGCCCATCGGACAGAAGTTCACATTCGAGATCAACTTCGTCCCAGATGACTTGCCTGCGAACCTAGACGATTTGAATAAGGCGAGGCTCTTCATCGGTGCCTTCGACGCGCAGGACAACGCCGGTGGGGTGTTGATCTCCAAAGGTGGTATGGCCATCGTCTCGGCCTTTGGTAATACGGTGATGCCCATTGCCGGTAGCCAGAACATCATCTTCGAGGGGACCGACTACTACACTCTGAGGATGGTGGTCGATGGCTACAACAACGTGATGGACCTCTACATCACGAAGGCCACGGATGTTGTGCTGAGTGGGCATGTCCTCCGTTACACGACGGCTGCCCCCATCACCCCAGCTGGTCGCGCGGATAGTATCCGCATCGAGGTCGTAGGGAACTCAGCCAAGACTACACGGATCGGCGTAGATGCACTGAATTGCGACTGTGGTGGGCTCCTCATCCCCAATAAGCGGCCCATCGCCGACACTGGCCGTGATCAAACGGCAGTCATCGGTTCAGTCATCCTACTGGACGGTACCGACAGCTACGACCCCGAAGGCGAGGGACTCACCTATCATTGGGTGCTCTATGCCAGCCCAGAAGGTTCGGTTTATCGCCAGTCTGGCACCGGAGGGTTCACCCTAGACGATGGAGATGGCGACATCTTCACCTTCCTCTTTGAGGAGACGGGAGACCCTTGGAGCTTGACGAATTCTCCTGGCCTGCAACCGGGAGACGTGTTGATCGTAGGCGAGTATCAGTACATTGTGTCGCAGACAGATTGGCTTTGGAACGCGACCACAAAAAAGTACGATCGGGATGTGGGCTTCGACAACAACAAGTTGCAGATCGCCACCGACACGTTGCCTATCAACCTTACTGGGCAGGTGTGGGACTTGTATTTCTCGGATGCGTTCTACAATGACCCCACAGCCCCACAGCCTACCTTCATTCCAGACATCGCCGGCCTTTATGGCATTCAGCTTGTGGTGAACGATGGTTCGCTGTACAGCTTGCCGAATCAAGGCCTGGTCAACATTTCGCAGAGCAACGTTCCGTTCGGCTACATCCCAGACGTGAACTTCATCTGGGATTACCTGTCTGATGCGTGGGCGCTCTACGGCGACCGAGATCCCGTGACCACCATCTGGTCCGGCTTCGCTCAGGTGGCATCGAACATTCTGTTGACGGCCTGGCAGCTCGACTATGCCAAGAGCCTGGTGGACATCGAGCGCCAGTTCCAGCGCCGTTGGCTGGACTACCACACGCTCTACGAAGAGCCCGTCTTAGATCGCGACGACATCACGCTTCGTGTTATTCGCGGCAGCATCGTCAGCTCTGGCGTGGTCGGCGTCGGCGGAACGTTCGACTTTGGAACAGGGCAGACCCTGCTCATAGCTAAGGATGGCGGCGCTCAGAAGACCATCACCTTGTTTAGCACCAAGACCACCCAGGAGGTCGCAGATCAAATCAACGATGACCTGGGTGAGAAGTCGGCCTACATCAAGACGGCGACCATCGGAGAAGACTCAGGTGATTACTACGTGCTCATGTCGCACAACGGCTTGATCGTCATCGATAAAGACGGCACAGCCAACGCGACTCTTGGGTTCAGCACGACGGAAGACACGCAGAACAATGTTCATGGCACAGACGGGTTCGTCAACGCTGTCGCGGGTGTCGACACGGGGTTCGAGGTTGGGCCATTGAACCTCGATCCGTTCTTGGACTTTACCTCAGATCCAGGCGCGGCGGTGAAGGGTGACCTGTTGGTCTTCGGCGGTGAGAGTTACGAGGTCGTGAGGTACTCCAACCCCAAGAAGTTGGTGACAAAGCAAAGCATGGTCCTTCCTACGGACACTTCTTGGGAGGTCTCCTCGACCATCGCCGCCGTCTCTACCAACTTCTCCGACGAGCTCGTGGAGCCTGACGACATCGCCATCCTGGAGATCCGAAAGACAGGCACCTTCGATCTGGTGAAGATCTTATGCCGCGTGACGGGGGCCAAGAACTCGGTGCTTGGGTTCGACCCACGTCCGCTGTTGGAGGCGACGTCCAACGACATCGATGGATATGATGTAGCCTTGTTTGGTGTTCAGCGATGTAGCTCCATCCCAGTCGACACACTAGTAAATAAGATCCCTCGGCTCCAGGAGATCATCCTCGACCCGCCAAGCTTTCTCACGGAGAATCGTGACTACGCCATCAGCACGAACGCTGAAGAGGTGCGAGGCATCATCTTCAAAAGCGGGCTCTACAGCTTCGACAGTCCGCCACCAGACATCCTGTGGGCGGAGTCCACGTTCCTCGACAACAAGCCAATGATCGAGGACAACTTTGGTAAGCCGGCCGGTTTCTTGATTGAGCATCTCGACGAGAGGTCGGAAGACTTGGACTACCTCTCTGCTGTGCGCGGCCTGTGGTATGCCTTTTACAATGGCCCATCGCTCTGGAGTGTGCGGGTGGGTATTCAGATTTTGTTGGGTCTTCCATTCGCGGAGGTGGACGGAGTCATCACGGACATCAACGAGACCTTCACAGCTGCGCAGATCCGCGTCCTCATCCAGGACAGTTCGGACATCACAGTGGTGAGATCTTACTTCATCCCTCGGAACAGGAATTTCGAAGAGGATGGGCTCTCGATGGTCGCGGACAACCCTCTTACCGCGCTGCCCTACGTTGTGGGCGATACTATTGATCAGTTCTCACCACTTTCGAAGGGCGTAGAACTTCTTGACTGGATCAACGACCCAACCTGGTGGTCTGGATATCAGGGCCAGGGCGTGCGCTTGGAGATCGACAAGTTCTTCAGGTTCCTTTGCCGAGCGGACATAGACGTTTTCAATATCACCAACCTGGTCTTCGCCATCGATTTCGTGAAGAAGATCAAACCGCACTACACCTACCCGATGTGGGTGGTCTTCAAGCGTCTCCCAGGGGACACCATCAGTGTTACGGACCCAGACGTCTTGGACATGCTTGGCACACTGCACTTGTTCGACCACCCAGCCTGCGCGAAGCAGATCACAGATCAAGGGAAGGGCGGAGCCTACCGGTTTGACGACACCGACGAATCCGGCAACATGAACTGGGCGTTCGACGGAGTTCCTCACGGAGCTCCCTCCGGCCTCCCGGAGTTCCTCTACGACAAGATGAGGCTGTGTCCGGAGATGCACGTAGTCGGCATTATGAGCGCTGATTGGCTAGGGGGGATCTTCCCATTCGATTGGTTGTGGGCCTTCGATGACGGGGGAGGCATGGATGATGTACCATTGTCAGGTCCTCTACCAGCCGTTCCTCCTAGTGGGGGGCCGTATGGTGCGTTGGTGGGGGTGATCAAGTTCGACACCGTGTACCCTGCGGGCTGGTATACGAAGAGCAGGGTGCTGTAATACCTGAATTCGGAGAAGGTTAATGCAACTACGCGACTACCCATTGAAGCCACGCGGGATGGTGATCCCAGGGAATGTGGAGATCGTCGTTCGGGAGCGTGGGAAGCGTGTGCCGAAGCACTGTCGGCACGAGCATAATATTTGGGTCGACCTGGGCAGAGAGTACTTGGCGCGGGTGGTTGCTCCTAATGACACCCTGACAGACCACAACGTGGAGACCGTACCCAGCAACAGGGAGTTCATCAAGTGGATGGGTGTGGGTATAGGGGGAGATTCTCAGACTCATCCAGTAGCCTACGGGGCTCTGCTGGGTACGGATTACCCTCCTGCAGATCCAAGTGGGCTACCTGGCAATCCCGGTAACCAGTTTTCAGACGATGACCTGACTGTCCAAACACTAGAGAGGCCAGTCAGGATTAACCTGGAGGCAGATCCAAACACTTGGATGGAGCCTGTGGCTACTCCGATCGTATTTCTCAATAGTAGTAAAACAGCTAGGTTTGATCACCTGTTTGAGACTACGGACGTCAACAACGCGCGTGTCCCAGCTTATCCTATCGTGCCCCTCTCAGAGGTTGGACTGTTCCTGGCCCCCGAAGATCCCGATGCCGGCAACGTGTACGACCCCGGTGCGCCGAATCATGTTGGCGCTGGACGCCAAAAGGTGATGGCCTACAATACCTTCGAGGCAATTCCAAAGACCATTTCGTTCTCACTGGAGATCCGGTGGGAACTTAGGTTTTGACCCTAGGAGAAAACCATGTCGAACCTTCCGCACCCACTTGGAGATGCCATAGCTGGAGAGCTGTTCTTCCCAGGCGCTCCAACAGTCATCGTTGCTGATGCCCCTAGCGCGAATGGTAGTCGCGCAGTCGACTTTGGTGAGGATGGTCTCTCTTCATCCGTCAATCGGATGGGCTATGCCCTCGGCAAGAACGAAGAGTACATCCAGGCCAGGATGGAGCAGGAGATTGCTCGCCCAGACCTGGTGACGTTCACGCCTGCGGCAGGCAATGGAGGCAACTACACCTTTGCCGCCAAGGTGTGGTGCGGCGATGCTGATTATTTGCCAGAGGATCAAAGCATTCGCAACGGTCTGATCGGCGTGCTGGATGACAAGTACAATGACATGGTCGACTCTGTCAGCGGGGACCTGATCGTCGTCAAGGAAATCTTGGATGCTCCAGCGGGTGTGACCCAAGTAGGCCTCGGCTTCATCACGAATCCGTACATCACTTTCCGAAAGGTGCATCCAGTCACCGGAGCCCTAGGCGGAGACTTTACGATCCCTGACGGTGTCAAGACCTGGTTGGCCTTTGGCATCTCTGGGTCGCTCGATGCTCTGGTGGGTGCCGGCTCAGGGGGCATGCAGGACGCTTGGTTCCGTGGGTTCACGAGATCTATTGGGGAGATCCACGCCAGCTCATTCTTGAAGGATGGTAGTCGGAGAGCCACCGGCGACTTCAACATGGATGGCAACTCCATCGTCGACGTTATGGGGGTCTGGAGCTATGCCAACATTCCACTGACCATAGGTGGTCAGGGTGGGGTTGCTGCCCACGTGAATTTGATCTCTAACAATGGGGTCGTTCGATTCAAGGACCAACATCTTGCTGCGTACCTTCCTTTGAATGATGCCGCGACAGCTTTGGCGGGAGATCACACATCTGTTCTCACGTCTTTGAATAGTAAAACCGCCGTTGCTCAAGCGTACTTTGGAAATCGCAGCTTGGATCGAGTGGGGGTTTTTACGTTCACAGATCTCACGGGTCAGTTTGACTGGCCAGAACTCAATGTGGTGATCGACGGTGAGCAGAGGACGATCGCAGCAGGTAATTACATCGCCACCAATCATGCAGTAACTATTTTTGTGGCGGTGGTGACATCGATAGGAACCGTAGTAGAAAGAAATCCCCTAGCTTTGGAATCGACGGACATTCCTTTGGCTGCTCATACCTGGAACGGTGCGGCGTTTACGC